>Ga0265297_10008160_pt1 | contig 14097 bp, 10 predicted proteins | sample Munlanlwell13791_FD_192502 | JGI IMG/M metagenome (GOLD analysis project Ga0265297, IMG submission 192502) | Leachate microbial communities from a municipal landfill in Southern Ontario, Canada - Leachate well 137-91 | ecosystem: Engineered > Solid waste > Landfill > Unclassified | place... | reverse complement strand
AGCCAATTGTCCAAGCATCTTTCCAATCGCTAGTGGTTCCAGTTTTAATGGCACTTTTACGATCAGGTAAATTCATAGCGTCGATATAACCAAAAGTGATATTGCGTGCATTTGGATCGGAGAGCATATCCCAAATTTCGTAAGCAATTTCCGGTTCTATTTTTTGTTTTGGGTTGGGTTTGTTTTCTTCTAACGTTTTGCCGTTGTTATCTTCTACTTTTAAAATTGGTAAATAAGGGGCAAATTTTCCGCTTTGAGCAAAGGCAGTATATGCATCGGTTAACTCAAGAAGTTTGACTTCTCCGCCACCCAAAACTAAGGATAGACCATAGCGTTCAGGATCATTCAAAGTGTTGATCCCCAAATTTTTTGCTGTTTTTAATACATTGTCCATGCCGGCTAAAGCAAGCACTTTTACTGCCGGTACATTCAAAGAATTACCCAAAGCTTCGCGTAAAGTGATAGGGCCATTAGAAGTTTCAGAATAATTTTTAGGTTTATAGCCACCACCGAAATCTGTTTCCACATCAAAAATAGTTGACCCCGGGGACCAGCCATCTTTAAAAAGAGTAGCATAAGCTACCGGCTTAAAAGAAGATCCGGGTTGTCTATTGGCTAAAGCCACATTTACTTGCCCATCTATGTCATCATTGAAAAAATCAGCACTGCCCACCATGGCTAAAATTTCTCCAGTTTTGGGATCAATGGAGACCAGAGAAGCGTCATTGCCCGAAAAAGCGACAGTATTATTGGCAGCCCCTTCTTTTACTGCTTGTTCGGCGGCATCTTGCAGGTCCAAATTAATACTAGTGGTTACTTTTAACCCGCCAGTTTCCACCACTTTATCGCCATATTTTTCGGCTAATAATTCTTTTACCCACATTACAAAATGAGGAGCAATAATATTTTCGTGGTATGGTTGGAAGCTTAATTTTTCTTTTTTGGCTTTGTCGGCTTGGTCTTTAGTAATAGTTTTGGTAAGCACCATTTGATCCAAAACCCAATCTTTGCGGTACATAAGGTCATTAACATTAGAGCCGTAAGGAGAGAAATAGGAGGGAGCTTGGGCCATAGCGGCGATAACAGCGGCTTGGGCCAGGGTTAAATCTTTAGCCGGTTTATCAAAATAAGTTCTGGCGGCTGATTCCACACCATAAGCGCCAGAGCCATAGGGGATGGTATTTAAATAAAGCTCCAAAATTTGATCTTTAGAGTATAAGGTATCCATTTCCATAGCCAAAATAGCTTCTTTTATCTTGCGGGTTAAGGTGCGTTTGGGAGAGAGAAGAGCATTTTTAACGAATTGTTGGGTAATGCCACTGCCACCTTCATAATAGCCGCCGCCTCGAATATCACGATAAATTGCTCTAGCTAATCCTTTCCAATTAATCCCAAAATTTTTATAAAATTCTTTGTCTTCAGTTGCTACAGTTGCTTGTTTAATAACATCAGGAATATCTTTGCCTTCTACCCATTGGCGATTTTCATCACCATGAATTTGATAGAGCAATTTGCCATTGCGATCTAAAATTTGAGTGGATAAGGCCGGTTTCCAGGCTTTAATTTTAGCCGGTGTTGGTAAATCAATAGAAAAAACAGCAATTGTGCCTATAAATAAAATTAAAAGGCCTAAAAGAGCAAATTTGATTATTTTTTTAGCTTTACGTTTTTTTAGCGCTCGTTTAAGATGAGCGCTAGTTTGTTTAAAGCGGTTAATGGCTTGAGGTAAAATAAAAGGCTTTTTCCCCTTATCGGGCTGTTTAATCATATCTGAAAAAATTATACAAGAAATTATCTCAAAAATCAATATTAATTAGAGTTGTGGATAAGAGCAAAAAGCAATTGCAATCTTTGTTTTTCTACTTTATTTGGATTCCTGCCTGCGCCTGCCCGAATTGCTGCGCAAAACGCTGCAGGCGGGCAAAACGTTGCGGGCGGGCAAAACGTTGCGGGCGGGCGGGAATGACAAGTAGGGAGGAGCAGAAACGACGGGGATGTTGTTTTTTGTTAAATTTTTCTGTATTCTATAATTATGAGTGATATTATTAATGATTCTAAAAAGATTGATGAAATTTTAGAGCGTGGAGTCGATGAAGTTATTGTGGGGCTTCATTTACAAAAAAGATTAAAGGCAGGCGAAAAATTGCGAATAAAATTTGGTGTTGATCCAACCGCACCAGATATCCATCTTGGTCATTTAGTTCCTTTAAGAAAATTAAAACAATTTCAAAATTTAGGCCACCAAATTATTTTTATAATTGGTGATTTTACAGCAACTGTCGGCGATCCATCGGCCAAAAAAGAAGCGCGAAAACCATTAACTAAAAAAGAAGTTGAGTCTAATTTAAAAGATTATTTAAAGCAAGTTGGCAAAATTTTAAATATTGATAAAACCGAGATTCATTATAATAGCGAATGGTATGATAAGTTTAATGCAATGTCGCTTTATGGATTAACTTCAAAGATCACAATTCAAAGAGCTTTGGAAAGAGATGATTTTCAAAAAAGACTTTCTGAAAATAGAGACATCAGTATATTAGAAATTATTTATCCATTACTTCAGGGCTATGATTCTGTGATGGTTAAATCAGATTTGGAGGTCGGTGGGACTGATCAAAAATTCAATTTGTTGATGGGAAGAAAAATTCAAAAACGTTATGGCCAGAAATCCCAGGATATTATGACTACTCTTATTTTGGAAGGAACGGATGGAGTGAGTAAAATGTCAAAAAGTTTAGGCAATTATATAAAAATTGATGAACCGGCCAATGAAATGTTTGCAAAAATTATGTCGATTTCCGACAAGATAATGCCAAAATATTTTGAGCTTTTAACTGATTTGCTAGAAAGCGAATATGAAGAAAAAATTAAAAAAAATCCTAAAGATGCTAAAATGATGTTGGCAGCTCTTATTTTAGAACAATTGCATGGTGCGAAAGAGGCAGAAATTGCTAAAGAAAATTTCCAAAAAGTTTTTGCAAAAGGAGAATTGAACGAAGCAGATATAGAAGAAAAAGAAATCAAAGCGAATGATTATCTGCTTAAGGATCTATTGGTGGGACTTGGGTTGGTGGAGTCAAAATCACAGAGCCAAAGATTGATTTTGCAAAAAGCAGTGGAAATTAATAATAGTTTAAAGATTGATCCTATGGAGACAATTAGGGTTTCGGGTGGAGAAATTGTTAAAGTGGGCAAATACCGTTTGGCGAAAATTAAGGCTAAATAATGAATCTGAAAGAAATGGAAGCAAATTTGCGCAAGAAATTTGCTTTTGCTTTTGAGTTTAGGCAATCGCATATTGCTGATTTTGAAAGCAATTTATTTTTTATTTTAAAAGACAAGGAAGAGAAAAATCCCGAAGAACTTTTTGAATTTTATAAAAAAGATTTGCAAATTTTATTACCGGCTTTTGATTTGGAGCTAAAAAACGGATTTTTAAATTTATATTTTAAAAAAGATTATTTACGCGATGAATTAAAAAATATTTTAGAGAAAAAAGAAAATTATTTTAAAAACAGCCAATTTGGAAGTCAAAATATTAACCCTGTTAAATCCGCGCAAAGCGCGGTGATCAAAGAGCAATTTAACAGGGTAAACCCCGTTAAATCGCCTGAAAGGCGTTTTGCTTCGCAAAAATTTAACAGGGTAAATTTGGAATTTGTGTCGGCTAATCCAACCGGTCCACTGCATTTGGGGAATTTACGCGGCGGTCCGATTGGCGAAACTTTGGCTAATCTATTTGAGCTTTCGGGGGCGAAAGTGGGGCGGGAATATTATGTTAATGATTTGGGCAAACAATCAGATAATTTTGTTGAGACTATTATTTTTCATTTAATTAATGACGAGCAAAAATTTCCTTTTCCTCGTGATGGGTATTTTGGCGATTATGCTAAAGAATTGGCCCAAAAAATAGGTGGGGATGAAGAGGTAAAAGAAAAAATTGTTTTATTTTTAAATGAAAAGATAGATTTAGATAAATTAGTAGCAGAATTGAGGCCACAAATTATAAGCGAAAATTTAAATGATATTAAAATAACCTTGCAGAAGATTGATATCAATTTTGATAAATTTAGTTTTGAAAGTGAACTGGAAGCTGAAACTAAAGCGGTATTTGAAGATTTGAAAAGTAAGGGTGTAGTTAAAGAGAAGGAAGGGGCAATGTGGTTTTACGCTAAAGATAATAAAGAATTATTAGGCGATAGAGAATGTGTTTTGATTCGTTCTGATGGTAAACCCACTTATTTTTTAAAAGATATCGCCTATCATATTAATAAATTGAAAAGAGGATTTGATAGGCTTATTGATATTTGGGGAGCGAACCATTTTGGCCATGTGCCGCGCTTAAAAGCCGCTCTTGCCGCTTTGGGGCACAAGGATAAATTGGAAATTGTTTTGTATCAGCAAGTGAATTTGAAAAAGAAAGGGCAAAAATTAACTATGTCTAAACGTAAAGGCGATTATATCAGTGCCGACCAAATTTTGGATGAAATTAAAGAAAAGGACATTTTTAAAGTTTTTATGCTGCAAAAAACCAATAACAGCCATCTTGATTTTGACAAAGATGAGTTTGAAAAAAATAAAACTAAAAGCCCGGCTTATTATTTAAAATATATTTCGGCTCGTATTAATGGCATTTTACAAAAAATAGATGAGGAAGATTTTAATGGTGCAAAAATGGATTTCGCAAACCTAAAAGATGCAGAACTTGATTTAATAAAAGAAATTATTGTTTTGCCTTATAAAATTACTAAAAGCTTGGAATCCTTGGAGCCACATATTATTTATTTACAAAGTTTGAATTTTGCTCAAAACTTTCATCGTTTTTATGAACAGGCGCCCATTGCTACAGAAAAAGATAAAGCCTTGGCTATGGCGCGTTTGCAAATATTAAAAGCCGCTCAACTGAATCTTAATGTTTTAGGACAAATTTTAGGCATTGATTTACCTAAGAAAATGTGAGGTTAAGATAGATCTAATAAAATCATAGGGCAGGAGGTTCTGCTTGTAAGTTTATTGATTGTGTATATTATAGCATAAAATTGATTTTAAGACAAACTTTAGCAGAAGATTATTTGGCATGCGATTCGCGATGAAATGAATATATGCAAAAGTTCATTAACATATTGGATTCCAAAGTCCACGGCTTTTTAATATATTGATTTAATATAACTATTTTATAATTTAAAGAATACCAATTTATCTGCTGACAAATTGGAGATTCCTCGGCATAACCTCGGAATGACGAAGGGGAGAATTGGAGATTACTTCTGCCTCCGCTAAAGCTACGGCGAGACGGGCGGCATAACCTCGGAATGACGAGGAAGAAAACTATCATGGTGGTTAGTATCTAATAACTGATTTTATAGATTTTATTTTGGGCGAGAATATAGAGTTCGTTTTGACTATTGGCATAAACATCATTGACATCCCAATCTGGGGATAAAACCAATTGCTCATAATAATCACCACTTTTGTCAAAAATAATTAATTTGTTAGTATTTTTTTGGTACAAAATTAAATATCCGAATTCCGAATTAGTATAAATAGAATTTATTTCTTCTAAATCAGAAAAGAAGAATGGTTTGTTAAGAGAAAAATTATCTTTTTGATCGCCGGTATATCTCTCTATATCATTATCGCTTGTTAAGAAATAAATTGAGCCATCAATAGCGCAAGATTTTATAGCGGTGTTGGATGAGGCGGCCACTGACGGTTCGGAAAAACCAGAAGCGGAATAAATAAAACGGTCCAGTTCTTTATTTTGTAAAAAATAAACTTTATTGGTATAAGAAAGGATATCCAAAGATTGAGGCCAATCAAAAGCGCCGGATTTTTGGGCTTCATCCACGGCTTGATCGGCAAAATTGTATGTGTAATATTTATTGTTATCACTTTTAATAAAGAAATAACTATTACCTAAATCGAATAATGCCGCTTTTTGTGGTACACCTAAATTATCAGGAAAAATAAATAGATTTTCAATTTCCTTTTTATCCAAATCCACGGTATAAAATTCATTATTCTTTTTATTGTAAGAAATTAAACTATTGTTAAGATAAAACAGTTGGTTTAAATCCATATCGCCCATTTTGTTAAAATCAATAAAGGCTTCGGTAGCGGTGGAGATGACGGTAGCGTTAGTGATTTTGTTAAATTCGGTTTGAATTTTTTGCAAAAGTGCCAAAGCATCATTGGCAGTGGCTGGGTAATCTTTGGCGCTGGTGGCTAAACCATTGGCTTTTATGAAAAGGTCATAAGCTTCTTCCTCTTGATTGGCGTTTTCCTTGCTAATACCGTCATTATAAAAGCTTTGAGCTTGAAGTAAATTTTGAGCCAAATCTTGGTTATCATTTGATTTATTTCTTAGGAATAAACTGAGACCAAAAACAAGCAAAAGAACAGCAGCGGTCGCAATTAGAAAGATTTTTTTATTATTTTTGATAAAAGAAAGGTTATTTTTGGGCCTTGCAAAATTTTTTAAGTGATTTTTTTCTCTGCCGGGTTCTAATTTTAAGGCACTATTTAAAAGAGGGGGTTTGGTTTTTTGCTCTAATTTTTCCACTTTATCTTTATTTTTCTTTTCTAAATATTTTCGTAAAATTTTGTATTCAACTTTCCCGATTGCTAAAGCTAATGCATTGATTCCTTTTTTGGTTAGCTCTTTAGCTGTTTTTAAAAAATTGAGCGTTTTTTGTGGCGTACTTTCCGGTAGTTGGTCGATATAAATTGTGTCCACTTTCATTTCGTTTTTAGAAAAATCCAAAACCAAAGCATTGATATCGCGAATATTTTTTTCGCGGAAATAATCGGCAATTTGAGCAATTGATTTCTCGGCTTTTCCTCTTAGATTATCCGCCAAAGTTTCGATAGTCATATAAGAAGTGAATTCCGAACTGGCTAAGAATACTTTGTCTTCTTTTTCAATTTCACCGGAAATAACGCTAACAAAAGTTTGCTGAGGTGGAGGTGATTCTTCCACATCTAAAATATTGGAAATTTTATTTTCGCGAAACAGGTAAGCGCAAATATCACCGCTGGAAGTGAGGTGTACCGTGTCTTCTTGGATAAGACCCAAAATGGCATTCAAATGAGTGACCCAGCTGGTATTTTTATTTTCTAATTCACGAGAAAGGGCCGAATTGATCTTTTTTAGAGTTTGTTCAAATCCCCAAATGCCGTCTTCTTTTTGGAGGTAATATTTTTTTAAATTATGGATAATGAGGCGAGCAATTTTAGAATCATTTGAAGTGATTTCAATGAGCCAGAAAATAGTGCCTTTTCCGCCTCGGCTCGCGCCGGTCGAGACGGGTTTTCTTTGTTTTTCTTCGATTTTTGCAAAATTACCGGTATAAAAATAACGGTTATTAACTAATTCACTGGTGACAATTTTACCAACAGAAAAATCCATGTGCATTTATTTTAAATAAAAAATGAGAAAAAGACAACCACGTAATAAATTTATTGCATAAATTTAAACGTGGCTAAGGCCAAAAAGGTAGAATTTTGAATGAAGAATTATGAATGATGAGTGAATTTATGAATTATGAATTAAGAACATAAATAGAAAAAAGATGAATAAATTTATTGCATAAATTTAAACGTGGCTAAGGCTACAAAAGTAGAATTTAGAAGTTGGAATTTAGAATTTAGAATAAAAAATAGGCTTTTAATTTTTTCGATTTTATTTTATATTTAAATTGCCCTTGGTAGCTGATTTCTGTCAGACCAATTTATTCATTAGGGGAGCCATCTAGGCCTTTAGTTTCTGATCTTGTACACCGTGGTGTGCAAGCACGAAACCCCACCTATAAAAAATTTCTGAACAGAAACCAGCAAAATCCAGGGGCATTTTTGATAAGTAAAAAGCGACATTCCAATGTCGTCCTGACCCAGCCGTAGATTTTTTTAAAAATCTACGGCTGGGGAGAGGATCTCGTTAAAATTTATCAATTCGCCAGCTGGCGGATCATTTAATAAGTATCAAGTAATTCAAAATGCATGGATTCCCGCCTGCACGGGAATGACAAGGGGGCAGGAATAAAAAGAAAAAAACGGTAATGGCCCACTTCATCAAGGATGCGCTGAGTATAGTAAAAGTATCCAAAGGATAATATTTATACTAATTTATTAGTTAATGTCTAATAAGTAAAATTAATGTAAATACTTAGATTCCGTATCACTATTTTAAACTAAGGAATACCAATTTATCTGCTGATAAATTGGAGATCCCTCCTGCCCGAATTGCTGCGCAAAACGCTGCAGGCGGGCGGCATAACCTCGGGATGACAACCCGATGAGTCGAATCTAATATCAGGCCTTATGAGAAGGGAAAGGCGGTGATGAGATAATTTAAATATTGGATTAGAGGCAAAATAGTAGCAGAGAAAATATTGAAAGGAGTGAAAAAGGAAACAAACAAAAGCCCAAATAGTATAAATGGGCCAATATGCTCAATGGAAACTTGAGTCTCTTGAGAAACAAAGGCAAAGAGCACTTTTGAGCCATCAAGCGGAGGAATGGGAATTAGATTAAAAATCGCCAGCAATAAATTGATTTCCACAATAATCTGCAGAATAGAAATTATATAGTTTATGTACATTGTGCCGGGCAGAATCTCCAAATTATAAAGGCGGATGGGAATGGCGATAATTAGAGCTAAAATTATATTAGCAAGTGGCCCGGCTAAAGAGATTAAAGCTTGGGTTTTTTGTGGGTTTTTCAAATTAAAAGGATTAATGGGCACGGGTTTACCCCAGCCAAAACCGGCTAAAAGTAAAAATATAGTGCCCATTGGGTCTAAGTGGGCCAAGGGATTTAGAGTTAGCCGGCCGGCTAGTTTAGGTGTTAAATCGCCGGCACGCACTGCAGCCAAAGCATGGGCATATTCGTGTACAGAAATAGCTAAAACAATGCCAATTAAAAAGCCAATAGCCAGTAGTGGATTTTGAAGAACTTGTAATAATAACATCTTGATTTATAATTTATTTATTGTTAGTCTATAGTATAGCAAATTTTTAGGCAAGATAAAAAATTTAAGAGAACTTTTCGTTGTGTTAAAAAAATAAGGAATTCTGATTTACCTGCTGGTAAATCAGAGATCCCTCCTGCCCGAATTGCTGCGCAAAACGCTGCAGGCGGGCGGCATAACCTCGGGATGACCCTCCTTCGTATAAAATTATGGAGGGCAAGCAACTCGCTTCGTCAAGGCTACGCGAGGTAGGTAAAATAAAAAATAGTGTTTAGAAACTAATAACTAATTTAATTTATGAAATGTGAAATTTGCGGCAAAAGAGCGAGAAAAGGAAATTTAGTAAGTCACTCTAAAACAAAAACCAAACGCATATTTAAACCTAATTTGCAAAAAGCCCGAGTTTTTTATATGGGTGAATGGAAGAAAATGAATATTTGTGCTAAATGCCGTCGCCGCCACGCCCGTGGAGATGAACAAAAAGGCCCGGAACATGGCATGGTAAAATAAAGGTCTATTATTTTATTTCCTCAACTTTTTCTCCATTTTTTTTGGCTTTTTCTAAAATTTCTTCAAAACAAGGTTCGCAATAGGCGGTGTCTGACGGAACATCGCCTTTAACATGGCCTTTGCGACTGCAACTGACACAAGTGATCTCTTTGGGTTTTAAATTGTTTCTTTCTTTACGACAATCCTGGCAAAGTTTGGGTTCATGCTTTAGCCCTTTTTTTTGATAATATTCTTGTTCTGATTTAGTCCAAACAAAAGGTTTATTACATTTGGCGCAAATTATTTGTTTATCCTGAGTAATTTCGAAGGGTTTATCTTGGGTAATTTCGAAGGGTTTATCCTGAGCCTGGTCGAAGGGTTTATCTTGATCTTCGTCTATAGATTCACCCATGGCATTATCATTTTGGTCCATAAATGTTTTTTATTTTTCCAATTTCATAGTATATTAAAATGAGAAAAATTTAAATAGAAAACTGTAATAAATCATAAATAAAAAATAATAAATAACACAGAGATTCTTCGTTTTATCTTATGGAAAATTATTGAAAAGTTCAGAATGACAGAAGGGGTGGAGGTGACCCTTTTTCGCTTTCAGGGCTCCCTCCTCCGCTAACTTCTTCGTTATCTTCTACGCTTAAAGCTACGAAGACCAAGAAAACTACGAAGTTCGAGAAAGCTATGGAGGACAAGATGGAGGGTAAATACATCCTTCGCTTGAGCCTTCACTAAAGTTTTGGCTGATCGGAGAAAAGCTACAGAGAGTAAGCAAAAAGGAAAGTAATTAAGAATAAATATATATAATATTATGGAATTAGAAAATTATTTTGAAAAATTAAAAGAAAGAGGACATGGCAGTTTTTTAGTTTTGGGCGATATAAGTGCGGAAAGATTAAAACAAGAAATCATTAATAATTTTTTTGTGGATAAAAATGCTGCCCTATTTGATTTAATAACCCCCGAAACTGAAAAAGTGGAAGATTTGCGTAAAGCTTTGATTCGTATGAATACAAAGTCGAGTTTTGGCTTGAAAGTATTTTTTTTGCCTAATTTTTCTCAATTTTCTAAGATTTTACAAAATACAATGTTAAAAAGTTTGGAAGAGGTAAAGCGAGGTGAAATCTTTATCCTGCAATCGCAAACATACCAAGGAATTCTGCCAACAATTTTGTCCAGAGTAGAAAAAACAGAGTTTAATTTTAATCCTGCTGTTGTGAATGAAGGTACTTTTGATTTTAACGAAACGAAAAAAGATTTTTCTACTTGGTATTTGCAAAAACCGAAAAATTTGGCTGATTTACGTCTTTTGCTAAAATTTTGGCAAAATAGCAAATTTAAAAATTTGAAGCAAGAAGAAACTTTTATCAAATATTATCTTAGAGCTAAAAAAATCAATGTTAATCTTGATCTTTTTTGGATTAATCTCTACAATGACCTTAATTAAAATAGATATGGGAGATAAATATATTTTGGTGAAAACAGGGGCTGATGAAAATTTCGCGAACGTGAAAATTAATGATAACGATTTTTTATCATTAGAAAAAGATAAATTTAGTTTTGTACTTTTAGAAACAGAATGGGGGCAAGAAGTTTGTAAAATTGTAAATTTATGCCCAAAAAGTAAAAAAAATATCAGGCCGGGGAATGGCAATTATAAATTTATTCGTTTTTTTGCCGCTGCCGACCAAAACTTTAAAGCTTATTTAATTAATGCCAAGAAAAAACAGGCAGAAAGTTTGGAACTATTTTCAGATTTAATTTTAAATAATGGTTTGGATAAAAATGGCATGAAGCCGGTGAAAGTGCACTTAACTTATGATCAGAAAAAAATGATTTTTTATTATACTGCCCCGGATAGAGTTGATTTTAGAAAATTGTTAAACGAATTAATTAGCAAATCCAGTTATATTGTAAGATTACAACAGATTAGCCCGAGGTCAGCGGCAATGATTCTGGGTGGAGTAGGCATCTGCGGCAATGTTTTTTGTTGTCATCGTTTTTTGCCGTTTTTAGCTAAAGTGGACAAAGATATTTTTGGCAACCAGGGTATTATTGATAACAATAAAGAAAAATACAAAGGGCCTTGTGGCAGATTGCACTGTTGTTTAACTTTTGAAAAAGAAAGTTATAAAGAAGCGGCTAAGGATTTGCCAAAAATAGGAAGTAGAGTTAGAATAAAAGACAAGTGGGCGGAAGTAATTAGCAAAAATATTTTAAATAAAGAAATAACCGTTCAATTGGAGAATGGGGAGCGTTTAGTTGTTAATCTAAAAGATATCAGTAAAAAATAATTAAAAAAAATGATTCAAATTTTGCTCATTATTGTTTTAGCGGCAATTTTAGTGATTCTTTTCCGCAAATTTAAATTAATTGGTGGAGAAGTTGCTGAGACAAGTTTAACTGTACAAACTCCTATTAATAAAAAAATAGAAGTGGCGCAAGGGCAAAGAGAAGCAAAATTGAAGAAAAAATTAGAATTGGAAAAAGCTTTGGAGAGGGTGCGTTCATTGAAAAGGAAAGGTGAACGCGATAAGGCGGAAAAGGTTTTGCTTAAGCTGTTGACTCTATTTAATCAAAAACCGGAAGTATTCTATGAATTGGGTTTATTATATCTTGAAGATAAAAAATATGAAAATGCCATTTCTGCTTTATCCGCGGCCACAAAAAATGATGGTGAAAATGGTTTCTATTTTCATGCCTTAGGATTGGCTTATTTGCGCCATAAACAATTTATGCCGGCAGTGGAAAACTTAGACAAAGCTTTGCATTTTAACAATAAAATTGCTTATCGTTGGGCTGATTTGGCTCAAGCCTTGATCGGTTTGGAAAAATTTAAAGAAGCTAAAGACGCAGTGGCTCAAGCTTTGGAAATTGAGCCGCATAATGTGCGTTATCGTTCTATTTTAGAATCATTGGAAAAAAAGATCGGTTAAAATATAAATTGACCTTGGAAAAAATTAATGCCAAAATGGGTTGTGGGTTTTAAGGTTTAAAGATATCCAAATTTGAAAAGTTTAAAAGGGCCAAAAAGCATAATAAGTATAAATAGTTCAAGAGGTTTAAGAAGTTTAAAAATGGGGGAATAGTTTAATGGTAAAACGCTGGTCTCCAAAACCAGTAATGAGGGTTCGATTCCTTCTTCCCCTGCCAGATAGGCATTGATAAGATTCAACTTTTCTGTTATTTTATTTTTGTTTTGGGGAGGTGGCAGAGTGGTCAAATGCACCAGTCTGTAAAACTGGCGCCCTTGCGGCTACGAAGGTCCGAATCCTTCTCTCCCCAATTGGCCAGGGTGGTGGAATCGGTAGACACAAAGGACTTAAAATCCTTTGAGGCTAACCCCTCGTGCGGGTTCGAGTCCCGCCCCTGGTATAAAATAGTTTAAAATTGTCGTCGCCAAAGGCGAGATCCTACAATAATGGGAAAAGTTTAAAGTTAAAAATTAGAAATTTAAAACCAAAAACTAAGGCCCTAATTTGAGGGCTATTTTTTAAAATAATTGACAGCAAACAATTATTATGTTATATATATTTAGTTTTGCTCTTAAAAGTTTTGGTGCCGAAGTGGCGGAACTGGCAGACGCTGGGGACTTAAAATCCCCCGCCCGCAAGGGCGTGCGGGTTCGATTCCCGCCTTCGGCACCAATCGATATTTTGGTCTCTCGGTAGCTCAACCAGGTAGAGCGTCCGGTGCAGAACCGGAAGGTTGCGGGTTCGATTCCCGTCCGAGAGGCCAAATTGTTTCTTGGCGCTAGTAGCTCAGTTCGGGCTAGGGGGCCCGAAGATCGCAGGTTTCCCGCCATCGCGGGACCCCGCTATCTGGCGGTGGCAAATCCTGCCTAGCGCTCCAAGTTTTCGGCGCGCGCGTAGCTCAGTGGTAAGAGCAAGGGCCTGATAAGCCCTGGTCGGGGGTTCAAATCCCTCCGCGCGCGCCATCCCAATCCGGTAGGATTTTCTTCGGAGATTCTACCGGATTTTCATTTGCCAAAATTAATTAATTCTGTTAGGATAGTTTGTGTTAAATAAAAAGAAATCCTTAATTTTGATTTTTAAATTTTAAATTTTAAATTAAAAAATATGGCTGATGCTAAAAAAACAAAAAATTTGGTAAGATTGGCTTGCAGTATTTGCGGACGCATTAATTACCGCACTAAAAAAAGTAGAGAGCCATTGCGCGAGCAAGAAAAACTAAGTTTAAAAAAATATTGCAAAGTGGACCGCAAACATACGATTCATAATGAAGCTAAATTAAAAAAGTAGTTTATTTTTTTAGTTTCTGCGTATTTGAATTTTAATCGTTTTTGTGTTATAATATGTTTATGGATTAAAAATTAATCAATTCTTATGGATAAATCAGATAAAGCCGCTCGTAATGTCGGTTTGCTAGTTTTAGTTTTTATAATTGTATTTTTGAGTTTGTTGATTTTTCTTTACGCTAATGCCAAAAAAGGCAATGTTTCTTCAGAAACGGAAAATTCCGCTTCTCAAGCTGTTGTTGAACAGAATGGCGATAATGAACAAACAAATAATAGCAATTCTTGGGCTGATAAAGAAAAAGAAGGTTTAGCCAAAGCTTTGACAGAAAAAGGAGTGATTCTTTATGGTGCTTATTGGTGTTCTCAT
>Ga0265297_10008159_pt1 | contig 14099 bp, 14 predicted proteins | sample Munlanlwell13791_FD_192502 | JGI IMG/M metagenome (GOLD analysis project Ga0265297, IMG submission 192502) | Leachate microbial communities from a municipal landfill in Southern Ontario, Canada - Leachate well 137-91 | ecosystem: Engineered > Solid waste > Landfill > Unclassified | place... | reverse complement strand
TCTCGCAACGAAGCCGAAGACCGTATTAGTCTATTACTTCGAGCCATTATCAAAGCTGGTACTTTTCTCGAGCAAAATCAAAAATTACAAATTTAGTGTTACAATTAAAAACATATGACAAAAATAATTCTCGACCAAAATAAATGTATTGGGTGCAACACTTGCGTCCTCTTAGACCCAGAAGTATTCGAAATGGATACTACCATTTACAAAGCCAAAGTTAAAATCCAACCAACAACCATTACTGAAGCCACTCAAAATGCCATTAATTCTTGTCCTGTTCAAGCCATTTCCATTTCTGAAGAATAATTTTAAACTTATTAATTCAAATATTTATGCCATCAAAAAAAACTAAAACTAAAGTTGAAGTTAGCCCAATTATTTCTGTCCAAAGTAAATCTGTTACCATTCCTCTCGCTGGAGTCATCATTTTTTCTCTTCTTTTAGCTTGTTCTTCATTCTTTGCTGGTGCTGCTTGGTTAAAAATTAAAGGTAGCAAAACTTCTACCGTCGCTGATACTAAAGCTAACATTTTTGCCGCCAGTAAAACTTCCAAACCAGAACTCAAATTTTTTGTCATGAGCTTTTGTCCTTATGGTAACCAAATGGAAGAACTCCTAAAACCAGTTATCAACTTACTTGGAAAAGTTGCTGATATCCGACCTCAATATATCTTTGATAAAGTAACCAATCTTTCCGATTATTGTAAACAACGATCCGGTGATGCCACCCAATGTTCCCAATACATCCAAGCTGGCTATTTCAAAACCGATTCTGAGTGTCAAAAAACCATTGCCGAAAGCAATAAACAATGTTTAGACGAGAAAAATTACCTAAAAATAGGTAACAATTATTACAGTTCACTTCATGGTCGAATCGAAGCCAATCAAGATGTCCGAGAAATTTGTGCCTACAATTTAAGCGATGATAAAACCAATTGGTGGACCTTTGTCGACAATGTCAACAAAAATTGTGATTCTCAAAATGCTGATACTTGTTGGGAAGAACAAGCCAAAAAAGCCAATCTCGACACCACCAAAATCACTGAATGTTTCAACAAACAAGCAGCCGAGTTGATTGACAAAGAAATTGCCTTTACTGATCAATACAAAGTCCAGGGTTCTCCAACTTTGATCGTCAATGGAGTCAATTTCCCGCCAGAATCGGCCTACACCACTGATGGTAAAGGTAGTCTAAAAATTGGCAATAAAGTTTTTACTGAAGACCAATTCAGAACTTCTGATGCCATCAAAGAAGCTATCTGTGCCTCTTTCAAAAAAGCACCAAAGGAATGTAAAACTGTCCTAACTGACGCCTCAGCCACCAACACTGCTGCTTCAGCTAACGCTAGTTGTAATTAAAATTTAATTTATTTAAATTTAAACCCCCCGCAGCTGCGGGGGGTTTTTGTTGGTAAAATACTTTTGTGAAACTAAATTCTCATCAAATCCGACAGAGTAGGGAAGTGGATGCTAAAAAAAACCAATCCCTTATTAAACGCAATCCTATCGTTTTGGTTTTAGACAATGTCTTAGACACCTACAACATCGGTTCTTTTTTCCGTCTAGCTGATGCCATCGCTGCCCAAAAAATTTATCTTTGCGGTCCAGTCGTCACTCCACCAAATTTAAAAATTCATCGTGCCTCAATTGGCACTTGGAAATGGATTCCTTGGCAGCAATTTGACTCAACCATTGATTGTATTAAACAATTAAAATCTGACAATTATGAAATAGTTGCCTGTGAACAGGATAAAACTAGTGTTAGTTATACAAAAGCCAAATACAATTTTCCTGTTGCTCTTATCGCCGGCAGTGAAAGCTATGGTGTTTCTTCAGAAGTTCTAAAATTAGTCGACAAAATAGTTGAAATTCCTATGTATGGAATAAACATCTCTTTAAATGTTTTGGTCGCCACCTCTATTATTAGCTACGATATTTTGTCAAAAATTAAGCCTTAAAATAGGCCAAATTTTTATTAAAAATTGACCCGATTTTTAGTGTTTTAACATATCAATTTTTACCTATCTTTCCATATTATTTGCTTATTGTAAACCTATTTAGCCTCTGTTAGAATAAATCTGCTTTAAAAAAACAAAATTTAACTAATTTAAGGAAAAAATTAATGGCATCCTCACAAGAATATACCGGACAACAGATCGTCGTTTTGGAAGGTCTCGAGCCAGTCAGAAAACGTCCCGCCATGTATATCGGTTCTACTGATATTCGTGGACTTCATCATTGTTTAACCGAAATTATTGACAACTGTATTGACGAAGCCTTGGCTGGGTTTGCCAAAAACATTTGGGTAATCGTTCACCAAGACGATTCTGTTACTGTTGCTGACGATGGCCGAGGTATCCCTACCGACATCATGCCCAAATACAAAAAACCAGCTATCGAAGTCATCATGACGACTCTCCACTCTGGTGGTAAGTTTGAAGGTGCTGCTTACAAAGTTTCTGGTGGTCTTCACGGTGTCGGTGCTGCCTGTGTCAATGCTCTCTCCAAACTTTATCAAATCGAAGTCCGTCGCGACAACAAAATCCAGTTTATCGAATTTTCCAGAGGAAATTTAAAAACCAAATTAACCGAAATTCCTGAAACCAAAATTGATACCCTAAAAGAAGTTTTACCAAAAAGTATTACCGGTACTACCGTAACTTTCTATCCCGATCCAGAAATTTTTAAAGAAACTACTCAATTTGATTCCAAAACTATTATCAAATCTCTCAAAGATCGTGCCTATCTTACCTCAAAAATTTATTTCCACTTCTACGACGAAAGAAATAAAACTCAACATCACTATTATTTTGAAGGTGGAATTTTATCCCTACTTCGTGAATTAAACAAAAATAAAGTTGTTGTCCACGAACCAATTTTACTTAAACGAATGGACGATGGAGTTGATGTTGAAGTTGCCATCCAATACAACGACACCTTTCAAGAAAACACCCCATCTTTCGTCAATATCATCAACACTCACGAAGGTGGTACTCATTTAAGTGGTTTCAAAACCGGTCTCACTAAAGTCATCAAAGATTACGCCACCAAAAAAGAATTAATGAAAAACAAAGACGACATTATTACCGGTGATGACGTTCGTGAGGGTTTAACTGCCGTTGTTTCTCTCCGCATGGGATCAAAAGATCTTCAATTCGAAGGTCAAACCAAAGGCAAACTTGGTAATAGTGAAGTTCAACCAATCGTTACTAAAATTGTTAAAGAAGAATTAGAAATTTATTTTGAAGAACACCCCGATGTTGCCAAATCAATTGTTGGCAAATCTATTTTAGCTATTCAAATTCGCAAAGCCGCTCGTGCCGCCAAAGACGCCATCATGCGTAAGGGGGCTTTTGAATCTCTTGGCCTTCCGGGAAAATTAGCTGACTGTCAATCTCGTGATCCCGCCGAATCAGAAATTTATATCGTTGAGGGAGATTCCGCAGGTGGTAGTGCCAAACAGGGGAGAGACCGTAAATTTCAAGCCATTCTTCCTCTTTGGGGTAAGGCTCTCAATACTGAAGGTATGAGACTCGACAAAATTGTTGGTTCTGACAAATTAAAAGATCTAATTATTGCCTTAGGTATGGGAATAGGTGAAACCATGAATCTAGACAAACTTCGCTACCACCGGATTATTATTATGTCCGATGCTGATGTCGATGGCGCCCACATTGCCACTCTTTTATTGACTTTTATGTTCCGTCACCTACCCAATATTGTTGAAAATGGTTATGTCTACATTGCTATGCCACCACTGTTCAAGATCAAACAAGGTAAAGCCGTCCAGTATGTGTATACCGAAGAAGAAAAAGAAGAACATCTCAAAAAAATTGACACAACCAAAGCTTTTGATATTCAACGTTATAAAGGTTTGGGTGAAATGAATCCTCAACAACTTTGGGAAACTACTATGAACCCAGAAACCAGAATTCTCAAAAGAGTCACTATTTCTGATGCAGCCAAAGCTGACGAAGTTTTCCGTGTCCTTATGAGTGAAGATGTCCCACCTCGAAAGAAATTTATTCAAACTCATGCTCATTTAGCTAATTTAGATATTTAATTTTATGGCTGATCAAAAAAATACTATCGTTAATGACATAAAAAGAGTCAGTAATGTTGGCAAAATTATGAATGTCGACATTGTTCCTGAGATGGAGAAGTCTTATTTAGACTACGCCATGTCCGTCATCGTTTCTCGAGCCTTACCTGATGTTAGAGATGGTTTAAAACCAGTTCATCGCCGCATTATTTATGCCATGAATCAAATGGGACTTAGTGTCACTGGTAAAAATGTCAAATCAGCTGCAGTTGTCGGCGACGTTATGAAATCATATCATCCTCACGGTGATAGCTCTATCTATGGCGCCTTAGTTCGTATGGCTCAAGATTTTTCTATGCGTTATACTCTAGTCCAAGGTCAAGGAAACTTTGGATCAATTGATGGCGATCCTCCAGCTGCCATGCGTTATACCGAAGTCAAAATGTCTAAAATGACTCCAGAAATGGTAGCCGATATCAACAAAGATACTATTGAAATGGTTGATAACTACGATGCTTCCACCAAGGAACCTTCTGTTCTTCCTGTTCGTATTCCTAATCTTTTATTAAATGGTGCCGATGGTATTGCTGTCGGTATGGCCACTCGTATTCCACCCCACAATTTAAAAGAACTTTGTGGTGCTATTGACCTAATTTTAGACAAATGTCACCTTGAAAAAATTGAACAAGAAATTGAATTAACTAATATTTTGGCCCCACCAAAAAACACCCAAGAATTAGTTTTACGCCCAGTTTATGAACTTGAAAAACAAAAATTTAATTTTGAGACCAGTGCCAATGTCGAAGATTTAGTCAAAATAGTCCAAGGTCCAGATTTCCCGACCTTTGGTGAAATATACGGTAAAACAGGTATTATTGAAATGTACAACACCGGCCGAGGCAAATTTGCTGTTCGAGGTAAAACCAATATCGAAGAAACCAAATCTGGAAAAATTAGAATCATTATTACTGAACTTCCATACCAAGTTAACAAAGCTGAATTTGTCAAAAAAATTGCCGACCTTGTTCGTGACAAAAAAATCATTGGTATTTCTGATCTTCGAGATGAATCCGATCGACATGGTATTCGAGTTGTAGTTGAAATCAAAAAAAATGGCAAACCAAAATCAATTTTAAATAAACTTTTCAAATATACTGCTCTTCAATCTTCTTATTCTGCCAATATGTTGGCCTTAGTCAATGGTGTTCCTCAAACTTTAAACCTTCGTCAAATGTTATTACTTTTCCTCCGTCACCGAGAAACCATTATTCGTCGTCGCACTATTTTTGATCTCAAAGGTGCCATGATGCGAGCTCATATTTTAGAAGGACTCAAAAAAGCTCTTGATGTCATTGATGAAGTCATTAAGACGATTAGATCCACCAAACCAGATGAAGACGCCAAAACCCGTCTCATGGAAAAATTTGGATTTACCGATCTTCAAGCTCAAGCTATTTTAGAAATGCAACTCAAAAAACTTTCTGGGCTTGAAAGGCAAAAACTTGATGATGAATACAACGAAGTTGAAAAAACTATTGCCGAATTAACCGCCATTTTTACTAAATCAGAACGGATGATTTCAGTCCTCAAGACCGAGAATAAAGAAATTGCCGAAAAATTTGGCGATGCTCGTCGTACCAAAATTTATGTTAGAGGGTTAGAAGATTTTAGTGAAGAGGATTTAGTTCCCAATGAAGCCGTTTTAGTTGCTCTTACTAAAACTGGTTATATTAAGCGAGTTCCCAAAGAAACCTATCACACTCAAAAACGTGGCGGTGTCGGTGTTGTTGGTATGGCCACCAAAACTGAAGACGAAATTGAATGTATGCTTTCTGTCGATACTCACGATGATTTGTTATTTTTCACCAATCGCGGTCGAGTTTTCAAAACCAAAGTTTGGGATATTCAAGAGGGGACTCGCCAAGCCAAAGGTCAGGCCGTCATCAACCTCATCAATATTCTCCCAGGTGAAAGTGTTCATACAGTTTTAGCCATCAGCAAAGACAGTAATTCCAAATTTATCTTATTAGCTACCAAAAAAGGTGTTATCAAAAAAACCTCTATTGATAAATTCAAAAATATTCGTCAAAGTGGTCTCACTGCTATCAAGCTTGACGATCATGACCAATTAGCTTGGGCAAAATTAACTGATGGTACTAATCAAATATTTTTAGTTACCAAAAATGGTAAATGTATTCGCTTCAACGAATCCGATACCCGTCCAATGGGTCGACATACCCGCGGAGTTCGAGGCATTCTCTTAAAAGAAGGCGATTATATGGTTAGTATGGATATCGTTCCATCAGTTATTGAGAAAACCAAAGATAAATCTCAAGAGAAATCATTTAGGCATCTCTTTGTTGTCACCGAAAATGGCATTGGTAAACGTACTGACGTTTATCTTTATCCCATCCAAAAACGTGGTGGAATTGGTGTCAAAGTTGCCAACCTTACCCCAAAAACTGGCCTTATCGCTGCTGCTCAAGTGGTTTCTGAAACCGACGATCAAATTATCTTGATGTCCAAAAAAGCTGTCACCATCAAATTACCTCTCAAAAATATTCCCACTCTTAGCCGCAATACCAAAGGGGTTATTCTCATGAGATTCAAATCTAGTGATGACAAACTCAATGCCATGACAGTTTTAGAAAAAAATACCGAAACGTCAGATCGTCCCGAAAAATCCACAGAAATCAAAAAATAAACTTGTTTTTTGAAAAAAATATTTTATTCAAAATAGGGGATTCCAGCGACATTATAGGCGATACACCAAAGGTAAGTATAAATTAGCAGTATATACAAACGATTGCTAAGGTAGTACAAAAATTTAATTTAGTCCTAATTTAGGGTAAAATTTACATGTCAACTCCACTATTTTTAAACAACAGGGGACTTCTTCAAAAATAAGGAAAAAATGCCCTACTATAGGCTTAGTAATCCTATTTATTACCACTGTGAAATTTTTCGTGAATTTCTCTTAATCTAGCATCCGTTACATGGGTATAAATTTGAGTCGTGGCAATATTTTTATGCCCCAAAATTTCTTGAACCGATCTAAGGTCCGCTCCCGACCGGAGTAGGTCAGTGGCCATCGAATGTCTTAAAGTATGTGGGGTCGCTGCCACTGGCAAATTAGCCTGTCTCACGTATCTTTTTACTAATCTCTGAACTGACCTTGCCGTTAGTCTCGTCTTGTTATCCTCAAGCGCAATTTCTTTCGGTCTCAAATTTCGAATAAACAATGGTTTATATTTATCCACCCGTGATTTCAAATATTTATCAATCCACTCGGCTGCCTGTTTAGATATAAATACTACTCTTGATCGACCACCTTTCCCAATCACTCCAAATTCACGCGTATTCAAATTTACCTGTTCCCTATTAAGGGAGACTAATTCCGATACCCGTAACCCCGTTGAAAATAATAATTCCAAAATAGACCTATCTCTCAATCCATTTTTACTCGAATTAAGTGGCTGTGTTAGTAATCTATTGATTTGCAAATTATCCAAAAACTTAAGAGAGTGATCCTTAACTTTTGGCACATCCAACTTTTCCGGCTGTAACACTTTCATATCATTTTTAACCAACCATTTCAAAAATGATCTCAGAGCTATCACATAATATCCTTGTGTTACCAATTTCATTTCTCCCTTATTAGTTCCTGGTAGTCTCGACAAATATAATCTAAACTTTCTTATTTCATCGCTCGTAATATCATCCACCATTGGCTTTTGTTTTCCACTGTCAATCAAAAATTGAATTAAAACATTCAAGTAATGTTCGTAATTTCTAATTGTCAGTTTTGAACAGTTTTTCTCAATTTCCAAATGTTCCAAAAATCGTCTTACCAAAAGTGATAAATCTTTTTCCATAAATCCATCTTACCACGATCAATTTCTAAAGCTAAACCTAAAATCAGATGATACTAAGGTCGATAAAACTTTAAACATCAATTTGAGAGCCTCTAGTAACGTCTCATTCAAATTATGCCTAAAATTAGGTATAAACTCCAAAATAAATTGTAAAGGAGGGGAGTCGGAGCCACAAAGGGGAGTCAAGTCCCAAATATTAAGCCTGGGTCTAAAAAATAAGATGGGATCAAGGTTCAGGAGAGAATCATTAAATTTTTAAGCTTAATATAACCAACAAATGACTAAGTAGAAATAAAAGGGGAAAATAAAACTTTTTATATTTTTCAATTTACACCTCTCCCCTCGGTTCAAAGTTTTAATAGAGTCGCAAAAGATACATTGTGCGACATAGCATTTAAACCCACCTACTGCCAGGGAGTAAGGGTTAAATTATTTGTTCAATATGTTCTTATATTTCCTATTCTCTTTTTATTTATATATTTAATTATCTCTATATATGAAGCCCTCTTCTCCTCCTTCCCCATGTGTCCACTTTGATGCAGTCGTTAAGTCTATACTTATCCACAGAGACTATATCACACTATATCACTACTCTACCCGTGAAAATTATAGGACATATCGTGAAAACTATTATAGGCTGTATATTATAGGACACTCCTCTTCCCTGCTCTTCATCTCCTATCTAAAAATTAAAAAATTATTAAAACTTTTCTCTATTTAAACCTATTTTATTCTTAACTTATATAATATATATACTTGTCAACGACTTTTCCATTCCTAGATGGAGACTCCCCATCTCTCCTCTACTCCCAAAAATAAATCACAGTTCTTGCCTATCTATAGGTATAATATTACATATATGCTAAAATAGATCTACTTTATGAATACCATAATTGAAAAAATCTATTCCCAAGCCAAGTCCAATCTAAAAAAAATTGTCTTGGTCGAAAGTGGAGATCAACGAGTTGACGATGCTGCAAAAATCATAAATCAAGAAAAGATCGCCGATATTATTCTCATCGATCAAAATTATATTGATTCCAACCCTAAGCTTATTGAAAAGTTTAGCCAAAAATTCTTTGAACTTCGTCAAAATAAAGGAGTTACCTTAGATCAAGCTCAAGAGACAATCAAAAATCCTTTATATTTTGGCACTATGATGGTTTATTTTGACATGTCCGATGGTATGGTTGCTGGAGCCAAAAACACCACTCAAGATACTTTCCGACCGGCCCTCCAAATCATTAAGGCTAAACCAGAAGAAAAAATTGTCTCCAGTTTTTTCATTATGGAAACTACACACAAGAAACTTGGTCAATCAGGAGTTTTCATTTTTGCCGACTGTGGGCTCAATATCAATCCTTCCTCAGAAGAACTTGCTCAAATAGCCATCCAATCAGCCAAATCATTTAAACAATTAATAAGTGATGTTCCCAAAATCGCCATGCTCTCCTACTCTACCAATGGTAGCAGTGGCGGCGAATCAGTCGACAAAGTAAAAAATGCCACCAATTTGATCAAATCTTTAGATCCTTCCCTTATTATTGAAGGTGAAATTCAAGCCGACGCTGCTCTAGTCGAATCAGTTTCCCTTAGGAAAAATCCTCAAAGTCTTATCAAAGGTCAATCTAACATTCTTATATTTCCCGATCTTAATTCCGGCAATATTTCTTACAAATTAGTGGAAAGATTGGCCAATGCCAAAGCTTATGGTCCTCTTACTCAAGGCATTAAAAAACCAATAAACGACCTTTCTCGAGGTTGCAGTGTCCAAGACATTGTTACCACCGTTGCCATTACCAGCGTTCAAGCTCAACTTAACGCCAGCTGGTAGTCAAGATCATTCCCAAAAACACAGCTATTGAGATCCCTACAAATGTTATCCATGATCTCTTAAATAATCTCCCTCTCAGATCTAACTGAATTAGACTCGATATTATATAAACCATCATTACCAAATAAACCGATCCCTTAAAAATCCCCACCGGCCAAAAAGATAAAACTAGTCCCAATTCAGCCACCAACAATGACGGAATCAAAATATAAGATTTGATTCCTTTGTCTTTACCATCATCCGGCAATTCTATCGTTACACTGTAAAAATGATACATAAAACTAATTGCCGAAATCACCAATATTAAAATTGCGTTTAACCAATAAGTGAATTTGAAAGAAAACAAACTATCAAACAAGAAAAATACAGTTAATAATAAAATTATTAGTCCAACTGTATACGCTGCTCGATATAACAATGGCGTTCTATTTCCAATCGACACTAAAAAGACATTTTCTACCAGAAAAATTACATAAGCGACTACTCCAAAAAATAAACTCGACAAAAAATTTACCAAAAAAGTTTGGGGTAACAAAGCCGCAAACAATCCAAATCCTACAAAAAAACCTACCGGCAAAACGATCGACATTAATCTGATATATACACTTTGATTAAAAACAATCCCTAAGCCAAACCAAAAACAAAAAGCAATCAAAACTATTCCCACCAACAATCCATAATAATGGGAATTATATGGCAAACTTATAAAAAGATAAAACCCCAAAGCCGACAAAATCGACGAAATCAAATATTTAAGTCTTTTCGGCATAATCAATTATAATCAAATCCAGCAAAAACCCCAAGTACATCATCATTTGCTTCCAATTCTTCAATAAAATCCATCATTTTGTTTAATTCTTCCTCACTTTTAAGCAGTGTAGGACTTATTGCTCGATAAACAATTTCCGATCTCACTACTTTTAAACCAATCTCTTCCGATTTCTTAACAAAATCATTCAACTTTTCTACTTCCACTAAGGCCATATTTCCATCAAAATCCTGGGCTCCGAGATCAATCAACTCCAATTGTTTTTCTTCATTAATTTCTTCAAATTCTACTTCCCCCACTCTTTTAAATTGAAACATTACTGAATTACTTTCTCCCAAAGTTCCCTCATAATCTCTAAAAATTAATTTTATTTCACTTAAAATTCTATTCTTATTGTCTGTCTCTGCCTCAATTATTATTGGTACTCCAAAAGGTCCATAACCCTCCAAAATCATTGACACCAAATTTGCTTTTCTTTCTTCAAATCTAGCAATCAATCTTTCGATATTTTCCTTAGGCATATTCACTTCTCTAGCCTTATCAATTGCCGCCTTCAAACCAGATCCAAGTCTAATCGCCGTCAAAATATCTTTTGATGCCCTAGTAAAAATCATACTTCTTTTTTTATCTTGGGCACCTTTACGGTTTTTAATATTAGCCCATTTAGAATGTCCTGACATAAAATCATTTATTTATAACTAGGGTATTTTATCATTGATGCAAATTTTTCATCAAAATAAAGTTCCACTTCCCCTTCATTTAACGACAAATCTTCCTTCTGTGGACAATCAATCAATTCTCTTAATACCCCCCACGAAAAAGTATCTTCTACTTTACCTCCATAAACAATTTGACAGCCATTATTATTTATTTCTCCACCAACAGAAATTACTGAAAATCCCAATCGCTCAAGATTATTTGCCATAAAATCAGCCAATCCATCAATATTTGTAGTATTAATGATTGATAATCTAATATCTTCGTTTGCCAATCTAGTTTCCGAAAAATCCCGAACCATCACTTCATCAAGCAACTCCCCTTCCTCTCGAACATCTTTTTTAATTATCTCTCCTTTCAATATCATTTTGCCACTGTTCCAAAAATATTCCCACCAAAATTTCTTTTTCCAATCGCCTATATTTTTTAAAACCACTGTCTTATCTGCTACAAACCCCAAATTATAAAACAAGAGTTTATCAAATAAATCAATCTTTCTTTCTTGCTGTAAAATCTTCTTAACTGCACTACTCCTATACCATCCCAAACCTCCAGGAATCCAAACTTGAACATCTGGATTTATTACTAAAGTATTAATCATCTTTCTTTCAGATGAAATCGATACTATCGCAATTCCATTATCGGCCAACACCGCTATCTTCTTATCGCTTCCCCTCTCCTTATTTTTACTAATCAATGAAAAAACCACTCCTGTTCCTATCAACAACAAAACTATCATTCCTAAAATTAACCTAACTGATTTATTTCTTTTCATAAAATTTCAAATGTTCCTGTAAATCAGCAGCTAATTCAGAATTAAACTTCAATCTTTCATCAGTTTTAGGATCATTTATCTCCAATTCAAAAGCATGCAAAAATGGCCTATTTAAATCTTTTACTTCTCCACCATATAATTTGTCCCCAACCAATGGCCATCTCAAATGACTCAAATGGACCCTAATTTGATGTGTTCTTCCAGTTTTCAAATTAATCTCTAGCAAGCTATAAGTTTTCTCTTCCCTTTGATATTTTGATATCAATTTGAACTCAGTGATTGCATATTTTCCATCCACCCCTACTCCAAACTTTCCAAAACTATATTTTGACCGTTCAATTGGCCAATCAATTGTCCCATCCTTAGACGTTTCTCCTCCCACCAAACAATAATATTTTTTAGAAACCTTTCTTTTTTTAAATTGATCTTTCAAATTTATCAAAGCCGATTCATTTTTCGCCACTATTACCATTCCTGAAGTTCCTTTATCTAACCGATGAACTATTCCATTCCTTGGTAAATTATTTGGCCTAATCCCTCGCAAATAATCTTCCAAAGTTCCCTCTTCTCCTTTTTTCTCTTTAGTTGTCGTCATTCCTGTTGGTTTATCTATTACCAAAAAATCCTCGTTTTCAAAAATTATTTGCAGTTTTCTTTCCATAAAAATTTTATAAAAAATAACCCGACTCCTATTCCAATTAACCAATCGGCCAAATTATTATAAACCAAAAAAAAATGCCAATAATCTCTTACATATCCCAAATACAATCTATCAATCAAATTTATCACTCCTCCAATCAATATTATCCCTAGACCAATTATTGGATCTTTCCACCAAAAATAACCCAAAATCAAAATCAATATAATAATTATTAAAACTAAAAAATCAAAATCAACCCCAAAACTAATCCCATAATTCTCAAATATTCCCAATCTATTAGCCAAAAAACTATGCCCCAACCATCCCAAAAAAATCCCTATTATCAAATAAAATATCCTATTAAGACTCGCTTTCTTTTTTACATTTAACACAAGTAGTCGCTTCTGGGTTAATCGCTAATCTATTAGTATCAATCATTTTGCCACAAACCTCACAAACCCCATATTTACCAATTTTCATTCGAGTCAATGCTTTTCTCATTTGGACAATTTGCTTTCTCAAAAACTTTACTTTAACTTCAGTATCAAAATGACCAATTTGTTCATCCACATCCTCTTCTAATGAATTCTCCGAAACTCGAGCCTCATCACTAAAAGGATCTGACTTCTTTAAAGTCCTTTCCGTCCTTTTGAGTTTAATTAACTTAAGTTCCAAAAATTTTTTTATTTTATTTTTTAAATCTTCATTCATATTTTCTTTTTAACATCCCCTAGGATAAACAATCCAATCAAAGAAAGCAAACTAATAATTGAAGCTAAAACTACATTTACTATCTTATCCTTAAACATCAAAAACACTCCTATTAGCCCCAAAAAAACCAAAAAAGTGGTTACTAAAAAAGCAAAACCTTTCTTTCCACTCTTATACCAAACAAACGATCGATACCTTCCCTTAAAAAATCTATACAAAAAATAAGCCAAAATTACGATTCCTAAATAAATTAAATTAATCAATTCAAATTTTGTTCTCACCAGTTCATCGGCCAATAAAAACCCAATCAATACCAAAAAAGCACTTAAGCTATCTTCCATAAAAGCAAAAAATTTCCAACCTTGTTTTTTAATATAGATCAAACTTGTTAAAAATAAACCCAAACAAGCCCCAATATAACTCATTCCCGGTATATTCCAAACAGATATCCACTCAGAAAAATTCTTCCATACCCCAAAATGGATTAATCCATACCCTATCCTCCCTACTACCAAAAAACCCAACAAAGTCAACCAAGAAAGAGTAATTATTTTTGGAGATTCGTAATTATCCTTTAAATTCCGCCAAAACAAATACAAAAAAACGATTATTCCTATTATCCTTAATATTCCTAAAGTCATAATTCATTTTATCAAAATTGTACCGAAGGAGGGAGTCGAACCCCCATGATGTTGCCACCACACGATTTTGAGTCGTGCGCGTCTGCCAGTTCC
>Ga0265297_10008158_pt1 | contig 14099 bp, 6 predicted proteins | sample Munlanlwell13791_FD_192502 | JGI IMG/M metagenome (GOLD analysis project Ga0265297, IMG submission 192502) | Leachate microbial communities from a municipal landfill in Southern Ontario, Canada - Leachate well 137-91 | ecosystem: Engineered > Solid waste > Landfill > Unclassified | place... | reverse complement strand
ACGCCGGCGACGGCTGTACGGGATATTCGCGCGACGAGCCATGCAAACGTATGTATAAAAGTGTTGGTGGGTTACTATACACCGTTCCGGCACCGTTCCGGCACCGTTCCGGCACCGTTCCGGCACCGTTCCGGCACTGACATTACGCCCCACCGGCATTTTTGTGTGTGTCTCATTTTGTGTGTTGCAACGTCGCATAATATTTATTATGTCTAATAGAAAATTATTGCAACATGTTGATTGCGAACATGTTACGCGAATCACGTAAAAAAACACTTCATTACACACATTTGCGCATTTTGTTTTATTTTGCGTAAGTCGTTTGTTGTGCGCTTATTATGTGGATCGCTACATTTTGCGTATCCCGTCACCCGCTGGAACTCCAGCCGTGCGCCAAAATGGGGGGAGGGTTCCCCATGCCGGCGCGCAGAACGATATATGTGTGCATGTACCAGGTCAAAAACACACTCGCGCCCGACCGAAAACCCGAAAACGCGTTCTAATGCCCCTGGGAGCCACGAAGTCCCCCCCAGGTGCGGTATGGATACGTCCCCCCGGCTGTTGACGCGCCTGCGGCGAATTTGGGCATGGTCTAGGCCATGAAACGCGGGTTGTTTCCGGTGCGGTTACGCGCCATCATCGTTTTCCGGTTCGGTTGAGCGGTTGGTGGTGGGCGGCTGGTTGGCGGTCTGTGCACGTTTTGGCGCGCGTGGAGCGCGTGGAGTTTTTGTGTTGGCGTTTTGGCGCGTGGAGTGGTGGCTGTGTGCTGGTCACTCGGCGGTGTTCGCGTATTGCGTTTTTGGCGGTGTGCGCGTCGCGTCCCGATGTGTCGCTTTTTGCGACATTTTCCGTGGACAGGGCGTGGACAGGGCGTATTTTTTGCGTAAAGCGTTGGCGTGCGCGTGTTTGTGAAATCTGGACAGGCTGGACAGGGTGTTTCTCCATTTACGCCCCTATAGTGTGTATTAAGAACTGAAACTCTCTCAGGTATACCCAGAATGGGAAAATGCCCTGTCCACCCTGTCCAGATTGCGGAAGTAGTTAGGATTGTGTGAGTTAGGTAATAGTGCTTGCCCTGTCCACGGCCTGTCCAACCCTGTCCAGATTGGCCTGAAAAGTGTAAATTAAGTAAATGGGTTTTGCGTGAAAAATAGGGTCAACCCTGTCCAGTTGTTGTAAGTTGTTTGTTGGTATGCGTTTGGGTGGACAGGGCGTTTTATTGGTGGTCTGTCCACCCTGTCCACGGTTTAATAAAACGGAAAAGTGAAAAATGCACTGTCCACCCTGTCCACCCTGTCCACGGTGAAATTGTGCGAGTGCCGATGTGAGCCACCGGGAGCGGAACGGGCGGAATTTTGCGTCGTTGGCGATGATCCGCACAAGAAAAACGCGGGTACGTTAGTGGCATGAGTGGCGTAAAAACGACCAAAAACGGGAAACATCTCTATAAGATAGAGTTCTGGAAAAGATGCTGAAATCAATGCCACCTTCGCCACTAATGCCACTAGAACGGAAAGCTTGATTATAGACCACGGCAAAAAACACGCCCATTTCACACCGAATATTCCAGGTTTCGGCGCGCCTGTTGAGCGCGCGTCATGGTGGCGCGTGTTGCGGTGGTTGGGTTGTGGTTGCGCCGGCCGCCGGACTCGGCGTTGTACCCATGGCTGGGGTCTGCGGAGCGGTTGGCGGCGATGTGGTGGCGTTCCTGGGCGTCGAGGGTGTCGGGTGATGGTAGGACTTCGAGGGTTATGAACTCAAAGGCGTTGGATCCGTAAAGGTTGAACGCGCGCTGGAGGTGGCGGTTCCGGTGGCGGTTGCGGCGGAGGGCGGAGAAGTGGGCGGCGCGGCGGTTGTCGAGGTCGCGCGCCTGGCCGATGTAGAGCTTGCCGGATGAGCGGTGGCGAATGGCGTAGATGGCGCATGTTTTCACGGGGTGGGTGTGCGGTTGGCGCGTTGTTTGGCGCGGGTTGAGTCAATGCGCGCGCGTTGCGCTTCGATCACGCGGATTTGGCGCGCAAGGCCTCTTTGGCGCTTTTCCTCTTTGTCGCGATCGGTGTCGTATGTTTGAACGCCGAATCCGAAGATGGCGAGCATGGAAAACGCGGTGCCGGCCGGGATGCCCTGTTCAACAAGAGAATCGTAAATATCTTGGAAGGCCAGCGGGACCACGGAACGCTTGACTATCAAGGCTGGTGTCGTGGGTTCGCCAACAAGGTTCTGGCCTGCCGCGAGGTCAACAGCTGAACCTATGAGCGGGGAAAGCTTACTGCGGAGAAATTGCATGATGTAATCCGGCGCGCCTTTGCCGAACGCCGGCTTATCGTCTCCGCGTATCGCAACGATTTTTCCCTTTTGGGTTTTGGTTTCTCCGGTGGCGAGGCGGGCAATAAGGGTGGTTGCCTGCGCCAGACCTGCGAGCGGGTCAACGCGGGTGTTGCCGAACTTAAGCTTGCCGAAGCTGCCGGATCGCGGGTCTGTTTCTATTTCCGCGCCCATCATGTCGGCGAGGGCGTACATAATCGCCATGCCGCCGATAAAGCGGGCGTATTCGCCGGCTATGAGTTTCCGGGTGCGGGCGGTGCCGTGGTACATGGGCGCACCGGCAAGAATCTGGAAGCGGGACACAAACAGGCGCGGCGCCCAGAAGATTGTTGCGAACGTTTGGGATGCCAGCGCGTGACGACCTAGGTCTCCGCGCCCGGTTGCTATATTGATGTATTTGCCAAGTGCGATAAGTTCTGCGTCGTTTGGCTCTCCGGCTTTGGCGAGTGTTTTATAAAGCGCGTTGAACACGTCTGCGCGGAGTTTGTTTAAGTAAGTTGTATATGCCCGTTGCGACTGTTCGATACCCGGAACGCGGGATGCCAATCTTGACATAAACGATTCTTCCATGTTTTTCAACTTGCCGTCAACTTCGGTAAATTCTATTTTGGCCTTTTTCATCTTGGCGTAGTTGGGATCGTTGATTATTTTTTGCATGGTTTTATACGCTTCGTGCGCCGATGCAAATGCCTTCAACTGGTCTTTTACAGCCATTGCTGCTGTTTTAGGATGCGTGACTCCGAGAATCAAGCCTTGACGCAAGGTGGCAGATAAATCCATACTTGCCATAAAAGACCGCGCAACGTTAAATGGTTCGGTAGATCGGTCCCATAACTTCTGCGTCCACGTGCGGTTTTTCAACCGTTCTTTTTTGAGCATTCCATTCCAGCGGTCTTGCACTTCGTCAAGCCGTTTTTGTATATTGAACCCTTCTTGGTCAAGGATAATTGGCTCTGGCTTGGGTTTTTTTGTGAAGTCCTGATAGGTGATGCGGCGTTCAAGTTCTGATATCATTTTCTCTTTGCGGTTTTTCCATGATTGCAGGCGGCGTTCTTCGGGTGTGGCTTTTGGGAAGGCAAGATTGCGCCATGATTCCACCTGACCTTTTAACGCTGCTGTTTCGCGGCGCAAGAGTGACATGCGTTCATTTTCCGGTAATGGTTCGAGCGGGTCTTTCGACTTAAAGATTCCTTGCGAGGCCAGTTTGGCGCGTTCTTCCCAGTCGGCCAGTCTCTTTTCCGCCGCTTTGGTGGCCTGCTGGATGCGTTCTTCGATCGTCATGGGCTTATCCGGGAACATCTCTTTATAAGCAGCCATACGTTCGTTGCGCTGGATGGTGAGCGCGCGGGTCGTATCGTCATCAACCGGCAATCCCTTGTTCCTTACAAGCTCTTTGTGGTTGGCAAGCGCGCGGTCAATGTCTTCGATCTGGTTTTGCAGTCTGGTTTTTTTGGAGTCAAGCGCCGTTTTGAGACGCTTGGCGGGATCGCCGGTTTCAATGCCAAGCTCTTTCATTATCCGGTCTTGCTCTTTCATGGCGGATTGAAGTTGTTTGTTGAGGTCGCGTGCGCGTGCTTCGATCTGCGCGCGCTGGAAGCCGGTGTGCTTAGTGGATTCGAGTTCTTTTGCGGCTTCCACGCCGGATGCCTTGAGCTTTGCGATATTGGCCTGCACCGTTTCCAGCGGTGCCACCTTGAGCATTTCTGACTTGTGGCGGCTCAACGCAACGCGCGCCGGGTCTTCGCTTGGGTATCTGACTTGGCCGTATCCTGATACGGCGTCTCGGACTTCGTTAATGGCAGCGTCGGGCAGAATGGTCTTAATTACGCCATGGACCTGCTCAACCAGCTTTTCGTATGTCAGCGTTGACTTACCCTTGTTTGCTTCGATATCCTTCTGCTCAAAGTACAATGCGAGCTTTTGAATCGGGTCTTGCAGGTCGGCAAGCGTTTCCGCGTCGCCTTTTTCGACTTTGTTGCGGATGGCGTTGATGGCTTTTTCGCGGTCGCCTTCAAGGTCTGGCTCCTTACCGCCTTTGCGGTCGCGCTTCGACTTTTCCGTGGCCTGCTTTTCGATATCGGCTTTCGTGGCTTCCGCATCGGAATCTGCCTGCGCCCGTTTTTCGAGTTCGGCTACCTTGGCTTCAAGTTCCGCGATGGTTTTCTTGTAATCTTCGCTGATCTTTTGAAGCTTCGCGCGTTCTTCCGTGGACAACTCGCGCTTGCCAGCCGCCGCCTTGAGCTTGACTTCCATTGTGGCGAGGTTGTATTCCTCGTCTGCGAACATCTTGCGTGATTGCAGAGACTGCGCAGTCAGCGTTCCGGTCTTATCCAGAACGTCCGCGATGGTATCGTGCATTTGCGTGGCTTTCTCGTATCGCAAGTTGGCGTCGCGAATTGCAACCGGGTCGCCGGAAGCCAGTGCCTTGTTGGTGGCGTCGGCGGCGCGGTTGTGTTCAAGGTTGACTTCAACCAAGTGGCGGAGCAGCAAGGCGTTTTCGGGTTTCGTTGTCGGGCGTGAATTCTGCGCAAGCTCGTTTGTCAGGTCATACCCGGCGTTTGGGTTGGCTTCAAGCCTTGCCATGGCTTCGTTCCACGCTTCCGGGTCTGATACGCGGATTCGATCAAGTCCCGGCTTGAGTCCATACGCCGCGCGTTCGCGCTCTATTTGCGCGTTGCGTAATCCTGTGACATTGCCTTCCGGCTCTGTGCGAACACCATCTTTCACAACCGTCATGCGTGGTTGAAATGCCGGGTCGTCAATACTTGCGGCACCGGGACCGATGGATCGCTCCCCAACCATCCGTTGCATGGCGTCCATGGCGGCTTGCTGCTGCACGGGGTCCATGTCCTTGAAGCGCGCCTTGTTGCCGGTTTCGGCCATGGATTCAAGCGTGGTGCGGATTTCGCCTTCGGTGAGGCGTGTGCCGGTGGCGTCGCGGGTTTTCTTGAGAGAGTCCATGAGTGCGTTGAAGGCGGGTTCCGTGGGGGCGGGTGCGGGTGTCGCCTGCTCCTTGGCGGTGAGCGCGCGGGCGGCGTTTACATGCTCTGGCGTAGCAGCAACATACCACTTGTTTCCGTCTTTTACGGCGGTGTACATGGTTCCAACATCAAGACCAGCTTGCTGCACGCGCTTAAGCATAGCGGGCGTGTTGCGAATATGATCGTGCATTTTGGTTATTTGTTGGAGTGCTTCTTGTTTGGTTTTGAACGTTCCGGCTTCCTTGTTGATTAATGGTGCTGTTGCTGGTTCACCCTGATCCGCTCGCGCCTGCGCGTCCTTGGCAACAGGCGCGGGCGCACCAGCATCCCCCCTACCCAAACCAACCCCCGCCGCGCCCGCATCAGTTAATGGCGTTGCCGCCTTGCCTGTTTGTTGGGTTGGGGCGGGCGGGGGCGTAATCGGTTTTTCGCGCAAGGGCGAGAGTCCGCCTTGTTCTTCCGCGAGTTCGCGCTGCAAATCGTCTTGCTCAGCCTTCGTGAGTTCGGGCGCGCGTAGCTCCGTGGACTCCGTAACCGGCTTTACCGTGCCGTCAGGCTGTGTTTCCATCATACGGCCAGTCTCGGCGTCAGGAATGCGGCCGGCCGGCTGTTGCGTTTCCGCGCGCGCCATGAATTGCGCAAGGTCCGAATCGGCTTTTTGGATGTCCGCGAGCAGCTTGTTTGAATCGCCGGCCAGCTTTTCGACAGTCCGCGCCGCTTTCGGCTGGCCTTGTTCACGGAATGCCTTGGTCATAAACCCGAACACGACATCCGAGCCAAACGCCTTGATCAATTCCAGAGTCGTATAGAATCCGCCAAGCTCCGGCTTGCCTTCCGCTTCGGCGCGTGCGTGAGCGTCTTCCACCATGCGCGGGACTTGCACCCCGGTAATCCCGGCGTTGGCGGCGATGTCGGTTGCCTTGGCTATCCAGTCGCTTTTCGCCCACTTGCCAACCGTGGATGAAAGCGCTGGTGTGGATTGGTAGGCCATACTCCACCCAAACGCGGCAAGTCGTTCCTTGGGTGATAAGTCCTCCGCCGTCAACGCGGAGAACGTGGCGCGTCCGGCAGCGGATTTGAGCGTGGCCGCAATGCCTTCCTGACCGCCATACCCAACGCCAAGGGCTTTGACCGCGCCGAGGAACATGAGCGTGCTTTGAACCGTGCCGACAAGTTCGGATGCAACCGCGCCGGGAAGTCCTCCGCGCTCCATAGCTTCACGCCGCAACAGGGCTTGCGCTTCGTTCTTGATCCTTCCGCTGGCTTCAAGGTATTTGTCGCCAGCTTCGATCATCTTGCCGATCACGGGGATTTTGTAAGAGATTCGTTCAAGCTTGTCGGCGTTGTTCTTCCCGATGGCGAATTGCCACATGCTGCGCGTGGTGTCCTTGGCGCCGCGCATGATGGCGGCGGGGAAGTCGGCAACCTGTGTCAGTGTGGCTAGGGCTTGCTCCGGGGCGTATCCGAGCCATGGCGCGGCTTTACGTCCTTCGGGCTGCGTCGGGGCTTCGCTTATCCGTCCTTCCGCGACGCCGCGCAGGTACGGGGACATGATGGGGCGTTGCATTGGACGCGTGGAAACTCGTTTTTCTTCTTCTTGGTGTAACTGTTCAGCATACTCATTTGCTTCTGAAATGGTATCGAATTTACCAAGATGTTTGCCTGTTTTGTAATAGAGTTTGATGGCTTCAGCATCTGACATAATTTTACCATCATCACTAACGGTCGGAACCAATATTTCTTTGCCGCCTTCTTCAAACGAAATACTCCTGACGGATGCAATTTTTCCGTCCGACATCTTCACTTGCGGACGTGTGGACATTTCGATGTTGCCAACATACTTAAAGATGGGGCGTTGTTGTGCTTGCTGAACTTTTCTGAATCCTTTGAATTCATCGTCAAAAGATTGCATGGTTGGCGACGTGACGCGCTGCTCATCAACCGGCGTGTTCGTATCTATTTTTTTGAATCCAGCGAATTCTTCATCAAAGGATTTATTCATTTTGCGTTTTCTTCCTTGATTCGTTCGGCAATGTATTTCTTGCGCAATATGTCTTCGATTGCAATGTACATTCTGTTGTACGTCCTTTCGGCCGCCGTGGACTTCATCGGATCACGCAGAACGGACTTTCCGGCGTTGAGTACCGCGTTGCCAAGTTTTTCGACAGGGGTATTTATTGTGTTCAACGCTTCCATGAATGAGTTGACCATTCCTTCGGCTGCACGCTTGATGGTTGACCCTATGACTTTTCCTTGTCCTTTTGCGAGGTCAAGGATGGCGTTCCTGATTTGATCGTCTGTGAATGTCAACTCGGTTGCTTCGCGCTCAAGCTCCTGCCTTCTGGCGTTATTTGCAAACGCGGGAGCGTCAATCGCCGTAAGGAGTTCGTCTGTAATCAACGGTTCTGCGCGCGCTGGTTGCGCTTCTTGTGCTGGTTGCGCGGCGGCTGGTTGCGGAGCCGGTCCAGTTGATTCGTATATGCTTCCGTCAGGGGACCGGAACCGAGTGCCGGCCGGCAACGCTTCGGCCTCTGCCCGTGTGCTTATTACCGGGAGTTGGTCCGGTTGTGCGGGCTGTTGGGGTTGCGATGCGGCGGGCGGCGCGATTGGAGCCATCATCTGCGGTTGCTGCGCCGCCTGCGCGGGAGCAGCCGGAGCGGCTGTTTGTGCGTCAACCGCATCGTTGCCGTCCCAAAAACTCAATATCCTATCCAAAATGCCGGTCTTTTGCGGTTGCGCCGGTTCGGGTGGCGCTTCCCACGCCAGCCCATACGCCATGGCCGTGGCCTGCGCCCAGTCGCGCAACTGCCCCTTGGTGGTGATGCCGTTTTCTTTCGCGAGTGGCAGGCGTGTCAAATCAAACGTGTCGTCAAGTTGTAGGAATTTCTTTGCGACTTCCAAATCGCTTCTTACGGACGCCTGCTCTCCGGTCGGCAACGATTGAAACACATCATTCCCCACCGATCCAGCAATGGCGCGCTCTTGCCGTTGTTTTTCCTGCGACGCCATGGCCTTCTTTTCGGCGGTCGGCGCATTCCTGAAATCCTCCGCCGCGTTCGGATCGGTGAACGTAACCGGCTTGCCTTCATCATCCCATTCGGTGAATAACCCTTGCTTGATATTTTCTGCCGCCACCTGTTCGCGCTGTTCGGCCTGCTTGACTTCCGCTTCCCGTGCCTGCGCGAATCCCTTATTGAATGGTATTACAACCGCGTCAAGAAACGATTGCAAACGCTGTTCGCGCTGCGACGGCGGACGGTTCATCTGATCTTCCATCCACGACGTGAACTGGCGGTCGCCTTGATTCTCGGTTATCAGGTGCGACATGATGGTCTGGCGTATCTGTTCGGGCGACATGGCGGTTGCCAGCATCGGGCTTATCCCGGCCTTGCCGAACGCCTTTTCTTCCAGCGCGGCGGCGTAAGGCGCGCTCCCGGTGCCGCCGACTTTTGCCGACTCGGAAGCGGTAATCAAGTCCTGCATGGTCTTTTGGGTTGAGGTCAGCACGGACATCACGCCTTCCGGGGTGGACAACTGCGTTTCGAGCGGTGCTATTTGCGCGGTCGCGGCGGCGGATTGCCGTTCGTTGTTGGCGGCGATGGCGGTTTTAGTGTCACGCAACGCCGCTTCCCCGGCTTCCGTGTACCGCTTTTTGATGGCATACGCAACGTCAACCGCCGCCTGCGCGTAACCCTTGCTGGCTTTATCAACGTTCAGGTCAGACAACACCTGCTTCAACGCCTGATCAGGCGGCATGTTTTTGGAAAGCGCGTCGTCAATCAGCCCGGTTGTCTGCGCGTCTGCCGGGGATATGGTCACAAGGTCGGCGTCTGGCAGTTTGATTCCCACGTCCCGCGCCATTTCCATGGGGGTGTTGTACGTTGTGGCAAGGCGTCCCGCGTAAAGCTGGTTCAGCGTGGCGGGCGGGACGTTGTGCGTTTCGGACAACACCTTGAGACTATCCCACGCCGGTCCCGCGTCGTTGATGCTTTCGGCTTGCATCAAGTCGTTGGCGGTGTCGGCCGGCGCGCGCGGAGTTTCTGCGACTTCTGGCTTGGTCAACAGGTCTTGGTAATACCGTTGGCGTGCAATCTCGTTTTCGGTAAGGATGTTCTTGTTTTCGAGTTCGCGCAGTTCTTCTTGCGCCTTGGCGTGGCTCACCGGCATAAGGAATTCGGCGGCGATGTTCTTGTTCTGCTGTGCGATAAGGTTTTCTTCCGCCATGGCAGCCTCGGACTGGGCGCGCTGTATGGCAAACTCGCCCATGCGTAATTTTTGGTTTTGAACATCACGTTCAAATTGGCCGTTCTGCGCGTCCCATAGAGTGTCGCGGCGTATTGTAAACGCGCGCGTTGCTTCTTGGTTGCCCCGTGAAATTGCGCCGATCTGCGCGTTTGTCGTATATGCTGATATATTGTTCATACGCGGATCGGCGTAAAGTGTTTCGATTTGGCCGGGGATTCCAGTGGAGGCGTACCCGGCAATCTTGGGCGCAACTCCCGTGTTGGATTGCGACGGTGTTTGCACGGCGGCGTCGCGGCTGAATCGTTCGCGCTGTATGCGCGATATATCACGGTCGCTTAACTCGGTTCCGGGCATTACTTCGAGTTGTCCGATCCGTGAGTTGTCAAGAAAATCTTTTGCCATATTATTCCTCGTTTTGTTCGGTTTGTTCTATCTTCGGCCATTTACCAAGCGGGCAGTCGTTGGCGGGGTTGGTGCGCCATCGGCCAAAGCAGCAGCCCGGAACGTGTTTGCATTTGAATCCGTCGTCTTCGGATGATGCACACTTGCGACAGATTTCAAACCGCTTCATCGAATACGACATGTGTTGTGCCGCGTCAATCATAATCTAAACCTATAAGCATAAATATACCATAAAGCTCCGTTACATCTCCTAGATGGTATCTCATATCTAGTCGCCAATCCAGAGAATGTTCCAAATTGGTTTATCGACCCTGATCCTACCCGTATATGGTAAAATGGCATTGATTCTGGCAACGAGCATCCTATAGCCCAATAATCATAATAATTCCGGACAACAGGTTCAAAGCCAAGAGATGCGTTTGCTTCACTTGTGATGAACGGTCCCGGCACAGGTGGAAACCATTGCCATATAGCAGAAATAGAATACAGGTTATTGTGAGGAATATATATCCAGTCAGTACCTTCGCAGCATACCGAAAAATCGAAATATGTTGCACGGTCGCCATAAGGATTCGTGTATTGAGAGCGCAGCCCGACAAAAATCCTTTCAACAACCTGTCCTGATGCAAATGTGTTTTCTCCAGCCGCGTCATATATTCTCCAATATCCATTGTCAATAGGTGCTTGTTTACCAAAGAATCCTGTATATGTTAGAGTTTGAAGCGGCGGAACGCCAACCGACGATACAACAGAAGGCATGCAGTAATCCGCACAACACGTCGTGCAAAGCCCGCCGCTTTTCGTAAGCAGCTTCACCACCCCGCCGACAGTTTGGTATGCAATTTGCGTCATGTGTCACACGATAGGAGGGTTGCGATTGTGATTGTTCCGCTTGGCGTAACCGACTGCAACAATCCGTTGCTGAATGTCCACACGATTACGTTTTGGACAAGATTCGTTCCGCTGATATACGCCTGCCCGTAGGTCGTTTGTGTCCCAGTAAAACCGCTTCCACCGCTGCCGCCGCTTCCACCAACCGGACCGCCTGGAATCACGTATCCAGTCACTGAATTGCCCGCGTTCGTTCCGGTACCAACGCCGTCGCCGATGAGATTTTTTGATCCGTCGCCCGCGCCAGCATCGGCGAAATACAGATTGGCTACCAGCCAGCCGGTAGGCAGTGTTTCCGCCGGCGCGGTGTCAATTGTGACCTCCCCTGTTCCGCCTGCTGGTGAAAGCGTAACACCAGCGCCAGCCGTCAACTTTCGCACACCGGAATTTGCAATCGTAATCACCCCGCCAGACACGGTTCCGGTGATCCCCGCGCCAGCGGTCAGCGTCACAATCCCGGTTGATCCGTTTATGCTCGTAACGCCCGTGTTCTTAAACGTCAAGCTCTCCGATCCGGGCGTGGCGTCGGGTGTAATCTCGATCCCGGTGGACTCCTTGATCTCTACGCGCCCGGTCAAATACGTTGCCGCGTACTTCAACGCCATTACCGCCTTACCCCAATACGATGTTGGTGGCTGCGTGTTGACTTCTGCCTTTCCGCGACACAATACATCGCCGCCTGTTCCCGTGGAAGAATCCAAATCAACAAGCTCTGCTGGGATAAGGTCTTTAGCTATCGCCTGCACCTCGTCACGGGTGGGAAAAAGCTGCGACAACTCAACAGCCGTTTCTGCTATGATTTGAAGGGCGTCTTGCTGTTGCGGGGTGTTTTGTTCGTTTGGCATTAGTAATGAACCCCAAAATTCGCAAACCCCACATAGGTCGGAGTGTTTTGCGTTATTTTATGTGAAGCGAAAAGGTAGTCGCCAAGCCGATAAACAGAAGACCCTTGCATTCCGCCGCTTGATGCCGCACACGCATCGGCAAGAGACAGGTGGAACGAAAGGGCATGTGCGTAGCTTCGCTGGTATTGTTTCGCTTGGTTCAAGCTTCCATCGGTATTATATATAGACGGCAACCAGAAGTATCCTCCGGTGGTCGTCCACGTTCCGCTTGAGCCAGACCGTGGCGCATTATGAATTGTAAAAACCTTGGTGTAGTCAAACCTTCCATATTTATTTAGCGAAAGCCCTTCTATGCGAGCATCGGTGTTTTTGCCTATTGTCGCGATTTCATTCCACGAAAGAGAGGGGCAGTTTGTCTGGTTGTAATATCTTTTAAATATTTCAATGGATGTATCGCCTAACTTATAGTAAATTGTTCCATCGGCAGAATAACTTGACCCAGGTTTTGTTACTTGGATGTCATCATTAGCTGTGTCGGTCGTGGTGGTAGTCAAGTACCTGCTCTTAAACCGCATCCATTTATTGACTACCGTTTTAATTGTGCCTGCCGCAAAACTCGACACGCCAGCCTTGGCTATTGCGCCGGTAGTTTCGGTTACGGACTTTGTTGAAAACACATCTTTTTCGTCAATCTCGGTGGACGTGGTTGTCTTGGTGGTATCAAGCCGCAACGCAATTTCTTTATTGCCAGCTTCGTTTTCTTTTACGGTCAGCTCTCCCGCTTCGCCGTCTACAAGCTTAAGATACGCCGGGATTGCATCGGTCCTTATTAGCCTGGCGTTAGCAAGTATGTCAAGAATTTTGGTCTGCAACTCCGCCATTGAACTCCACGTCACTTGCTTTTCTCGCTGTTGCGCAGTCTCAACAAACGTGTCAGCCGCGCCAAGCTGTTCGGTCAAATTATTCGGAACGAATGTTGAAACGATTGAACGCTGGTTTCCAGATGGCGTGCGCTCGGCGTCAATCTTAACTACTTGGTTGCGCACCAAATCCGGCACAGCTAAATCTGTCGCATTTTCCGTATGCTTGACCGTGGTGGTGGTCCCGCCGTAATCCTTGTTTACAACCGTCACAGTCTGGTCGGCCGGCACAGTCAACTCTTCCGTGGTTTCATACCGATTGAAAAACCGGCTTACTCGGTTCACAATGCGTTTTATCTTGCCGCGCTCTGCCTCAGGTGTTGCCAGCGCGGAAGCCTGCACGGTCTTTTCGCTGATTGTCGTTTTGCCTGATGGTGACACAATGGCGGTGGTGTTTTCTTGCGTAACGCCGAGAGCCTTGCGCGTAATAACGTCTTTAGAAGAATCCTTGTTGAGCCTGACTTCTTGCGTCAAGACCGCGCCTGCCGTTTCCACCATCGGTTCTTGCGTTTCAGTGGTTACGCCAAGCTGCTGGCGCGTGGTGGTCACGGCGTCTGACGTGATTTCCGTGGTGCGGAATGGAATGTCCCGGTACTGGATGGACAAGTTCAGCGTTATAATGCCGCTGCCATCCTTGGAAAACCCGGTTGCAACGCCGCTGTTGTACCATACTCCGTCATGCGGAACACCGTAAATCACCGGGTTTGTGAAAGACGCCTCGTCTGCCAGCGTTGCCGCCAGCGCGTGCATCTTATCGGTGGCGATATTCGGAAAAATCACGGTCAGGAACTTGTAGTCGTCAGCGCCCTCCGGCTGCATCTCAAGCCCCTGCCCCAAACGCGCTTCAGCCCAACTAATTGATGTTGCCCATCCGTAAGCCAACACCTGTTGAATCGTGCCGGCTGGTCCAACGGCGGGGTCTTCTATGCCACGGATCGTAACGCCGCGCCAGACTCCCGGTTGCTCCACGCCGTCCACCTTGGGGTTTTCCACGCTGTAATACTTCTGCCCATCGTCAGGGTTCTTGACGCTGGTTCGCTGGCGCAATATCTCAACAAGCGCCGGGATGTCCTTTATTGACAACTGGTCAATCTTGCGGATGAGAGTACGGTCAGAATCCACCAGGCCGGATACCTCTTGTCCGGCCTTATCCCGTTTCCATTTTTCTTCCGCAATGTTGTCAATATTCATGTGAAATTACCCGTTGTTGATTAAGTTCAAGCCACGGACATAGCGGCCGGTCATGCTTCCGGTGCTTGTGTATCTGGTCCTGAACATGCTGTTTGGTTGGAATTGCGCGGTCTGTTGTGGTTCGCTGGCCTTCATTTCCGACAGCGCGGCCAGGTATTCATCCTGTTTGCGGTCGGCGGCTTGGTTGAACCCTTTCATTGCCAGCAGCTTCCGCAACGCCGCAACCTTCACGGCCGGAGCGTATCCCGGCAATTCTATAATGTCTTCATCGCGGAACAGCGGAAGCGGATACCTGACAT
>Ga0265297_10008157_pt1 | contig 14100 bp, 17 predicted proteins | sample Munlanlwell13791_FD_192502 | JGI IMG/M metagenome (GOLD analysis project Ga0265297, IMG submission 192502) | Leachate microbial communities from a municipal landfill in Southern Ontario, Canada - Leachate well 137-91 | ecosystem: Engineered > Solid waste > Landfill > Unclassified | place... | reverse complement strand
ATTTACATTAGCGGAAGTATTTTTTCATCAGGAGGATAGGCTATGAAAGCAAAGCGATGGGGATTTATGGCGTTGGCGGTAGCGTTGGCGCTGACGATGCTGTGGGGTTGTCAGGCGTTGATCAAACCGGAGGAGCCGGAAGCGCGCAGTTACAACACGGCCTGCTATATGGAGCAGGGTGGGGCGAGATGGGTGTGCGGCGACGGCGGCACGTTGCTCATTGGCGAGGGTGGGACCCTCGACGCAAGCGATGCTACGGTTACATTGGGTGCGTTGACGGGTGATGTAACCGGGGATGTCACCGGGACGTTGACGGGGGACGTGGTCGGCAATGTGACCGGGGATGTTACCGGGACGTTGACGGGCGACGTAGTTGGGAATGTGACCGGGGATGTCACCGGGACGCTGACGGGGGACATTACGGGGCCAACGACGTTGACAGGATTGCTGACGGTAACGGACGAGATCGTCTATGGAGCGAATTCGTTATACCCACTCGGTGTGGGATTGTCAGGCTTCCAGATCGGATTCGGCAGCACGACTGTCACCGGCACGATCACTGCTACGCACACGACCGGCACGCCTTACGTGGTGTTATGTACCCTTGAAACTTGGTCTGTCGACACGGCGTACTGTGTGGCGCTGGGGACAACTGGGGTTATAACGGCAACCGTTTATGACATCACTGGGTCGGTAGCTGTGACTACTCCGGTCGAGATCAACTGGCTGGTGATCGGACTCCCATAATGAAGGTTTTTGCGTACTGTAGCCAGAGCGCAGAGGTCTCCACTCGCAGGGCCGCCGGGGTGGAGCCGGTAACGTGCCCGCCCACGAAGGCCGCGTCATTCGATGTGGCGCTGCTGGAAGGGCAGGACTTCATCTACTTCGATCTGCACGGTGCGCCAGGCGGTACGGAGTGGCGTGGAGATAAACGCACGATCGCATTACGGGCAGAGCAGATCAGGGCGGCAAAGCTCGGTGGGGCGGTCGTGTTTGCGACGAATTGTCACCTGGGGGACGCCAATAGCCCGATGCTGGTGGCGCTCCTGGATGCGGGCGCGTCCTATGTGGTGGCCGGGGACGGGTTGAATTGGGCCGGCGCGCAGGCAGTGATGGGCGCAGCGCGGCTGGGGCAGTTGTTCAGGATCGCGCTGGCCTTTATGGACCCACGGCGCGCGCTAACGGCGGCTAAGATCGGGATGCAGCGGCTCGTGTTGCGCCACCAGCACGAGATGGTGCAGGATACGCTGGGATTCAGGTTGTTTTATCGCCCAGAGGCCCCTCGTGGGGCAACGGCCCCTGGTGGGGTGGTGGTTTCAAAATATCAAACTATTGAGGAGGTTGAGGTATGAGCAAGCGAATTAAGCAGTTGTACGATGAGGCGGCCTCGTTGCACGGTCAGGCAAAGGCGATCCTGGACCAGAACGAGGAAAAAAGCCTGTCCGCCGAACAAGCGGAGCAGGCGGATAAACTTCTCGACCAGGTGGAAAGCCTGACGGCGCAGGCGAAGCAACTGGAACGCGCGGCTGAGGCTGAGAAGGCGTTCCTGGATGCCGAGCGCAAAGACATCTTCCACGAAGGTCAAATGCCGGAGGGCGCGCAGATCAAGGTGGGCGACCGCGTGTTGACGGCGGATGAAGTCGCGGAGATGAAGGCGCTGTTACCGTTCCAGGGCTACATGGCCGATCTGGACGCGAAGGCGCAAGTGCCCTACGCGGCAGCGATGCGCGCGTTCTTGCGGAAGGGCGACCGCGAGCTGCCGGACACGCTGCGCAAGGCGTTGCAAGCGGGCACGGCCCCGGCGGGCGGCTACCTGGTGCAGGACGTGTTCCTGAATCTGCTGATCGTGAAGGAGCGCGAGGCCAGTGCGATGCGGCGCATCTCCAATGTGCTGCCTCCGGTCCCCAGCGGCAGCGTGATCACGCCGGCTGAGGAGAATCTATTCAGCGACGCGACGTGGACCACGGAGATCGGCACAGGGGCGGCGGATGTGGTGCAGCCGTTTGGTTCGCGCCGGTTGACGCCGCACGCGCTGGCAAAGCGGGTGCTGGTGAGCAATACGCTGCTGCGGCTGCCTACGTTCGACGTGGAAGGCTACACCCGCGACCGGATGGCGTACAAGTTCATGGTGCCAGAGGAATATGCTTTCATCAATGGCGACGGTAACAGCAAACCTTTGGGTATCTTGAACACGGGTGGATTGCCACTCTTTACCAGCGCCGCCTCCAACGTTCTCACCGGCGACGACATCATCAACTGGGTGTACTCGCTCCCGGCCAGCTACGCACCGCAAGCGCGCATCCTCTCTAATCGGGCATTCATCCGCAAGGTACGCACGATGAAGGCGGGGACAGGCGACTATCTGTGGCAGCCGGGTCTCCAGATGGGAATGCCGAACCGCATCCTCGACACGCCCTACGAGTTGAGCGACCAGTTCGATGACGGGTTGGATGCAAACGACGTGTGGGAAGACAACGCGGTCGTGGCGGTCATCGGCGATTTCAGCTACTACTGGATCGTGGACGCGCTGCAAATGAGTATCCAGCGCCTGGTCGAGTTGTACGCGGAGACGAATCAGACCGGCTTCATCGGGCGCAAGGAAACCGATGGTATGGCGGTTCTGGCTGAGGCGTTTTACGGCCTCAAGATCAAGGCTTAGGAGGAGGTGATCCTATGTTGAAGAGTATCTATCACGACACGCTGCTGGCGGTTGAGGCGTTGAAGGCGGATGCCGACAATGAGACGCTGACTGGCGAAGGCGTGGATATGGAAGGTTTTGAGGGCGTGGCCTTCGTTCTGGTGGCCGGGTTGGGTGAGGTGGCGGCGTGGAGCATGAAGGCGCAGCAGGATGATGACGCGGCCTTCGGTACTGCGGCAGACCTCGAAGGCACGGCAACGGCGTTAGCGACGGCGGTGGCGACGAACGCGATTGCGGTGCTGGACATCTACCAGCCGCAGAAGCGGTACGTGCGCCCTGTCGTGACGGTGCCGAATATCGCGGCAGTGCCGGGTGTGGTCATCAGTATCCGCTATGGCGCCCGGGTGATGCCGCAGACGAACACGGGCGAGTTCCACCAATCTCCGGACGAGGGGACGGCGTAACAGGATTTGGGAAATGCCAGGATGGGGAGGGCTGGCGGCGCACGTAGAACGCTCTACTGCTGGCCCTTCCTTTGCCGGATTGTTTCCGGGTACTGCCATTAGCGGAAGCTCGGTCGTAGATAGGGGGGGATAGATGAGCCTGGTGACGGTGGCCGAGGTCAGGGCGATGGTGACGACGGGGATACTGGACACGCCGTTGCAGGCGATCATCGACCGTGAAGAGGCGATCATGGTGCAGCGTTGTGGCGCGCATTACGCGAGCACCAGCACGCGCAACACCGAGACGCTGAGTGGAGGTTATACCAAGCTCTACCTGACGCAGAAAATTACCAGCATTTACCGTGTGACGGAAGACAGCGTTGTGCTCAGCCAGACCGACGGCGATTTCAGGGTGTGGGAGCTGGGGGGTTGCCTGGAACGGTTGCCAGCAGGCTCCCTCTGGGGCGCGGTCGTCAGTGTGCTGTATGTGCCATACGACGATAACGAACGGCGTAAGGCGGTGCTCGTGGAGATGGTGCGACTGGCGCTGGAGCGCACGGCGATGGCCAGCGAGAGTGTGGCCGGAGAATACAGCTACCACGCGCCAGATTGGGAATACGAACGGGCGCGATTGTTGCGGTCGCTTAATTTCCGGGCGATTTGACAGGATTCTCGTATCTCGTAATGAGAGGATCGGAGAATAGATTATGGCGATTTTGACCGTTAATCAGGTGACGCGGGATGGGGTGCTGTACGCGGTCGTGGCAGCGGCGGCAGGTGGGGATTCGTTTGTCAATGACGGGCGCACGCTGGCGGCGATCTATAACTCGCACGGAAGCGCCTCGCGGACGGTGAGCTTCGACATTCAAAAGACCGTGGACGGGCAAGACCCTCCCAGTATCACGGTGACGCTGACGGCGGGGCAGACGAAGCTTGTAGGGCCATTCCCGACGGGCATCTATAACGACGCGAATGGGCGCGTGCAGGTGACGTACTCCGACAGCGCCGTAAACACGTATATCGGAGCGTTTAAGTTGTGAGTATCGATGCGCATCTGTGGCACCGTTGCACGATCCGCCGTCCGAAGAAGGTGGTGGACGTATACCGTAACGATACGGTAACGATGGAGACTGTCGAGACGGATGTGCTGTGCCGGTTGGTGATCAAGTCACAGAATCAATTCTCCTCCGAATTGGCGCAGTTTGTGGTGGTCACGAACTATATGTTGCTCCTACGACCCGGTACAGACATCCAGGAGGGCGACGAGATTGCCGATTTGGTGTATGAAGACGGGTCCGAGGTGGACGAGGTATTTGCGGTGACGGCAATTTTACCACGACGGGCGCGGACGGTGCGGCACATCACGGTGATGGTGGAGCGGGTGTCGTGAGCAAGAGTTACGTGAACTGGAAGGGCGGCCTGGCGGAGGGGCAGATCGAGCAGGCACTGAGTGATGCGCTGGTGGAGATTGGGCAGCGCATCGAGGGCGAGGCTAAGAAAGAGCTTAGGCCAGGCCGTGGCAAGGTGACGGGCACATTACAACGCAGTATTCATGCCGCGAGTGCGGATTACAATTTCAGCGGCGACCATGTGAAAGCGGGGTCGGGCACGCCTGAACGCGGTGGGGGTGTGCCCACTCCACGACGCAGTGGAGAGCGGTTGATCATTGCCGTGGGAACAGGCATGGAATACGCGATGCGGATACATCTACTGTACGGGTATTTGCGCGCCGGGTTCAACAAGGTCAGTCCGCAGGCGTTAGGGATTGTGAAGAAATACATAGCCAGGTACAAAGAAGCATGATCGATCCATTGGAAGCGTTGATTCAGACGTTATACCGCGACGCGGACATCAATGCGCTCGTTGAGGGACGGATCGCGGAGCGGCACAAGTTCGGCGATGGGTGGGAGCGCCCTTCGACGGCGGTGCAGGTGCAAATGGACGGCGGCGAGCCGGACCTGTATGTAAAATGGCAGCGTCCACGGGTCGAGGCGCGCTGCTATGCACCAACACGCCCGGAAGCGATGGCGCTGTATCTGGCGCTGGTTAATTTTTCACGGCAGACGCACCGCGAGGTCGTAGAGACATCCAGCGGAAAGGCGCTGGTGTATTGGTTCGTGATGGACTCCGGGCCGTCGCTGTTGCGCGATCCAGATGTGGGCATGGATTTTGTATTGGTGTACGCGCGGCTGGCGGCAGCAGAGACGGCGGTGGAGTGGGTAGGATAGTCCCGGTGCTTCCGGGTACAGGTATTAACGGAAGATAAGTTTCGAGGAGATGGAGGTGGAACATGGCACATAGTGAACCATTTGAGCAGTTGACGGGAACGTTGACCGTCTATATCGCGCCGGTCGGATCGACTGTGCCGGACGTAGCCAATACGCCGGAATCGCCCTGGGTGGAGATCGGTTGCACGGACGGCGAGCAGAGTTTGCAGCACGCCGGGGCGCTGGAGTATTTCCGCGACAATTGCCACCAGGGGCCGGTGAAGGCGGTGAGGCCGGAAGAGGACGTGATCGTGGCGTTCACTCTGGTGGGGCTGACGTTGGAGAATTATGCGTACATACTGCACGCGGTTGCCGACGTGGTCGAGGACACGGACGCGGACCCCGACACAAAGACAATACACCTCAAGCGTGGGTTTGTGCCAACGGAGTACGCGTTGCTGTTCCGGGGTGAGGCGCTCAGCCCCTATGGGGTTTATGCGGGAATGTACGTGATTCCGCGTGGTGTTTTCGACGGAGAACCACAGCCGACCTTTGCGAAGGACGGGCGGGCCGGGTTGGAGGTGGAGTTCCACGCACTGGAAGACGACGATCAGGCCGACGAAGACGATGCGTTGGGCTGGCTAGTCGTGGCGTTAGCAGCCTGCACGCCGCCCACGTCCGTGGTGATCAGCGGGGAAGGAAATCCTGACGTCGCTGTCCCTGAGACCTACACGGCGACGGTTCTGCCAGAGGGTGTCTCGGACTTGACGATTGTGTGGACGCCTGCGCCGACGTCCGGGCAAGGTACGTTGAGTGCGGTTTACACGTTTACGGAAGCGACCGATTACACCATTGGTGTCACGGTCCAGGCGTGCGGCGTTATGGTGTACGACACTCATGATGTCATCGCCTCGCCGGGGCCGTAGTTTAGAATCAATCGTGCATCAAAGGAGATGACAGTATGCCTAAAAACTTGAATTTTGCGGCCCTGGTGCCGGAGCGCCACACGTTCACGGATACGGATGGCGCAGTGTACGAGATGCTGAGCCGGGCGGATTTCTCGGTGACGGCGATGGCGCGGACGACGCGCTTTCAAAAGCAGTTCCCGACGTGGATCGACCGGTTGCAGAAAAGCCCAGACGATGTGAAGGCGGCTGAGGCGTTGGAGGCGGCGATCACGGCGATGGTGCAGATTATTATCCCCACGCTCCCGGCAGCGCGGCTGGAGTCGTTCACACTCGGCCAGAAGCAGATGATCCTCGATTTCTGGAACGCGCGGATGGCCGAGGCAAGCGAGGGGGAAGTGAAGGCGGGTCAGGCGTCATAGCGCGCCTGACCCGCTTTTATGGCGTCGATCCGCAACGGTTGCTGGAACTGCCGGGGTGGATCGTCGAAGAGCTGATGATTTTCCTGCCGGTCCTCCAGGCCGACGAGTTATACAACGCGGCGTTGGTGGCAATGTTGCCGCACATGAAGGACGGCGACCGGCGGCGCATTCTCAACAAGCTAACGCGCGGACGCACAGCGCGAGAGGAGCGACCACAGGTTGAGATTATCGAAGACAATCCACAGAAAGCGCGTGAGTATTTCGCGGCGCTGGGGGCGAAGGTGATGAGCCGTGGCTGACATTGTGTTACGCTGCGAGATTTGCAAACTTCCCTGGGCGAAGATACGCAACGGGGTGCTGATCGTAGAGAGCCGGCACCACGGCGCGGTACACGTGAATGTAATCGCGGTGAGTGAATTGGAGAAACTGGCGACACAAAACGCGCCGGCGTGGTTGGGAGAGGTGGAGACGAAGGAAGCAAGAAGTAGAGAGTAAGTCATAGATTCCTCGTCGCGGACGCGCCAGCGGACTGGCGTTGGAATGACGGGGGAATGAGTGCGTCGTTTTGTACGCCCTAATCTCTGTGCGCCGGCGATGTCGCCAGTGCGCCCGGATAAGGGCGTTTTTTTTATGGCAAACTTCAGCTTAGGTGAGGCAGTTCTCGGTACTGTGATGGACCTCGCCGGCCTGCGCAAGGGGATGGGGCAGGCCGAGGGCGAGTCACGCAGCCTGTGGAGCAAAATCGGCGGCATCGGGGAGAAGGCGCTCGGATTTTTCACCGGGAATGTGCTGACGAAGGCGTTCGATGGGTTAGTCGGCGCGGTGCAGAGCGTGGGCGATACGTTGCTCAACGAAGCGCCGCGCGTCGAGCAGCTGCGCACCTCATTCGACAACCTGGCTACCTCAGCCGGCTATAGCAGCGATGAGATGCTGTCGTCGTTGCGCGATGCGTCGAAGGGGATGATCACCGACGTTTCGCTGATGGAGTCCTTTAACAAGTCCATGCTCCTCGTAGGCGAGGGGATGGCCGATAAACTGCCGAAGCTCTTGGAGATCGCGCAGGCCTCCGCTGCGGCCACCGGTGAGGACGTTGGGTTCCTGCTGGATAGCCTGGTGACAGGCATCGGGCGCGGCTCGCCGATGATCCTGGACAACCTGGGGCTGACGATTAACCTGAGCGAGGCGTATGCCAGCTACGCCAAGACGTTAGGTATTTCTGCGGACGAGATGACCAAAGCTCAGCAGCAAATGGCGTTGCTGAACGCGGTGGAAGCCTCCGGGGATGAATTTATCCGACGGTTGGGGGATAACGCCGGCGGGACTGCGCAGACGATGGCGCAGTTCAAAACAACGATTGAGAACCTCAAGATGGGGCTCGCGTCGGGATTGCTTCCAGCATTGACATCAATCGCAACGCCGTTGGCTGATCTCGCGATAGAGCACCTGCCAAAGCTGGTACCCTTATTCGAAGATTTCGGACGTGTTCTAGGGTTGTTTATCGATGCTGTGCTAGGAGGCGCTGATCCACTAGACTCATTCACAACGGCGTTGTTAATGCTGAATGTACCATCCGGTTTGGTTAGTACTATTGATAGTATTGGAAATGCAATTCAAGGATTCGCTACTGGGGTCAAAGATGAAGGACTCTACATCGGTATAGAGAATTTCTTTTCTGCTCTGAATATAGAGCCACCGGAAGGCTTGTGGACAGCACTAAACACAATAATCGATGTATTTAACGGCGCTCAAGATGCAATAGGTAATTTGATAGGGATAGTGTTACCGTTCATTAATGAGCATGGTCCAGCTTTAACATCTGCATTTATCGCTGTAGGAGCTGTTCTCGGCGGTTCCGCATTGGTTGCGGCTATCCCGGGAATATTGGCTGGGATCGGCGGGGCACTGGCAGCATTGACAAGTCCTATTGCCCTTATAGTAGCAGGGGTTGCCTTGTTGGGCTTCGCGTGGAGCGAGAACTGGGGGAACATCCAGGGGATTACAGCTGGCGTGATCGATGCGCTGGTGGGTTTTTGGAATGGAACATTGTTACCGGCATTACAGGCGATCTGGACATTCCTTTCTGTCGATATGATGCCAATCTGGCAAGCATTAGGAGACCTGCTGAATACGGCGGTAACGTTAGCTATTACGGCGCTGGCTGGAATCTGGGAAAAGACGCTGCTGCCGGCGCTAAAGAGTGCCGGAACGTGGATCAGCGACACATTTGGCCCAATTCTTGAGAAGTTTAAGGGCTGGCTTGATGATGTCACTGGTGGAGCAGAGGGAATCTCTGGAGCGATTGGAACAGTCGTGGGCTGGATAGAGAATTTAACAGCAAAGTTAGGCAGTGTTAAATTACCAGACTGGATGACGCCCGGTTCTCCGACGCCGTGGGAGATGGGGCTGCGCGGGATTGCGGATGCGCTGGGCGAGGTCTCCAACGCGCAGATGCCGCAGTTGAGCGCGGGGTTGGGCGGATTACCGGCCCCGACGCTGGCCGGCGCGGGCGCAGGCGGCGGGGTGATGGTGAACCTGAATCTGACCGGGGTGACGATCAACGATCGGCGCGATTTGGAAACGCTGGCGTGGCAGTTGTCGTCAATGATAGGGGAGCAGTTGCAAGCACGGAGAGTGTAAGAACGGATGGGGATGCTTCCGAGTTGCGTGATTAGCGGAAGGTATTTTTAAGGCAAATGAGGGCGTATGTATGAGTTCAGAATAGCACGAATTGAGGCGTTAGGATCGAGCGACACGACGACGGTGGAGGACCTGACAGAGGTCAGCCCGTGGTTTGAGTTCCAACCGGTCGCGGCGCCGGCGTCGTTGCAGTGGACGAAGGGCGCGCCGCACGGCGCGTGGCCGGTGCAGCGTGAGGTGGGAAACGTCGAGGAGTCGCTAACGGTGTGGACGGAGAAGCCGACGCAGGCGCTACGCATCCTCACCAGCGCGTTGGAGACGGCGACGCAGTGGGGCCTGGGCTTCCGGCGCGATATGCGCCTGGTGGCGCAGATCCGGCGCGCGTGCCAAAACCCACACTATTACGAGGCGCAGCTCTATGGCGGTAGCGCAGTCCCAGACGGCAACGCGCGGCGGATCAAGGTCACGTGGACGCGCGAGCCGTATTGGCGCGGGCCGGAGACGCTCGTGCCGGTGCGCACAGCGTTCGATGGGGCATACAGCGATTACGTGACCATTTATAACCACGACGACGCGGAGCCCAATCACAATAATTTCCTCTTCGTACAGCCGCCGGAGGGCAATGTCCCGGCGCTGACGCGGATCAGGATCAACAATTCATACCCTGGATCGACCAGGTTGAACCAGGTGCGGATCGGCTGGTACGACCGCCCTATCAATCTCACGCTAGAAGGTGAGGATGCCAGCGGAGTGACGGTTACCCCACAGGCCGGGCGTAGCAACGATGCCTATGGCACAGCCCAAACGTTCGAGTGGGAGGTGGCGTTCAACAGCGTGCGTGATTTCGTAGGACCGTTTCGGGCGCTGGCAAACGGCTCGCTGAGCGGGCAACGCTGGCGTGTGGGGGTGGGGTACGAGCTGACGAAACTCCAATACACCCGTTGGGTGTATGGGGAAAACGGTTGGACGGATTTGGGCATGGTGATGTTGCCGCCCGGCGGGTACGTGCACCCGTTACGCTATCCGTTTAAGGTATGGCTATTAGGTGAGGATAGCGCAGCGGTCCTCGATTTTCTGCACTTCGTCCCGATGGGGCAATACAGGCGGATGCAGTTTAAGGGTTACAACGCGGTGTATGGCGCGTGCATTGAAGATGACGACATCCGCGGAGAGACGGTGTACGACTTCGGCGGGCAGCGGCTGCCAATGCTGAACACGTGGGGCGAGCGCATCCAGTTGTGGCCACAGCGATTGTTGCCAGCGACCTCGGCGGGGCAGATGTTGACGTTCAATCTGAACAGTGAGAGCGGCGCAGCATTGCCGATGCGAACGGCGCAGGTGCAGATCTTCGCGGCGGCGCGGTGGAATGGGTTGCCGGAGGCGTAGGTTCTTCGGAGGGCCTCAGAATGACGATGCAGATATTTGTCACGACGACGATGACGGGGAGGGTAGAGGTGTCGGAGCGCGCGGGAAGCTGGCGCTTCAATGCGCTGCTGCCGGGCGGATGGTGGCAGGCGAGCGTGCAGTTGAGCGCCCCGGAGCGCGATTTGTGGCAATTGGTGGACGCCTGGCCAGGGGGAACGCTGGAGTTCTACGACCGGGGCGAAACGGTGTGGCGCGGCAGGTTGGCCGGCGCGGGGCTATCCTCGGAGGGGATCACGCTAAGCGCGGAGGGATTGGCGCGCGAGATGATGGACGCAGAGCTGTGGCGCATCTTCAGCGATAGCGAATACCGGCGATGGGAGAAGCAAGACTTGCCTCCGGAGAACTTTTCGGCAGACAACAATAATCGGGTATACGTCGAGGCGCGCGACGCGATATATATAGATTTGCAGGAATGTGTCGTCGAATATCCTGAGACTGGAGCCGTTCTTGGCGCTGACATCGTACAGGTAGAGGCGCGAGCGGCTATTGTGATCAACAGCGGTGCGTGGATTGTCGAGCTGCGCGACGACGCGGGGAATGTTCTATGGACTTCTTCTGTAGGCACAGAAAAGACATATACGCTCTTTTTAGATGGCGCGACGGGGGGGACATTCAAGCTGGGCGATGGGGATGCTATTGAGACCGTAGCCCTCGATTATAACGATCTCGCCACGGATATCGAATCTGCATTGCAGACCGCCTACAGCGATGCTACGATCACCGTTACTGATGATACTGACTTCACGATTACCTTTCCCACCGGCGGGCCTGATCTACAGATTACGGACAACAGCCTCACCTACGCGACGACCGGAACGCCTACATGCACCCTGATTGATGACACAGAGGCAATTGATGAAGTCGTAGCCGATGCCGGTGGTTTGGTGTGGGCTTTGCGGAAGGACGGTAACGGCGCGGGTGAAGCCAGCGCCAGGCTGACGTATGTGGTAGTGCGCACGATTGACCCGGCGACGACGAGCGACATTGTCACGGCGTTGCTGACTGATGCGGGGATCGACGCGCAGATCGAGAGCAGCGGCCTGGGGGTAGCACGCTCTGTTTACCAGGGTGGCGGCGCGACGACCATGCGCGCGCTAGGAGAGATGGCGGCTTTGGGTGATGGCGCGGAGGGGTGGGTGCTGGCGATCTACGACGCAGCCGGAGACGGCTCCGGGGCGGAGTTCCGCGCGTGGGATGATACGGCGACGTGGCTGCTGACGGCGAATGAGTCGCGATTCAAATGGACGCTGGAATGGAAGCTGAGCGACATCTACAACGCGGTGCGCGGGGAATTGCCGGATGGGTATCGCACGGACTGGTACACCGACGCCGACAGTATCGCCTATTTCGGTGTGCGCAGGGAGAAGACGTTGCGCCTGCCGATGACGACACGCGCGGAAGCAGCGACGTGGGCGCAGCTCTATCTGGAGGATCACGCCTGGGCGCGCGCTGCATTGCGGCTCGATGCCGGCGAGCTATGCCGCAAGCCGGATGGCAGCCTATTCCCGGCGACGTTTATCCGGGCCGGGGACGTGATCACGTTGCGGGATATGATCCCGGACCGCGATGAGACGATCCGCGTGCAAGAGGCGAGCGTCAGCAACGGCACGGTGACAATTGTGCCGGTTGGTGTGGATGACCGGCTTGAAGTTCTCTTGGCAGCAAGGGAAATCTAACAGGGGAAGAATTATGAAGACGTTGGCGATTACGACAAGTGGATTCGCGGCGAACGCGCGGGCGATTGCCGGGGATACGGCAGATGTGCTGGCCGGCGGCGGCGTGCTGCTATGGCCAGAGGCGGCGCGGTATGATCTGGTGATGCTGTGGCTGCATCCACGCAGCGATGGCCTGGCGTGGGTGGATGATGAGCAGCGTGACATACTGACGGCGCTCGACGTGGAACGGTTACCGCTCGAAGATGCTGTGGTCTTTGTGGGGGCCTGCTACGGCACGGAGAATCGAGCGTTGCTCGACGCGCTCTTCGCAGCCGGGGCGAAGGCGGTGATCAGCGGCCCGGGGGTAAACTTCGGCGGCAGCGAAGGGGCGCTAGCTGGGGCCGATGTGCTGGCGCAGATGGTGCGGAAACTGCTCGGTACGGGGTTGGCCATCGACGCAGCGTGGAAGATGGCACGGCTGGCCGTGCGTATCGCCGGGTGGTTTGGGATGCCGGGAACGGCTGATGCGCTCGAGTACACATTGGACACGCGCGAGCCAAAGCAGAAGTCCGGCAAGTGGTTGGCCGGGCTGATTATGCTGGTGATGTTTGCCCTTTCACTGCTATTCAGTAACGTTGATTTCCCTAACCTGTTGACGACATTCAGTTCGATCCCGTCTCCTCCTACCGGAATCACGGAATGGGATAAGACGGTCTATCGGGGGACCGCAGCACAGGAGTGGTGGTCGGCGGCAATCCCCGTCACGGGTACGAACTCGATCCGTGTCGTGGATACGGTCACAGCGACGGAGGGTATTACGTTTACGTTGGTAGAAACGTGGGATACCTCGGCGATCACATTGACGGCTGTTTATACAACGGGAACAGGCGCATTGACGATTCTTACCGATACCGGCGTCATCACATGGGATGTAGCCAGCGCATTAGCAACGCCACAGACATTGACGAAGTATTGGAGCGTTGTCTCTGGGGACTGGGTAACGACGACGATTACGGAGACACTGACGACCAGCGCAGGCTCACGAACGGTCTATGTGCCGTTGGAGCATGATACGTGGGAACCTACGCCTGTGCCGACCTGGACGCCCTATTATACGCCAGCGCCGTGGATCGGTACGGAGTTCCCGACGCCGACGCCGTGTGTGGTTTTTGGGTGCGCGCCGATTGGGAGTCCTCGCGTAGCATACGCAATATTTCTGCCAATAGTGATACGTGAGGAAGGTTATATCGAACCGTGGTGGCCTGAGATTCTCCCATAGCTGCTAATTGTGCTTAACGGCGGTAAACGGGCGGATTTCAGGCGAAATCCGCCCGTTTTGCGTGAGTTATTGACGCGAGAAACGGCAATTAAAGCCGCCAGTTGGCTGCGGGTGGCGCTTTTGCGTAGGCGGCTGTCTGGGAGCGACTGCCCCGGATTATATCGTGACGGTTATTTCGGCTTTACCGTCTCTTCACCTTCATTTCGCCGTGACCTCTGGCTTCCGACTGCCGGTATCCTCGGTTACTCGCAATCGCACCCAGACAACCGCCTAACCGTTTTCATTATAAGCGCAAAAAGAGGGCGTGTCAATAATGCGCCCTTTTTGCCGCCATTCTTTTTATTATCATAACGGCATAGCGCCATAACGGGCGATTTCGGTCGATTCCTCTTGACAGCGTAGTTATAATAGTGTATACTGTTTATATCTTACAACTATAAGAACAAAGGAGTTAACCTATGGAAACCATTCAAATTAGTATGACCGAAT
>Ga0265297_10008156_pt1 | contig 14101 bp, 14 predicted proteins | sample Munlanlwell13791_FD_192502 | JGI IMG/M metagenome (GOLD analysis project Ga0265297, IMG submission 192502) | Leachate microbial communities from a municipal landfill in Southern Ontario, Canada - Leachate well 137-91 | ecosystem: Engineered > Solid waste > Landfill > Unclassified | place... | reverse complement strand
CATCTTTAGCTTTCATACGCCCTTTACCTATTTATATATAAATATAAGAAAAATTTGATTTTAGATAAAAATAAGCAAAAAAAGAAAAAATATTTTAATTATCTTTTAGAGTGTTTTGTAGTATTCCTTTTACTTTCAAATAAATGTTGTTGGTTAATATTAATTTTTGTTCTTCTAATTAAGTTTCGTTGATAACTGCTTATATTTGCAATCGTTACCCGCAATTTTGGAACAACCCTGCCGAATTGAAAATGCGTTGTTTTGCAATCTCAAAATATATAGGGTCAAGTTCTATTCCAATAAATTTACGCTTGTATTTTTGACAAGCTAATGCCGTTGTTCCACTTCCTAAAAATGGGTCAATAATGGTATAATTATCAGGCAAAATACCTATAATATTTTCCATTACTTTCAACGGCATTTGACAAGGGTGTGCTGTTTTTTCGGCACTAACATTTTTTACTTGGTTTATTTCCCACCAATCATAAAGCCTTGCAGTTTTACCTTCTGCTATTCTTTTTGCTATCCGCTTGTCTGTTGGGTTTTTATATGGTTGCCCAACTTTTCTAAAATCAGGCTTTATTCCAAAAAACGCAATATCTCTATGTTGTTTACCTGTATTTGAATTATAAACCCAACTCACCACTTTTTCAGGAAATAAACCAATATTAAATGCGTGTTTGTATAGGTATTCAGGGTAATGAATAATCACTTGTTTATTAGTGTCAAAAATATCAGCCAACCAATTATAGTAATCATCCCCATTCATTTTGTCGTTGTATTGGTCGTAATGGTAGCCAATATTAAAAGGTGGGTCGCTTACAAAAATACATTTGGATAAGTCTAAATTAAGAGATTGCAAAACCTCTATATTATTCCCATTGTAAATTTGAATATCTCCAGAAAAAAACTGCGGGTAACACGTGCTATAAGCAATAGCGGTGTCCGTGCTATCCGAAAGTTTCTGCTGTTTATTATCTTTTGTCATAATTTGAAAGTTTATTGTTTTTAATCCACTACTGCTCATAGCACCATACGTTATGTTCAATTAATTCTTTTAATAATATTACTCAACCTCGAATACATCTCAAACCCAACTGGAATTGACATTAGTGATATTAAAAAGTTATTAACATAAGAATATATTGTAATTACTTCTTCCATAATTTGCTGTTGTATTTTTATTTATATTCTTCTTTTCAATTAAAATTTAATATAAATCACTACATATACACCCAAGCATTAGACAACATTTAGAGTTACTCAAAAAAGTTATCAATTTCGTCATCAGTCATACCATCCGTTTTGTCAAGCAGTTTTTGAATTAACATACTCAAAAACTCACTTATGTTTTTATCAATTGTTTCTGGAAATAATACTGCTCTATGTGCTTTGCATAGTTTTTCTTCAAATGTTAATTCAAACCAAGTTTTTTCCATAATAACCTAAATTTTTTCATCTTTAAATATTAACTTCCCTGTTTCATTATCCATCCAAACTATTCCTTGTTTTTTGTTTCTAAATTCTTCCAAAGTTAATTCTTTTGGTTCTAACATTCCTTCTACTTTTATTATAAAGTAATAATTTAGATTAACTGGGTCATCAGAGTATTTACTTTTCAACCTTTTGCTCACTTTCTTTTTTTATTATTCTCGGTACTCCGTGAAGATCACAAAAGTAATATATTATCTTATCAGTAACTGGTGGAATACAACTATAATCGCCTTTAATATACACCATTTTTACGGGAATTTTTCCTCTACGCTAGTCTTCACTTAATAAATTGATTCTTTCTTCCCAAGTCAATTCTCTTTCCATATTCTCCAACTATATATCCAATTCTGTTTCTAACATAATATTATCTATTTTTTACTGCTATGTGAATTACTTTTAAAAAGTAAAGAACATAAAATCACCAAACCCAAAGCCTGCCAAAAATCAATCTCTTTAAAATTAAACAAATCAGGTAAAAGAGCATTCCACAATAACATAACAGGTAAAGTGAAAAGAACAGAAACAATAACATTTATTAAAATAACACCGCCGTTTTTAAATAAAAATTTCTCAACATAAACACACCTATTCAAATCGTTTATAAAATTTACAAAAAACTACAATCAAATATACTACAAAATAAACAAACATACAAATAATTCACTACAAAAGCGTTAAAAAAAGTAAAGCAAAGACAAAAATTCAAGTCTTTTCATCAAAAACCCTAAAAATGACACATACGATATTATTGATGAGGATGGTTTGTATTTTTTTCTTTTTAATAATTCTCTATCTTCTATTTTTTCTCTTTTACTTTCTTTTGATAGATTTAACAATGAATTACAATAATTATTCACTATTTTTTTCAATATTTCTTCAACTTTATCAAAATCTTTCTTTATAATTTTCACGCTATCATGTATTGTTATATAAAATAGATTTAATTTATTTAACTTTTTAGATAATTTTCTAACAAAGATATCAGATTCTTTTTTTTGTAACATTATTGCTATTTGTTCATAGCCATTTTCTCTTTTATATTCATTTAAGAAGAAGAAAATATATGGAAATTCTTGTTGAATTAGCTGATTATATTTAGATAATTTTCTATAAAATTTTGGATATAAATCATTTTGTTGTTCAAACCAGTTTCTTGTATCTATTTTTATATTTGAAAATAAAAATTGACTAAAAAACCGCTTTTTTATTGTATTTTTTGTAATTTTTCTTCTTCTTTTGTGAAATTTTTGCATATATTTTTCTTTTATATACTCATATATGCCTGATTCTGATAAAACACATTTTTTATATTTCTCAATTTCACAATTTATTTCTTGTAAAATCTTTTCATCTGCTTCTTTACAAGTTTCTAATTTATATTTTTTTATTATTCTAAAATATAAATATGTATTTTTAATTTTATTTAAATTATTTAATATTATTTTGTCGAATTCACTTAATAAAAAGAATGGATGGGCATTTCTCAAATCTATATCTATTAATTCTTCATTTTGAGGGCCTTTTATAAATTTATCTCTGATTATAGCTGGCATTGTATTTATTGAATGATAGACTCTGCCTGTTTTTTCACTTTTATTATAGAAGAATATTTTATTTTTTATCTTTTCTATTGATATAATATATGAATTTTTATGCTTTTGAGTAAATTTTGTATGTTTTTTCGGATGTCTTTTTATAGAATTAGTGAATTTTATTGCTTCATCAGCATCAAATTGAATAGATTTTATATTATTTATTGCTTGTAAATCTGTATAATTTAAATTTATTTCTTCTATTTCATTGTTTTTTTCATCACATTTTAATTGAAATTCTTTTATTTTTTTACTTATAATAGTATTCCTATAATTATATAATTTTATCGGAGATTCTCTATATTTTTCAGTTAATTGATAACTTTTTGATAATTTTCCTGGTATATATTTATCATATACATTTATGACATTATGAATTTTTAAGAATTCAATTAAACTTTTATAATTATTTCTTCCTACTATTTTTCCTAAATATTCAGATTTTAAGTTTACATAATGTGTTCTTTTTGTTTTTTCATTTATAGATGATTGTTCTATTATTTTATGGATAATGTAATGTAAACTATCAATATGTTTAAAATAGTAAGAATTGCCTGATAAATCACAAAGAAATTCTAAGCTCAGATTTGTCGGTAAGTATCCTCTTGTTATATAGTCAGACCTTTTTATGCTTTTTTCCTTAAAATAAATAAAATAGACCAGATTCCATTATAAAGAAAGGATTTTTTCTTTGAACGATAAAAGGATTAATGAAAATCTGGTCTTAAAATTACCTATTTATCTTTTATCGTTCACCGCTTTATTATTCTTATATAAATATAAAGTTTTTTGAATTTTTTTCAGATTTCTAGAAAAATGATTTTTTTCTTGTTGTGAAATTATGAAAAATTTGGTTATTTAGCAAATTTTCTATATATTTGGTTTGTAGATTATTTCACATGAACCGCATTGTTTAACAAATGAAGATAAAGGAATGACAATTACTGTTGTAGACAATAGTTTTAATGACAGAAAAAGTGATGGAACTTTATGGATTACACATTATATGTTAGCTCCATCTCCGCCTAAATTAAAAGAATAGTAAATAAAAATGTGAGAAAAAAATGTTAAATGATGATAAAAAGCTGTTATTAATTTGTGATTGTAAATTTGAAAATGTAATATATGAAAAAACGAAAAAGTAGACTTATTTTTTGGTCTGGTGGATTAGATTCATCATTTTTAGTTTATGATTCTTTAATGAAAGGATACGATGTATATGCAGAATATATCGAAATAGAAAATAATAAAGAAAAAACTAAAAGAGAAAAGGAATCTATTGAAAAAATGTTGCATCGATTTAGTGAATTAGGGATGAATTATCTAAGAAATAATTGTAAGGTTTCTGTCTCGCCAACATTTTCAAAGATAGTTTTTAGTCAATTCCCTATATTCCTATTTAATATATTTTACAAAATAGGATCTTTTGATGAAATTTGTCTGGGTTATGTAATGAATGATGATTTTTGTTCTTATATTGAGGAATGCAAGAAAATATATAATTCTATATTTATGTTCACTGATGATGGAAAAGCAGACTTCAAAAAAACTGAATTAGTCTTCCCTCTTATTAAATATAAGAAAGAGCAGATTAAAACTGTTTGTCCTGATTTTATTTTGGATAATATAACATTTTGTGAAAATGCTGATAATGATGATTTTTGCGGTACTTGCCATGCTTGTATCAGATTTAACAATACATTTCCAGATACATTCTCAAAATTAAAATCTAATTATCTATCAAAAAACGGGACATACAAAATTACTGATAGAAATGATATAAAAGAAAAACATCAAAAAACATTAAAAATGGTGAAAAAGAAGAGATGATAGATGAATCTGTTATTATATATGAAAAAGTAAAAAATTATATAAAAGTTATATTTGTTTTAGAGATTTATAACAAATCGTTTGTTATGGAATGTCAAAAATTAAAACCTAATTTAAAATATGATCCTGAAGTTAAAGGGTGGTTTTTTCTTTCACATATGGACAAATATGATGAAATTTTAGATAATATTAACACATTTAAGAATATTTTATTTTATTTCAATGAACATGAAAAGAATAAATTCACTACATATATAAACAGAAAAATAAACAGAGTCAAAAAGCAGAGTAATATAAAAGTTTTAACTTCTAAAGAAAAGATTGAGAAATATCTAAAAAATATTAAAATATATTCTAGTAAATTATATGACCATCAGAAAGATGATGTTAAAATTTTATCTGAAAAGAATGAGATGATACTAGCTTCTGAAATGGGAACTGGAAAGACAAGAAGCTGTATAGTTTATTCAGAAATACAGGATTTTTCTAGAATATTAGTTGTATGTCCAGCATCTTTAAAGTTAAATTGGAAAAAAGAAATATTAATGATCAATTCTAAAGCTAATATATCAATTTTTCCTCAAGATAGTGTTAATATGTTCACTAAGTATGTAATAATTAATTATGATATGTTAATTAAAGAAATGGAGTTTTTCACTTATCAATGTGAAGAATGTAAGTGTAAATTTCACAAAAAAAGAAATATTGATTTATGTCCTGAATGTTCTTCAGATTTAATTAGTCCGATGAAAAGGAAGCAATTAGCTATTAAAGAAAAGTCTTTTTTGAACGAATTTTCTTTTGATTTAATTCTAGTAGATGAGGCACATTTTATAAAGAATTATAAAGCATTAAGAACAAAAGCTGTTTCTTATATAGCTAAAAAATCTAATCATAAAGTGCTTATTACTGGTACGCCTATGAAGAATAGGCCTATTGATTTATATACATTATTAAAAGTAGTAAATCATCCTTTATCAGTGAATTATCATACATATGGAATGAAATATTGTAATGGTAAAAGGACTAGATTTGGATTAGATTTTAACGGTTCTTCTAATTTACAAGAATTGCATGAAAAGATTAAAGATGTTATGATTAGAAGAAAGAAAAATGAGTGTTTAGACTTGCCAGAGAAAATAGTAACAGTTTTACCAATAGAATTACCTAAAGAATATCTTAATACTTATAATAACGCATTTGAAGATTATTTAAAGTTTTGTAGAGAAGAAAGATTTAAAAATGATTCTGAATATGAGAAAAACAACAAAATTTATAATATTCAATATGCTGAACATCTTGTTAAATTAAATTTACTAAATCAAATTTGTTCCAGAGCAAAATATGATATTATTACACAAAGAGTTAATGAATTATTAGAAGAAGATTCAGATAATAAAATAGTCATTTTTTCTAATTATTATGAGACAATAAATAAATTATATAATCTTTATGGTAATAAATGTGTGAAATTGACGGGTAGTTCTTCTATGAATGAACGAGAATTGGCTGTAAACCGCTTTCAAACAGATGAAAATATAAAGATTTTTATAGGAAATTTAGTTGCCGGTGGTGTTGGTATTACTTTAACTAAAGGAAATATTATGTTTTTTATGGATATGTCTTTTGTACCCTCAGATCATACACAGGCAGAAGATAGAATTCATAGAATAGGACAGGATAAAAATGTTAATATTTTCTATCCTATTTTGGAAAATACTCTAGAAGAATATATTTATGATGTGTTAAATGAAAAGAAACGTGTTATTGACACATCAATCGATGGTGTGAAATGTGAGAATATAACATTCAATAATAATAATATTGTTGGTGAAATTATTAATAAAATTTTTAATTAAAAATATAAAGGAAGATAGATGAACGCAAATGAATATCAATCGTGGACAGAAACAACAGCAATTTATCCTAAAGAGTTTGAATTATCATATTTAGCATTAGGATTAGTCGGAGAAGCTGGAGAAATAGCTAATCATATTAAAAAAGTTCTACGTGATTATAATGGAAAAGTAACAGATGAAATGAAAAAAACTTTAATTAATGAACTAGGTGATGTAGAATGGTATATTGCCAGACTTTGTGAATTTTTAGGAACAACGATTGAAGATGTGATGCAGATCAATTTTGAGAAATTAGAGAGTAGAAAAAAGAGAAATGTCTTAAAAGGTTCTGGCGATAATAGATAGTGGTAGAAATAAAAAATAATTATCTCTTTTTTAATAAACAAAAAGAGTTTAATAGAAAACTTTTTCGCTATTTTTATGAAAGACTGCATTTATTTTTATGTACCGGCGTATATACTAAAGAAATAGAAATACCAGAACTAGTATTTACAAGTAATAAAGAAAAAATAAAGTCTTATATATCATCTAATGACATAAATTTTAGAGCATTATATGATGATACAACTAATACTATACTGTTTAATTCTGATAGATATTTATATACATCAGAAACATTTCAATTTAATAAGGATGAACTGAAAGATGAAATAAAGTCTTTTAGATATATAATACCGCTTTCGGATATATATCACGAACAAATACACTCAATCCAATATCATTATACAGAATATTTGTATGACGATTTTGTAGAAGGAACAGATGAACTGTTTACATATATTATTACAGGACAAATGAATATAGACTATATGAAAGAATCTATTAGTATATGGTATCTGAGTAGAAAAATATTAAATATGAATTTAATAGATTTTTATATTTTTTTGAGAAATTCTATTGTAGATTATAATTTTAATAAAAATTATTTGTTAATAAATAAAAAAATTGTTAAAATATTAGGAAAAGAATATAATGGAAATATATCTATTTTTTATAATAATCTAAAAAAAGATTTTGGAAAAATAGAATATAAAGATGAAATGATGAAAGAATTAAATAAACTACATAATTTAATTTTCTATAAATATTAAATTTCACAGAAAGGGTTTTATGAATAAGCATATTAGATCTAGAGTAGGAACAGAAGGTTATACAATAAAATATCAATTATGTTGAAAAATAATAAAAAAGGAAAGGTTGAAGATGGAAACAATTAAAAAAACGATTTCAGATCCGCAGGGAAATTTAATGTCGATTGAAACAACTGTTACAGAAAGGGAACAGAGTTCGGTAGAATTAACAGTTGATTCTAAAGGTAATATAAAACCGACAGTAAAGGTTTATGATGTTAATATAGAAGTTGCTAGTGAAAAAGCGAAACTTATTTTGAGAAATTTGATTGATGAATATAAGATAAAAATATCTGAATAGATATGTATTATAATTTTTATTTTGACTATGAGGATTTTCATTATTATATATTTGATGATAAAAGAGGTATAATAAAAAAGAAATATCAGTCTTATTGTTATAAGAGAACGGAAAATGAAACAGATTTTCGGTCTATTTATGGTGATAAGGTTGAGCCTGTCAGATTGAATAAAGATTTAAAAACTGATCCTAATTGTTTTGAAGTCGATGTAAATGCTGAAATTAGAGTATTAGTAGATAAATATTATGAAACTGATGAAATAGCTAAAAATAAAATAATGTTTTTAGATATAGAAATTAGTTCTAAAGGTGGGTTTGCTGATAAAACTCGTGCAAATAAAGAAATATTATCAATTTGTACTTATACTAATGGTGTTTTTGTTACATTTGTTTATGATAAAAATGGAAAATTCTCTAAAAAATCCGATGATGATAAGAAATATGTTATTTGTCATAGTGAAACAGAGTTATTAGAGAAATTCTTATTATTTTTCAAAAAAATAAATCCTACTATTATATCTGGCTGGTATTCCTGGACATTTGATATTCCTTATTTATATAAAAGAATTTGTAAAATTTTAGATTCTGATAGGGGCAATTCACTATCTCCAATCGGTTCAGTTCGTGATAAAATTATAGGATTGAATCATAGAAACGAGTTTTTTGAGGGCGTTCAAATAGCCGGTATAAATCATTTAGATTATTTAATATTATATAAAAAATATTCTTTAAATGATAGAAGTTCATTTTCTTTAGAGAATATCTGTACAGATGAGCTTGGAGAAGGAAAGGTTTTATATGATGGCAGTCTAGATGAGTTATATGAGACTAATATTGAGAAATTTATTGAATATAATATTAAAGACGTAGAATTACTAGTTAAATTAGAAGATAAATTAAAATATCTTCAAATAGCAATTGCTACGTGTCATAAAGCACATGTGTCTTATGAAAATGTATTTCAGCAAAGTAAAGTTATAGAAGGTATTATATTTACATATTTTAAGAAAAACAATTTAGTTTCTACAAATAAAACCGATTTTCATGGTGAACAGATTAGAGGTGCTTTTGTTAAACATATTGAACCAAAATTATATGATTGGGTGGCTACATTAGATTTAATATCATTATATCCGTCTATAATTAGAACTTTAAATATTTCTCCAGAAACTAAAATAGGTAAAGTAGAGAATTATGAACAATATAATGAATTTAGTGAATTCACTATAAAGTTTAGAAATGATAGTTCTATAAAAGTATCAAAAGATGCTTTAAATGATTTAATTAAAAGGAAAAAATTCACTATATCTAGTTCAGGGGTTTTATATTCTACTAATAAAAAAGGATTTTTAAATTGTATTGTTGAAGAACTGTTTAATGAACGTATTGAATTTAAGAAATTACAGAAGAAATATAAAGCAGAAGATAATAATAAAATATCAGAACAATATAATATTAAACAATATGTAACCAAAATATTGTTAAATTCAATATACGGTGTTATTTCTATGAATAATTTCAGATTTTATGATAGAGATAATGGAGAAAGTATAACTATAACAGGGCAAAATATTATTCAAACCGCTATGAGTAATATTGAAAAAATTATAGAAACAAAGGTTGGTAAGATTGGAAATTATGTTATTGGTGGTGATACTGATAGTTTAATGTTTACATTAAAAGATATATATGAAAAAGATAATGATGAATCATTAGAAAATATAGTGAATTATGTTGGGGAATTAACCAGAATAATAAATGATGATATGAGAAAATTCACTAAAAATAAATTAAATTCATTAAATTGTCATATAATATTTAATCAAGAAGTGATAGCTGAAACTGTATTATGGTCTGCTAAAAAAAGATACGCTATGAAAGTTGTTGCAGAAGAAGGTGTCATATTAAAAAAGAGTAAGCTGAAAATAAAAGGACTTGATGTTGTGAAATCAGATTTCCCAAAATCAATGAAAAAGATATTGAACCGATTTATTATTGATGTTTTAGATAAAAAAGATGCTGAAGAAATAAAAAAATATGTAGTTGATTATAAGAAGGAAATGGCTGAAATTCCTATAACTGAATTAGCTATACCGAAGGGTGTAAAGGATATTGAAAAGCAATTACACAAAAACGGTTCAATATTAAAGGGATGTCCTATACATGTTAGAGCTGCTATTAATTATAATAATTTCTTAAAAAGATATAATTTAGAAGATAAGTGTGAAAAAATAATATCCGGTGATAAAATAAAATACTTACAATTAACTAATAATCCTCTAGAATTTCCAGTAATAGCATTTAAAAATGATAGAATACCAGAAGAAATGAAGTATTTTATTGAGAAATATATAGATTATAATGCTATATTTAATAGTACGTTGAAAAATAAATTAAGCGCTTTTTATAGTTTATTGGGTTGGGAAGAATTAATTTTAACTGAAAATAATTTAGGAAAGTTTTTTTAATGAAAGTAGAGTTTGAAAATAGTATATTATATAAAGGTAATGCTTTAGATGTGTTGAAACAATTAGAATCTAATTCTGTTGATTGTGTGGTTACATCTCCGCCTTATTTTCAATTGAGAAGATATGATGGAATACCGGATTACATATGGGACGGAGATTCTAGTTGTGAACATGAGTTTGGTGAAAAAATAATTCAAAGACAGTATGGTAATATAGGTACAAAGCCTGGTGTCGGAAATCAGAAAAATGATGTTATGATTGGTGTTGAAGATAAGGGTTGTTTTTGTGTGAAATGTGGTGCTTGGAAAGGACAACTAGGATTAGAGCCTAATTATAAGTTGTATATTTCACATTTAACAGAAATTATTAATGAATGTAAACGTGTATTGAAAGAAACAGGCACAATGTGGATAAATATTGCTGATACGTATTCGGGTGGGCGTCCGGGTAGCGGGGGTATGAATACAGCATTTAATTACACAAAAAAAGCCAAACGATTTGTATCAGAAGAAAAAATTAACTGGGAAGTGCCTAAAATGTCTCTTATGATGATACCACACCGTTTTGCTATGAAGTGTGTAGATGATTTAAATTTAATTTTGAGAAATACTATTATATGGGCGAGTTATAATAAAATGCCTGAAAGTGTGACTAATAGATTATCTAAGAAATATGAATTTATGTTTTTCTTTGTTAAAAATTCAAAAAAATATTATTTTAATTTAGATAGTATTAGAGAAGAAACTGATACTAAATCGGTTATAAGAAATAAAGGTGCTGAAGGATATGGTAAAGTAGTGGGTTGGAGCGATTATAATAGACAAACAAACCATGAAAATGGAAAAAATCCTGGAGATGTATCTGATTTTTGGAAAACTGATCCATATTCTAATTTGTCTAAATATTCTACTATTGAAGAAGAGTCTGCTTACAGACAGGGTATGAATAGAAAAAGGGGATTTGGTATTATAGAAAAAAGACCTTATTTACCGTCACAAGAAATTTTTGTAAATAGTATTAGAGAGAATTTCACAATAGAAGAAATAGTAGAAAAAACTGGTCTTTCTAGAACTAAAGTAGAACACTGGTTTAGGTTAGATCAAAGTGGGTTTTCATACCCATCAAAGGAAGATTGGGAACTATTAGAAACAGATTTATGGTCTTATGAGCTATGTACTGTTATATATGAAAGTGATGGAATAGAAAAAAATATTCATAAAGGAAAAAAACCTGGAGATGTATCCGATTTTTGGAATATTCTTACTAAACCTAGTATGGATAAACATTACGCACAGTATAATACCGATTTAATTTATAAACCTATAATGGCAGGTTGCCCTGAGGGTGGGATAGTTTTAGATCCATTTGGAGGAACAGGAACTACCGGTGTTATGGCTAGAAATTTAAATAGAAAATTTATCGGTATAGATGGAAGTGATGACTACTTTGAAATTAGTTGTGAAAAAATGAAGAATTTTGTACCATATATTAATACTAAATTAGAAGATTTTTTTTGATAAATTTGCTAAATCAAACTTATATACTTATATTTAGAAATAATAAATTAAACAAAAAAAGAGGTAAAAAATGGATATAAAGCCAATTGTAAAATATTTAGAAAAGGTTCATTTAAAAGGTGTATGTAATAGGATATTAGTTCGTGATGATGGTGAAGAAACAATAACTACGTCTAAAACAGATAATGGTGGGTTCTTTGTATATGCTACTAGTAAAAATTCACTATTTAATTCTAATAGTTTTGGTATACATAAGTTAAATGAATTGATTAATATATTCAAATTATATGATAGTGCTGATATTTCTTTAATTGATTCTGAAGATGGTGGTAATGAAGTTGATGCTATATTAGTAGCGAATGATGAGTTTAGAACAGAGTTTTTATTGTCAGACATTACAATGATTAAATCTAAGACTCCGTCCGAACCACCGAAAAGACTGCCAAGTGAATATGATATAAATATCAAAATTGATAAAGAGTTTATTAGTAAATTAGTTAAAGCATCTGGCTCTTTGAAAGATGCAGATTTTGTATATTTCACAATAAAGCGTGGAAAACTCTGTTTAATATTAAAGCCTGTTGGTGAAAAGACTAATAAAATTAGTATTGATATTAGTGGACTTCAGAGTGAATATAAAGATTTTGAAGGAGAAATAAAATTTTTATTAGATCCGTTTATTAAATTATTAACATCGAATACAGATATGGAATCTATTAATATTAAAATTAGTTTAATGGGTGTTATGGTTGTGAAATGTTCTGATAATGAGCTTGATATAGATTATTATATGGGCGCTTCTTAGGATGTATAATCAAGAATTTTCTTTTATATATGTTGAGAAATATAGACCAAAGAAATTAGATGATTTAGTATTAGATGATGATATAAAGAAAAAAATATCATTTTATTTGCAATCGTTTAATAATTTACCAAATTTACTACTTTATAGTAAAAGTCCTGGAACCGGTAAAACGTCTATATCATCTTTGATAGTTAATACATTAGATGTTGATTCTTTATATTTAAATGCCTCATCTCAAAATAGTATTGAAAATATAAGAAATGATGTATATAATTTCTCAATGTTAAAGACTTTTAGAGAAGGCAAGGTTGTAATATTTGATGAGGCTGATAGATTATCTTCTAATGCTCAGGATGCGTTAAAGGTTTTAATTGAAGAATTTCTCAATGTAAGATATATATTTATAACAAATAATATAAATAAAATAATTGATCCCTTACAATCTAGAACTCAGAAATTTGAGATTAGACCATTAAATTATGAACAAATAAAAGAACGATGTGTTTATATATTAAAGAATGAGAATATCAAGTATACTGATGAAGTTTTAGATAAAATGATTAAAAGGTATTCTCCAGATTTAAGAAGTCTAATACAAGAAATTCAGAAATCAGTTATAAATAATGTTTTAACAGTAAATAAAACTCAATTATTAGAAAATGAATATAAGAGAGTAATATCAACATTATTAAAACGTGCTGATGAAGATTCTATCGATAAAATTAGAAAGTTAATATATTCATTACAAAATATAGATTTTACAATGTTATTTCAATATTTATTTAATAATGTAGATGATTTTGTAAAAAGCAAACGTAATATTTCTTCTATAATGATTGTTATAGCCGAGTATTTATATAGAGATAGTATAATAATTGATAAAAGTATTAATTTTATTGCGTGTTGTTTAGAAATAATGAATATTAATAAATGAAAAATGCCTATTTAGATGTACATTTTGAATCGAAATCTAATGAGTGGGAAACGCCTCAAGATTTATTTAATGAATTAAATAGTTTATTTAATTTCACATTAGATCCATGTTCTACTGATGAGAATTATAAATGCGAGAAGCATTATACAAAAAAAGATAATGGATTATCTA
>Ga0265297_10008155_pt1 | contig 14102 bp, 10 predicted proteins | sample Munlanlwell13791_FD_192502 | JGI IMG/M metagenome (GOLD analysis project Ga0265297, IMG submission 192502) | Leachate microbial communities from a municipal landfill in Southern Ontario, Canada - Leachate well 137-91 | ecosystem: Engineered > Solid waste > Landfill > Unclassified | place... | reverse complement strand
GATTCTGATCTTTCCTCCTTTGCTTGTTTTCCAATCTCCTGACGTAAAATCCTAACAACATCTTTACCGAAATTCACCCTAAAGAATTTTAATCTGCCGTTTTCCAAGCCAACGAGTAATCTAATGCCTAATTTCTGGATAAGGGAAGCCGGCTTGATAAAAAACTTCGGCGCTCTCAGTCTCCCCCCCCTGATTATATACCTGAAATCATCAAGACAGATAAGCAAGGTAATTTTAAGACAGAATTTTTTCAAATCCTCAACCACCTCTTCCATTTCTTTGCCCTGATTAATTAATTCCTGCGCCCGCATCACAGCCAGGCCTTCTCCGACTTCTGCGGTATTGCAGTCAAACACATAAATGTTGAGTTTTTGTGGTTTTTTAAAAAAGGAGCGGGCGATTCTGGCCGAACTATATGTTCCTGATAATTTGGAGGAAACGGTGATTACTAAAATCTTTTCAAATTTCTCAAAAGCTTTTTGATAAGCGGAAAGAAATGTTTTGAAGGAAGGGGCGGAAGAAGTGGGAAGGGGACGCCCTGTCTCCAGAGCCGATTTCATTTTTCGGTAAATTTCTTCTTTGGAGGTGACGATTTCGCCGTCAGGAAATCTGGTGGCAAAGGGGACCTCAACAATGTCGTGCTTTTCCAGAAAGTCTTTCGGTAAGTCGGCAATTTCGTCTACCACCAGACCCAGGGGCTGCTTTTTTACTTTTCTCACCTGAGCTTCCATGTCTTCGATTCTTGATTCAAAGTCTGGGAAGCTCTTGAATTTATCTCGGACAGAGTCGGGCTCATTGGTATGTATGTGTATCTTGACCTTATCTCCTATCTCCAGAATTTCCAGGCTGTCTCCCAGCAAGGACAATTCCTTTTTCAGACTTTCAGCACTGGTCTGGGCAGTCTTCCTGAAACTTAAAACAACCTCGTATCTGTATTTTAATTTTTCCATTGTCTGAGGCCGGACAGCGGAAGAGACGCTTTCTACTTTGGCCGTTGCTAAAATTCCTTTCAGACTCTCTATCCAGGCTTCCAAAATTTTAACAAAACCCAGGGCTCCGGCATCAACCACGTCATTCTCTTTCAAAACTTGCAGCTTCTCTTTTGTTTCTTTCAAAGAGACCAAGCTTTCCTTGTGCGCCTCTGCCAAAACCTTAATAATGTTTTTCTCTTTCTTAAATTTGGCCAGTTCAAAGGTTTTGTTTCCTGCGGTCCTGATCACGTCCAGAATGGTTCCCTCGACCGGCTCAGCCACGGAAGACCTGGCGGCCTTGATTCCTTTTTTCATGGCCAAGGCCAGATGGAAAGCGTCAATCGTTTTCAAATGCTTTATCCTGTCCAAAACCTCAATCACGTAACCAGTGTAAATCATGCCTGCGTTCCCCCTGGCATTGATCATGGCAGCCTCTTTAATGTCCTGGGTTATCTCGCGAAAGGTTGAGTAGTCCTTAGCTGAAATCACTCCTTCAACCCCCAGAAGCGTGGCTGCCAAATTGTAGCCTGTGTCCTTATCGGCTACCGGGAAGACATTAATCCTGTTTATTTCCTCTTGGTGTAAAACGATCTTCTTGCTGGCTGCTATCATCATCTTTTTGAAATCTTTCACGACAAGCTCTGTAACCACTTTCTCATGATTTCTGAAAACCCATTTTTCAATCGGTTTCCTGGCCACGTTTACTCCGAACTTGGCCGCTTTCCAGCCGAGTTTCGAAGGTACAATAATGGGATAGGCCAAAGGCCTTACCATTCTAATAGCTCTACTCGGGTTGCTTCTTTGTCTCTGAACGATTCTTTTTATCCTGAAATTCCAGTTGGCCGTATCGTCGTCAAAAAAAAGACGGCTGAGGGTTAAACTTTTTTTGTTTTCCGCGGTTTTTATTTCTTTTATCGGGCTCAACCGTTTGACGAAAATGGGAGCCAGACATAAGACGGTAAAAATGCCTGCCGTATCGAACTGGTTGTAATAAAAAGAAACAATAATTGCCAGGGCCAGAAGCAGAAGAGTGCCGATTGCCGCGTCCCAGATTAAAGCGAGCGCCAGGGGAAGAACGATTGAAAGCAAAATTATTTGGGGAGAAAGGGCTAGGAAAGCGCCGATGAAAGTTCCGATGCCCCTGCCGCCGGCAAAACCAAGGAACAATGACCAATTATGACCAACAACTGCTGCCACTCCCGATAGAATCTGTGCTTCAGCAGGAAGCCCCAGGGATTTTGCTGCCCAGACCGCCAGAAACCCTTTCGCCAAATCAAGAAGACCTGTTGCTATCCCCTGAATCTTACCAACGTTTTTAAAAACGTTTGAGCCGGAAGTTTTTCTCCAGCCAATCTGCAAAACGTTCTTTCCCGACAAACGGGAAATTAAGAAGCCAAAAGGAACTGACCCTAAGACATAACTAAAGATGACCCAGAAAATAGCCATTTTATTGTGGACCTGCCGAGAATCGAACTCGGAACTGTACAATGCGAATGTACCGGTATGCCATTTGCCTACAGGCCCGTCATGTCGGGGTGCTGGGAGTTGAACCCAGGCCACAGAGTCCCGAACCCTGCATACTACCGTTATACTACACCCCGTTTAAACATCGTTACGTCACCCAATATTTCTTTTTTGTCATTTCGTCTCTCTTGATTTCTATTTTTTCCCTCCCTGCCCGGGCTCCTTGAGCTGATTTTGCCAATTCTTTTTCCGACAGTCTCCCCAATCTTTTGATTTCCTTTTCCAAAAAACCTTTTTCGTTTTTTTCCGGATCGGACAAAACATGCTCCAACAGAATGTCCAGAATCTGCCCTACCCTGGGACCGGGCTGTGTCTTCAAAACTTCCATTACCTCCTTACCACTCACCTTTAGCATCTTGACGGAAATCGGATCCCGGCTGACTTTCTCGATAATGTATTTTAAATGACGTAATTTATAGGGTTCAGCCTTGGGAACGCCAGAACCAATCCTGTCTGCCATTCTTAATTGCAGTAATTCTTCCACGTTATCGGCGCCAACCTTGAGAACTAACCTCCTGACGGAGGATTCGCCCACTTCTCCGACATTATAATAAAAAAGGTGGTACCTGACCAGCTTTACGATTTTTTCAATTTCTTTTTTGGAGAACTTCAGTCTGGCCAAAATCTGAAGAGTCATTTTAGCTGAAGCAACCTCGTGCCCGTAAAAAGTAGCTTCAGGCCCCTCGCCCCTTTTCGCTCTGGGTTTGGCAACATCGTGGAAAAGAGCTGCCAATCTCACGTATTTGTTAAAATTGTTTTTTGCCGCGTACTCAAAAGACTTTAAACTGTGCTCGTAGCAATCATATATATGGTGCTTGTTTTGCGAACAGCCCACGCCCTCTTCCAGCTCGGGAACAATGTATTTTAAAAGCCCCAACTGCCGCAACAACTCAACGCCCTGGGCTGCTCTTTCTGTCATGACTATTTTCATTAACTCCTCCCTGATCCTTTCTTTTGAAATAGCTTTTAGCAAATGAGCGTTTTTTTTAATCGCCTGACCGGTTTTATCCTCAATAGTGAAGCCAAGGGTAACGGCGAATCTTATCGCCCTCATCATCCTCAGAGCATCTTCTGTGAACCTTTCCTGGGGGTTACCAACGGACCTGATTATTTTTGCTTTTAAATCTTTCTGACCGGCAAAAGGATCTCTAACTTCTCGGGTAGGCTTGGCTAACCTGACAGCCATGGCATTAACAGTAAAATCTCTCCTGGCCAAATCCTCCTCTAACGAGCTGGCGAACCTTACTTCGTCAGGATGACGCTTATCGGTATACTTTGCTTCCTTTCTGTAAGTAGTGATTTCAATCTCTTTCAGTTTCGGGTTTTTGCTTTCGGTCAGGACGGTCACCGTTAAAAATTTATTTTCGTAAAAGCTTTCTGGGAATACTTTTTGGATTTCTTCGGGCTTGGCCGAAGTGGCCACGTCCCAGTCTTCGGGATCGGCCCCCAGCAACAGGTCTCTGACGCAGCCGCCAACGACAAAAGCTTCGAACTTTTTCTTTTCCAACGTTCCTATAATGCTTTTTACTTCCTTGGGAATATTCATTAATTTTACTATAGCTAAAAGGTCATCTTTTTTCAATGAGCTTGTAATTTTTAAATTTCACTTTAAATTACTAATTATGTTTCGTATCTCTTCTCATTATTCGAACAGTGTATTATAATTAAGTAACATGAAGGCTAAAGTTCAAGAAAAGGAAAAAGCTATCCAACTAAGGAAAAAAGGCTATAGCTATAATGAGATTTTGAATCTCGTGCCGGTCGCTAAAAGCTCCCTGTCTCTTTGGTTAAAAACTCTTTCTCTCACTAAATACGAAAAACAATCCTTAAAAAAAAGAGCAGATAAAAATATTTCTTTAGGACGTATAAGGGCAGCCGCGGCCAATAGACAAAATCGACTAAAAAGGGAAAAGAAAGAATTCCTTAAAGCGAAATTGGAGTTTGGTGATCTCGTCAAAAATCCTATCTTCCAGGTCGGACTTGCATTATATTGGGCTGAAGGATCGAAACGAACTTGGGGTTTTCAATTTATAAATTCGGATGCGGATATGATTGCATTTATGATCAGGTGGGTACAAATGTTTTTCCATATACCAAAAGAAAGAATCTCTGTTCGTCTTTATATCCATAAACCATATGCGCATGAAAACTGTGAAACATATTGGTCAAAGAAAACCAATATCCCTTTGTCGCAATTTAATAAGACTATTTATAAGCCTACGAAGTTCGGAATCAAAAAAAGACCGAATTACAAAGGATGCCTGAGGATAGAAATAAATAGCGGATTAGCAGGCCATATATTACGCAAGTTAAAAGCGTGGTGTCAATGCCTTATTGAATATTATAATGAAAAATGATATGGTGAATGCAATGCAATCCGTACGCTTATTCTTTTTTATTTATTTTGCCCCCGTAGCGTAACGGATAGCGTACGAGACTTCGGATCTCGTGGTGAGGGTTCGAGTCCTTCCGGGGGCACGGATTTGCCCCCGTAGCTCAACTGGTAGAGCAGAGGACTCTTAATCCTTTGGTTCCGCGTTCGAGTCGCGGCGGGGGCACCAGAAATAATTTTTAATTAAAAACCTATGCTAACCCAAGAAGAAAAAACAAAAATAATAGAAAAATACAAGCTGCACGATCTAGATACGGGTTCTCCCGAAGTGCAAATAGCTCTGCTCTCTGAAGAAATAAAACAGCTGCTTTTACATTTAAAAAAACACTCCAAGGATTTTCATTCGAAAAGAGGGCTGCTGAAAATGGTCTCAAAAAGAAGGGACTTGTTGAATTATCTCAAAAAAGAGGGAACGAAAAGATACAATAGCATTATCAAAAAAATCGGATTAAAGAAATAATGGTTACAAAACATCCAGGACAGAGAGTTGCCGTCCTGATCGACGTACAAAATCTCTACCATTCGGCGAAAAATCTTTACGGGGCCCGCGTCAATTTCGGAGCCATTTTGAAATTAGCTGTGGCTGACAGGATCTTAATCAGGGCATTTGCCTATGTAGTTAGAACCAAGACCGGAGAGGAAAAGCCGTTTTTCGAAGCCTTAACCAAGCTCGGAATGGAAACCAGGGTCAGGGATTTGCAGGAATTTTTCGGAGGGCTCAAAAAAGCTGATTGGGACGTGGGGATTACGGTTGACGCCATAAGAATAGCCCAAAGCTGCGACACCATTATTTTATGCTCCGGAGACGGAGATTTTCTCCAGCTGCTGGAATATCTGAAAAACCAGGGCAAAAGAACCGAAGTTATAGCTTTCGGCAGATCATCCTCTTCCAAAATAAAAGAGACGGCCGATGAATTCGTTGATCTGGGGGCAGCTCCGGCAAAATATTTATTAAAAAGATAGCGCTTGATGAATTTCTGATTCGTCCTGGCATTTATTAAATTTTCATTTAATCTCATGAACAAAGAAATTTTTAAACTAGACGTTGGCGGAAAAGAGTTAAAAATTGAAATTAGAAATTTAGCCGAGCAAGCCTCGGGCAATGTTTTAGTTCAGTACGGAGAAACAACTGTCCTGGCTACGGCCTGCATGTCTAACTACGACAAGGAAGGAGCTGACTTCTTCCCCCTAACGGTTGATTATGAAGAAAGATATTATGCCGCCGGCAAAATCCTCGGCTCAAGATATATAAGAAGGGAGAGCAGGCCTTCGGATGAGGCAATTCTAACCGCGAGATTCATTGACAGGGCCATAAGGCCGAGGTTCCCCAAATTTCTGAAAAGAGAAGTCCAGGTAGTGGTTACCTGCCTTTCCTGGGACAGGGAAAACGATCCAGACGTCGTCGGACTTCTGGCAGCTTCCCTGGCGCTATCTCTTTCTGACATTCCCTGGCAGGGTCCGATAGCGTCCTTAAGAATCGGGGCCAAGGCGGCTAACGGAGGAGGTGATTTCATTATTAACCCCACCTATCCGGAAAGAGAGAAAAACGATCTGGATCTGGCCATTGCTGGTTTGGAAGCCGACGAGACCATAATTAACATGATCGAAATGGAAGGAAACGAGATAAAAGAAGAGGTGGTTTTAAAAGCGATAGACTTTGCCAAGCCCATTATCAAACAATTGCTTGATCTGCAAAAAGAGATTGCGAAAAAGCACGGAAAAGAAAAAACCAGGATGGTTGAAGAACCTGCCCAAGACCCTGAGCTGGAACGGGAGGTTAAGGACTTCCTCGGAGACCGGCTGCAAGAAGCTTTATATCAAGGAAGCAAGCCTCAAAGAATGGATACGGTGAATCAGCTGAAAGAAGATTTGATTTATTTTATTGAAGGAAAATATCCGGGCATGGGAAAACAAAATTACGTCAAGAACTTCTTTGAAGAAGAAATCAACAGACTGGTCCATGAAAACATAATCAAGTTTGAAAAAAGACCTGACGGAAGAAAAATCGACCAGATAAGAGACATTCAATGCGAAGCAGGCTTGCTCCCCAGGACCCACGGCTCCGGTCTTTTCACCAGAGGACAGACCAGGGCTCTTTCCATTTTAACTCTTGGAGCGCCGGGAGACGTGAGGTTGCTGGAAGGCATGGAGACAATCGGCAAAAAAAGATTCATGCATCATTATAATTTCCCCCCGTATTCTTCGGGCGAAATCAAACCGATGAGAGGGCCGGGCAGAAGAGAAATAGGCCACGGCATGCTGGCAGAAAAAGCCTTAATGCCCCTGGTCCCCAGTTTTGACGACTTTCCTTATACGATTCGCATAGTGACTGAGATTGTTTCTTCCAACGGCTCAACCTCAATGGCTGCCGTATCAGCAGCATCGCTGGCTTTGATGGATGCCGGCGTGCCGATAAAAAGACCAGCCACAGGAATCGCCTTGGGATTAATGTCGGACGGAAAAGGAAACTATAAAATTCTGACGGACATTCAAGGGCCAGAAGACCACCACGGCGACATGGATTTTAAAGTTGCCGGAACTGAAAACGGAATCTGCGCCATACAGATGGACGTCAAGATCGAAGGAGTCAACAGAGAAATCATAGAAAAAGCCTTGGAAAGAGGCAGGGAAGCAAGACTAAAAATCCTAAAAGAGATAACCAAAGTACTCCCCGGCCCCAAACCTGAATTATCGCCCCATGCCCCCAGGATATTAATTTTACAAATAAATCCTGTTAAAATAAGGGAAGTGATAGGCCCCGGCGGGAAAGTGATCAATGAGATTATTGAGGAATGCGGCGTTTCCATAGACATTGAGGATTCCGGCAGAATTTTCATTACCGCGGACAAGGAAGAAGCCGCCAAAAAAGCGCTGGAGTGGATAAAAAACATTACCCGCGAGGTTAAAGCCGGGGAAATGTTCCAGGGAAAGGTAAAAAGAATTTTGGACTTCGGAGCTTTCGTTGAAATTTTACCCGGGCAAGAGGGACTCGTCCACATTTCTCAACTGGCCCCTTACCGGGTTAACAAGGTGGAAGACATCGTTAAGGTCGGGGACATTATCCCGGTCAAAGTAATCTCTATCGATGAGCAAGGAAGAATTAATCTTTCCTTGAAAGAGGCGAAAAACAGCCAATAAAATAAAAAGCGACAATGGAGGGAGAAAATAAAAAACAAGGGGGCAGAGATCAGCAGAGAATCAAGACGATGCAAAAAGACATCGCCAGGATGAAGGGTTTGCAGGGACAAAGGAGCGAGGCGGTCGCTGAACCAGAGGAAGAAAAAATTGAAATTGAAAAAATCAGAGAGCTGGCCCGAAAAAAGGCTGAAGAAAGGAAGAAGGCTGAGGCGGAAAAGGAAGCGGTCAAATCCCAGGAAGCAAAGAAGGAAGAGGAAGACAAGGTTGAAGCAGCGGCCGAATCAGAAAAAGCCAAGACAGAAGAGGAGGAAAGGAAGAAGAAAGAGGAAGAAGAAAGGAAGCTCACTGAAGAAGAAAGGAGAAAAAGGGTGGCTGAGGAAGAAGAAAAGATGAGAAAAGAGAGATTCTTGGCAAAAAAGGCTGAAGACCAAAAGATGGCGGAAATCGACAAAGAGATTGAAAGCCTTGAACTGAAGAAAAAAGAAATAAGCAACGGTAAGAAGCGATTTTCGGCTGAAATTAAAAACTTCGAGGATCGGCTGGAGCCTTTGCAAAAAGAGAAATCTGCCATAGAGGGCGAGCTTAGCGAAATTGAAGAGTTGGAAAGAAGGGCTTCCGGAGAAAAGAAAATCCAGATAGAAAAGAGAAGGTGGGAAGCAGACGCCAGAAGACGGGAAACCGAAAGGGCGAAATGGCAGATACTGGAGGAAATCGAAAAAGTAGAGGAAAAAATCAAAGAAGTTGACTTGAAGGTTCAGGAAATAACAGATCAACAGGAACAGCTACAGGCAGAAAAAGACAGGATTTTGCTAAGAAGACGGGAGGAAGAGCTGATTAAAGAAAAGGCTCGTCTGAAAAACGAAATTTCCCAGCTAGATGAAGAAAATAAGACAATAGAGGGCAGGGAGAACGAATTCTCAATAAGAGAAAACGAGCTGGCAACCGAACTGGCTCAGGTTTTGAAGGAAGAAAAAATAACCGAGGATGTAATTCAGGAGATGGAACGAAAAGAAAAGCAGATCTCCGGCCCCAAAGAGCAAAGAAAACTTGAGAAAGAAAGATGGAAGATTGAAGACGACAGAAAGAGTCTGGAGAAAAGACGGTGGGATTTGGAAAAAGAAAAAGGCAGCGTGTCAGCCTCCCTGAAGGAAATAAAATTGCGACATCAGGAGATAATAGAAAAGGGGAACCTTTTAGAAACAAGACTGAAAGAAATAAACCAGCAGCTTAAAATTTCTTCGGAAGAGCCGATAGAAAGCGAAATGTTCTCTCCGGAACACACGCCCGCAACAGAAAAAGGAAAGAGAGAGGGAGAAGAAGAAATAAAAGACGAGGAAGGCAAGAAAGAGCCTGCTAAAACGGCGGAAAAAACAACTCCTCCGGCAGAAAAAAAAACGGTGGCCCAGACTGAAGAGAGCGAGGAAGAAAAGGAGGAACGAAGAAGAATCATCAAAGAAGAGATGAAGAAAAGAATCGCCCAGGCAACGGCAGAAAGAAACCGCGAGGGAGTACCCTACGGAGAGAATGTGACGTCCGGGGCGGAAGAGCAAGAAGAAACAGAAAGGGAAGCTCCCCTCTCTGAAAACAACGAAACGGATAACGAAACGCCAGAAAATTTTATTTCCGTTTTGCCAGAAAAACCTTCTCTTCTGGAAAAGATCTCCATCAGACTGGCCGTAGTCGCAATCATTCTGCTCATCGGCGGATTTTTTTACTGGATGCTCACGAGAGAAAAGGCAGAGATACCCGTAGAGCAGCCAGCCCCGCCAGAAGAAGTCAGCGAAACCGAAACGCCGGAAACCGAAACGCCGCCGGCTGTCGAAGTCCCGGAAATCGTTATCCCTGTTCCCCTGATCCTGATTGAAGAGACGCGAACCGTAAAAATTGCGGACTACTCGGAAATCCCGGCCTTTGTCCCCCAGTTGTTGAAAAACGATTTTGGAGAAGCGAACCATGTCAGGATACTATTTGAAAACGAAACGGAAAATAAAATTACCGGTCTCAAGGACTTTCTGGAAGCTTTCGAGATTGAGACACCTGATGGTTTTCTAGAGAAACTGTCCGATGATTTTACCCTGTTCATTTACACCAAAGGAGGTGAAACCCGTTTAGGATTTATAGCCGAGATAGAAGATGAAGAAAATTTCGCTACCCTGGTGCGCTCCTGGGAAAAGACCATGATAAACGATACCGAGAAACTTTTCGAGGCGCTGGGGAAAGAGAAGACCGATGCGATTCTTTCTTTTAAGGAGACGCGCTACGAGAATGTGCCTTTCCGCTATCTTTCTTTCCCGCAGGGTAATTTCGGCATCTGCTGGGCGATATACGAAAACAAATTTCTTTTCACCTCTTCGGGCGAAAGCATAATGAGAAGTATTGATAAATTAATAATTTAAATTTTAAAATGAACTGAAGCGAAGAAGGCCTCGTCTTCTTCTTCGCCTTTGTTTTTATCAACTAAAAAATCTGTTCATGACGGAAGAAATAAAAAATAAACTGGAGAAACAAAAAAAAGAAATTGAAAAGCAGCTGGAAAAATTCGCCACAAAAGACAAAAACCTCAAAGGGGATTGGGACACTCGTTTCCCTCGTTTTAACGGAGGAGAAAGTGGACATAACGCTCTTGAGCAGGCGGCTGATGAGGTGGAGGAATACACGACTCTTTTATCCATCGAACATAGCCTGGAACTGCGCTTAAAAAACATTAATTCAGCCCTGGAAAGAATCGAAAAGGGCAAATACGGAATTTGCGAAAAATGCGGGGGGAAGATAGAGAAGGAAAGGCTGGAAGCTTATCCTGAGGTCAGAAATTGCTCCAAATGCCAAATCCCAAAAAAGGTCGACTAATCTTTAGAATCAAGCAATCTTAACCATTATGAATGCAATCTTTCTCGGTCACTGGGCACTGATCATCGGCATAGCGCTGGCTGTCATAGCCGGCTTTACTGCCATTACCTCCCTGCCCATCGTCCTCTTTATCCTTGGTTTAGTTGTCGGTCTTTTGAACATAAAGGAAAAAGAGAGCACTCCTTTCCTGGTGGCAGTAATAGCTTTGCTGCTTATCGGAGTCGCCGGTTCACAGGTAGGAGGAGAGATAGTGGCTTCAATCCTGAACAACTTTATCGCCTTCATGGCTGCTGCCGGTTTGATAGTCGCTTTGAAACAAGTTTTGTTTGTCGCTAAACCGACTCCCTAGGGCCGGATTTTTATTTTCGAACCGGAACTTAAAACTGCCTCAAGATTGAGGCGGTTTTTTATTGGATGATCTTGTTAAATTTTATTATCTGGAGAAAGGATTGCTGGCCCCGGTCATCCCGAAATGCACATGGCAGCCGGTCGAAAGCCCGGCTCCCGGAGTGCCTGGCTGGCCACCCATTAAGGCAATCATTTGGCCCTGGGAAACCGTATCTCCTGGCTTTACCAAGCTGGCGGAAATATGGCCGTACATAGTCACTACGCCATTGGGATGCATTATGGTTATATGGTTGCCGGCTCCGTTAAGCGCCCAACGGGACGTGGAGGACGTTAAGGCGACCTTAAGAACTGTTCCGGCTGCAGCAGCTCTAATCGGATCTCCGCATTTTCCTCCAAAATCAATTGCATTGTACCAATGAAGCCATTGAGTGATGCGGCAGGCGGCATGGGGACAAACGAAATAACTGTTAGCCAGGGGAACACTGCTGTATACTTGCTGTTTTTGAACTGAGGGCGCTGGCACTGTGCCGCCAGGAATAATAAGAATGTCTCCGATGTAGATTTTGTCTTCTTCCGAAAGGTGATTGAAAGCGATCATTTCTTCTGTCTTAGCTTTATAGGTTTGAGCAATGCCAGAAATCGTATCTTTGTCCTTAACGTGATGGATTACCCCTGAGACCGGCAAGATAACCAGCTTATCTCCTGGTTTTATCGTTGATTTCTCAGTCAAATTATTCGCCCAGAGAATCGTATTCAGGGAGATGTCAAACTTAGTCGCCAAAGACGATAAAGTGTCCCCGTTCTCAACAATGTATTCGGTAATTACCTTTTTAACGTCTTCCGACTCATAGCCCGCGACCAAAGTCCCCAGAACCTGGGAAGAAAAAGTGGTTGGGGGAGTGGAAGCTAAGAGTATGGAATTTTCCACTAAAATGAACTGCGGAGATTCGGGCGAGAGCTTGTTCATGGTCGAGGAGCCGATGAATAAATCGCTATCTGTATTCTGAGAACCGAATATCCTGGACATGCCGGCAAAATAAAAATCTCCCTTGACAGCGAGAGATTTCAGGAACAATCCTGAGCCTGCGGAGACGAAAACAAATAAAAAGACAGCGGCCACCCCCATACAAAGACAAGGGGTCTTGAGAGATCCCTTGGTTTTTTCGCTTAAATTACGCCAAAACCTTTTGTTTCTACTCCAGTAATCCAACATTGTTAACTTCTTCTAAGTTATACTTTTGCTGGGATAAGTCAAGGGTCTTTTCCACAGCGTTGAAATTAGTGCTATTATTGGAAAATGAACGTAACAGCGAAAAACACGCTTAGAAAGGCTGGCTTTCCCCCTCTGAAGAGGCTGGGCCAGAACTTTTTGGCAGACAAAAATGCCGTAAAAAAGGTGATTAAGGCCAGCCAGCTCGGGCCGGACGACGTTGTCTTGGAGATCGGGCCGGGAACCGGGGTCTTAACCCTGGAGCTGGCCAAAAGAGCGAAAAGAGTGATTGCCGTAGAAAAGGACAAAAGAATGCAGACAATCCTGAAAGATACGCTAAAGGGCTTTGATAATGTGGAGATACTAGGCCAGGACGCGCGCAAAATGCCTGAAATGGCCATCAAGACATATACATATAAGGTAGTGGCTAACCTCCCTTTTTATCTGGCCTCGCCGATCATCCGCAAGTTCCTGGAAAGCAAAAACCAGCCAAGGCAGATGGCGTTGATAATTCAGAAGGAGGTGGCTCAAAGAATCTGCGCCAAGGTGCCTGACATGAACCTGCTGGCGGTTTCCGTCCAGTTTTACGCGGAACCGGAAATAATTTCTTTTGTTTCCAAGAAAGCGTTCTGGCCGCAACCGGAAGTGGATGCCGCGATAATAAAGATAGTCCCCAGAAGAAAGCGCTTCCTAATTGATCCCGGCAAATTTTTTTCCGTGGTCAAGGCCGGATTTTCCCAGCCGAGAAAACAACTGCTCAACAACCTGTCCAGAAAGCTGGGCAGGGAAAAAGAAAAAGTCAAAGTCTGGCTTATAAGAAACAATATCCAGCCGTCCCAGAGAGCCGAGACCCTGGCTGTTAAAGACTGGGTCAAACTGGCAAAAACTTTATAAATCCTTCTTTTCGATACCCGAGAAGATTGACTCGCCCCCTTCTTCGGTTTTTGCTTGGCTCAATTGATAATATATTTTGTCTGGCCAGGAAGAATATTGCGTCAGCGCCCATTCTCCGAGTTTTTGCGATTTATGCTGGCTTAAAGACTCCAGGGCGATTTCCTTGTAGGTAAGGCCGGTGGCAGAATCTTTTTCGCTGATATCTATGTGGGCTCCGCTCTTGTTTGCCGGGTCTCTCTGATAGAACTTCAAGGGCTGCCACTCGGAACCGGAAGACCTGTCAAAAGCTTCCAGGGCCAGGGAAATAAAAGCTTTGTGCTGGCAGTGTTCGTCAGACATCGTGTTCTTGCTTATGACAATGTGGGGCTTTATCAGGTTGTAAAAATAAATTATCTTTTCAATGGTTTCTTCCCTGCCCCACCTTTCCAAAGCTTCTTCTTCTGACGAACAATATCCGAAATCTTCCAAATCCATGTAATGGATTCCGTCAACCTTCAAAATATCTCCGGCTTTTTCCATTTCCTTCGTTCTCAATACCGGAGAGCCGCCTCCTTCGCCCCTGGTAGCTAAAAGAATATAGGTTTCCGAACCGAATTTATTTTTGAAATAAGCCAGGCCTTCACTGTCTTCGTCATCAGGATGAGTGGCCAGAAAAAGAATGCGGACCTTTTTTAAGCTTTCCGGGTCATCGATTATGCTCTTCCTGCTTTCTATTTTCTGCTTAAGAGACTCCAGATTAAGGATAATGTCTTTGGTGTAGGTGCTCAGTTCTTTCTGC
>Ga0265297_10008154_pt1 | contig 14104 bp, 14 predicted proteins | sample Munlanlwell13791_FD_192502 | JGI IMG/M metagenome (GOLD analysis project Ga0265297, IMG submission 192502) | Leachate microbial communities from a municipal landfill in Southern Ontario, Canada - Leachate well 137-91 | ecosystem: Engineered > Solid waste > Landfill > Unclassified | place... | reverse complement strand
CAGATTAACTTGCGACTTACTGTATGGGTAAATGGGACAAAATTTATTTTGATACCTGTCATCGCGTTTGGAGTGTTAGGGATGGTGGAGATGTCACCGATGGTCAAGGGGCTTTTATTTTTGGAGCTGATTGTCCCATTGGCAGTTGCGAACGTTAATCTTGCCTCGCTGTATAACTGTTCCCCTCGTACCGTAACGGTACAAGTTTTTGTTACATCGGTATTGTTTTTGGGGATAGCGTTAGTATTGCCTACCCTTTTGAGATTATTTTACTAAAACCGTTCGCCCTGAGCTTGTCGAAGGGTGTTCATGGTTCGACAGGCTCACCACGAACGGATATTTTCCACCGTCGCCGCAACTAACCGCTCGCGTGCTTCCACGGATGTCCATGCGATATGAGGAGTAACATACAGACGTTCAGGATGCTTCACGTTCAAAAGAGGATGAGGTGTTTTCATAGGCTCTTTGACTAACACATCCAAACCGACGTAAATCGGTTTGACATCGATGATAACGGAGAGGGCGTCCTCTTCCACGATTCCGCCACGACCAAGATTGAGTAAAATTGCACCGTCTTTCATTTGTAACAGTTCGGAGTGTGAGATGAGATTTTCCGTCGAGGCATTGAGCGGTGCATGGATGGAAATAACATCACTGTTCTCGATCAAACGGCTAAGGGTTGTTTTTTCGAACTCACTGTTCTCATTTTTCCCAGAGGTAGAGTAATAACAGATGTTTGCCCCGAAGGCTTTTGCAATGTTTGCCACACTGCGCCCGATTTCACCCAGTCCGATAATTCCCCATGTTTTCCCGCGCAATTCACTAAACGAGGGCCCGATATGGGTGAATACCGCCTCTTTCTGCCAACCGCCGCTTTTGACGTACTCATCGTAATAACGGGAATGCCCCATTAGATAAAAAAGCATCGAAAACGTATGTTGAACGACGGCATCGGTCGAGTATCCTGCAACGTTTTTGACAACGATTCCACGACGTGCTGCTGCTTCATGGTCGATATTATTTGTCCCCGTTGCGGCGACGCAGATGAGTTTGAGATGGGGAGCAGATTCCATAACGGCATCATTGATAACCACTTTGTTAGTGACAATTACCTCTGCTTCTTGTACTCGATCACTGGTTTCATCCGCTGATGTTGTCAGATAGGATATTACATCACCCAAACCATTAAAAGCTTCTAACGATGTATCACCGAATGTTAGGGTGTCTAATAAAACGATTTTCATATGGTTACGCATCTTTGATTTTTTTTATCAATTTCTCGGCTTTTTTGAGGGCTTTTTTGACTTTATCAAATACCAGTACCACCGCCATGCGTCGCCCTACGTGAGATTCAGGCTTGCCAAACACCCGTACAAAACTGTTAGCGCTAAAGAGGGAATCGTCCACATCAATAATCGGCTCGTGGGATTCAACGGTCGACTTAAATGCCGCACTCGCACCCTCCCCGTAAAAGGTAAATCCAAGAGGAAGCCCAAGTACTGCGCGAACGTGCAGGGCAAATTCGCTTTGGCTTTGTGTAATCAATGTTACCATCCCCGTATCATGCGGGCGAGGGCTCACTTCACTGAAATAGACTTCATCGCCCTTGATAAACAGCTCAACCCCAAACAATCCGCGACCGCCCAATCCATCGGTAATGACTTGTGCAATTTCTTTTGAGCGTTTGAGCGCTTTTTTAGACATTTCCATCGGCTGCCAGCTGTAAATGTAATCACCATCTTGCTGAATATGTCCGATTGGCTCACAAAAAACGGTTTCGTAGCCATTGCGTGCTGTGAGCAAGGTGATTTCATAATCAAAACGGATAAACTCTTCAACGATCAGCTCACTTGCATCCCCACGCGCTTCTTTGGCAATTTCCCATGATTGCTCTAAATCAAACGGTGTTTTGGCAATGCTTTGTCCATGCCCTGAACTGCTCATAACCGGTTTGATAACACACGGGAATCCAACATCCTCTGCGGCATAACACATATCTTCGTAGGTGCTCACAAAATGATAACGGCTTGTTTTTATTTCCAACTCTTCCGCGGCAAAACGGCGGATGTTTTTACGGTTCATCGTTTTACTGACGGCTTCTGCGTTAGGGATAACACAAAACCCTTCTTCTTCGGCAATGAAAAGGGCATCGATGCTGATCGCTTCAATCTCAGGCAAAATATAATCGGGGCGCTCTAAACGAATGATCTCTAAAAGAGCCTCCGTGTCTTGCATCTCCACAACGTACGAGCGATTGGCGACGAGGTGTGCCGGAGCGTGCGCGTAACGATCCACTGCGATGATGACAGCGCCTAAGCGTTGGGCTTCAATCGCCACTTCTTTACCGAGTTCACCAGAACCCAACAGCATGATTTTCTTGGAATTATGTTTAAAGGGTGCGCTAAAGAGCATGATTATAGCCTTGTAGAGAAATTATTACTCTAAGTGTATCATAGGGTTTGTAAAGGGTTTGTTATGGAGAAAAAGTTGGGGGAGTTTAAAGGTGTAAGCCAAACGCCGAAGCGTTTGAAATTACAGGCGAGATTCGTAACGTCGCATCATATAGAGACGTTTTAACATCTTCTTGCGAGCGCTGATTTTGAACTGTTTGCGTTTTTCCGTTTCCGTTATATGGTTACGGCGCGCACGAGCTTCAGTAACAACAAGATTACGATCTGTTTGTTTCTTGAAACGTCGGTAAGCAGCGTCAAAATTATCATCTTGGCGTAAGATAATACCAGGCATTCACATCACCTACTTTCTATTTAAAATTTTCGAACCGCAATTCTAGCACAGATATGCTTATTTTAGCCATTTTACAAAATGCCATAGGAACTAAAGTCCCCTTTCGTTAAAATGCCATTATGATAACCCAAGATTCCATCGAGGCTCTTAAAGCCCGTCTTGACATTGTCGATGTCGTCGGTTCATATATCGAGCTCAAGCGAGCAGGGGCTAATTTCAAGGCCCCCTGCCCATTTCACGATGAAAAATCCCCCAGCTTTACCATCAATCCTGCTCGACAAAAATACCATTGTTTCGGCTGTGGTGTGGGCGGTGACTCGATTAATTTTGTGATGGAATACGAAAAGCTCAATTATCCCGAAGCGATTGAAAAACTGGCTTCTTCGGTTAATTTTACCCTCCATTATACGGATAATAAAGAGCGAAAAGAACGTTCGAATCTGCTTGAAACACTTAGCGGATGGTATCAAAAACTGCTCGGTGATAACCGCTCTGCCTCCTCTTACCTTCATGAGAGAGGGGTGTTTGCTTCGAGTATTGAGAAATTTGGTATTGGGTACGCTCCTACTTCTCCCGAAACGCTCCGTTTTTTAGAGCAGCATCACCTTAGTGTTCCTGATGCCCTTGAGCAAGGGGCCATCGGCAAAGGGGATGACGGAAGACTGTTTGCCCGTTTTATTGAACGCATTACGTTTCCGATTCATGCCTCAGGTGGTGCGATTGTCGGTTTTGGCGGGCGTACCATCACAGGGCATCAAGCCAAATACGTCAACTCCTCGCAAAGTGCCATTTTCAATAAATCACGTCTTCTTTATGCTTATCATCTTGCACGTGACAGCGTCTACAAACATAAAGAGATTATTGTTACGGAAGGTTATTTAGATGTTGTTATGCTGCATCAAGCAGGATTTACCCACGCTGTAGCAACGCTGGGGACAGCATTGACGGCAGACCATCTCCCGACATTGCGCAAGGGAGAACCGCGTGTTCTTGTAGCCTATGATGGGGATAAAGCGGGACGTGCTGCGGCACTTAAAGCGTCTAAACTTCTCAGCGGTGGAGGGTTTGATGGAGGGGTAATACTTTTTGAGGGAGGATTGGATCCTGCGGATATGGTACGCGATGGGCGCATAGGAGAACTCAATGCGCTGTTGCATCGACCGATACCGTTTATCGAATTTGTCATTACCGAAACCATTGCGACGTATAATCTTAGCGATCCTAGGGCAAAAGAGAGCGCACTGCATGAGAGTATTTCTTATCTTAAAACGCTCTCGCCGTTGATGCAAGAAGAGTATCGAGCGTTTGTTGCTTCACGCTTGGGCATTTCTCCCTCGCACGTGCGCCTTAGCCAGCCCTCAACAACGGCTCAGCCTATGAATTTTTCGCATCACGATATTTGGGAACTAAGCCTCGTTAAAACTCTGCTGGAGCGTCCCAATATTATTGATTCGCTCCTTGATTTTATCGATCCCTCTTTGCTTCAATATCACGGAAATGAGCTTGCTGCAGCAATTAATGGCGAAGATGATCCCAGGCTTGGTGCACTGCTGATGGATGAGAGAATTCGTGTTTTTGAGGGAGATGAGGGGATTCGAGCGGAACTGATTACGTTCTTAACGCACTATTACAATCGGGAACTCAAAAAGATTGCCAGCGAAAATTCGATATCATTCGATCAAAAATCGTACAGTATCCGTCAGATACGGGATAAAATTACACGATTGAAAAAAGGTGAGCTTGTACCACTTACGTAAGGAATTTTAATTTAATGAAAGCACTAGCACTTTTCAGCGGCGGACTTGATTCCACATTAGCGATGAAACTCATCATCAACCAAGGGATCGAAGTCGTCGCCTGTAACATCAGCACCGGATTTGGTTCGGTCAAAGACCGCAGAGCGCACATGCAAAATATGTGTGACCAAGTAGGGGCCACGCTTCGTATTGTTGATATCCAAGACGAATATTTAGAAAAAGTACTCTTTACCCCTAAACATGGCTATGGCAAACACTTTAATCCGTGTATCGACTGTCATGCCAAAATGTTCGAAGTGGCGAAACGCCTTATGGCGGAGGAAGGGGCAGATTTTCTCATAAGCGGCGAAGTATTGGGTCAGCGTCCTATGAGCCAAAATGGCGAATCCCTTCAAAAAGTACTCCAGCTCAGCGACTGCGAGGGATTATTGCTGCGTCCTATGAGTGCCAAAGCATTGGAACCTACGATTCCAGAGATCAATGGGTGGGTAGACCGTGAAAAACTCGAAGCCATTGTGGGGCGTTCACGTGATCGTCAGATGGAGCTTGTACAGGAATTCGGGCTCAAAGATTATGAAGGACCGGGAGGCGGATGTTTGCTCACCGATGAACATTTTTCTCGTAAAATTCGAGACATTCTGGCGCATGACGACGCCTTTATCAAAGCCGACATTCCAACGCTCAAATACGGCCGCCAACTGCGTCTTCCTGAAGGGGCAAAATTTATCATCGGACGCAATGAGGAAGAAAATACCAAGCTCGAAGAGATTGAAAATCCTAAATTTATCCATATTAATACCGAACTTTTTGGGCCGCATAGCCTGATTTCTGTCAATGCAAGCGAAGCCGATAAGACATTGGCGGCAAAATTTGTTTTAGCCTATTGCAAGCCTGATTTCAGCGGAGAACAAGTGCTTGATTTTGGAGGAACACCACTAACAACCGTTAGTGATGTGAGTCGCAAGGATGCGCAGAAGTATTTTATTTAAACACCATCGAAAGAAATTATTTTGTTACTGCGCAGCCATAGCCCGCTTTTTTGACCGCATCGCACATCGCTTCTGCTTTGGTGCCATCGGCTGATTTGACTTCTGCTTTTCCCTCTTTGAGGTAAACAGTAGACTCTTTTACCCCTTTTACATCATTGAGCGTCCCTTTGACATTTTTTACACATGCAGGGCACGTCATCCCTTCTATTTTGAGGTTTGTCAGCTGATCTGCACTTACGATAGATACTGTTGCGATGGCTGCAAGTAGAATTTTTTTCATTTTTTTCCTTTTGGTTATTTTATGCTATTGTTACATACTAGTGTTAATAGAGTGTTAAGATGTAAGGTAAAAGGTTGGTTATGGGGTCAATTGATTGGTTTGTTATTATAAGTATCGCATTTGCAGGGAGCTTTGGTCACTGTATTGGAATGTGCGGGGGATTTATCGTTGCGTACAGTTCAACCAAAATCGATGCCAGCATGAGCCGTTTTGCGCAACTCGTCCGTCATGGTGCTTACAATATCGGTCGGGTTAGCTCTTACGTCATATTGGGGATGATTTTTGGAGCTCTCGGATCACTTTTTACGGTAACAATGGAAATGCACGGAGCGTTATTTATTCTTGCAGGGGTGTTGATGATTATCACAGCACTTAGTATGCTGGGGCTTTCAAAACTTCTCCATGCGCTTGAGCACTCTTTTTCCAACTTCAAACTCTTTAAACTTCTTTTTTCCCGTCTTATCAAAAGCAAAAGTATCAAAAGTTTTTTTGCCCTTGGGATGATGAATGGGTTTTTCCCCTGCGGTTTTGTCTTTTTCTTCGCGGCAAAAGCTGCATCTTCTGCTTCCATCGTGGACGGCGGGCTTATTATGGCGGCATTTGGACTGGCTACCGTCCCCACACTTTTAGCGCTTGGTCAATCGGTTAATTTTATGCGTGAAATCGCTTTTCGTCAAAGCATGAATCGTCTCGCTGCATTCGCTATTGCTGTGTATGGGGTTTATAGTATCTATTATGGATTGGCGTATTTTATGGATTTACCACTTTAGGAAGGGAGAAGTAAAAACAGCTTCCCTCTCCTTCGGTACTCTGTATCCATACTTTACCGTGATGCAGTTCAATGATTTTTTTAACGATAGAAAGACCTAATCCACTTCCTTTGATTGATTCGTTTTGATGTTCTCGGATCTGGACGAAAGGATCAAAGAGTGTGGCTATTTTATCTTTTGGTATTCCATGCCCATGATCGAGAACACCAAATATAGTATTAATTTCATCTGTGTTGTGAACAAGAGTAATGGTCTCACCTTCGGGAGAGAATTTAATAGCATTGCTGAGTAAATTAACTAATACTTGTTTGATTAACTGCCGATCTGCATTGAGAATTATGCCGGTGTCCAAAACTAATTCAAGAGATAGTTTCTTCTTGTATGCCATCGATTCAACGAGAATTTGAACCTCTTTCACCAAATCATCCATTATAAAAAGGGAATGGTGAACCTCTACTTTCCCCGCTTCAATTTTTGCAAAATCCAAAATAGTATTCACAAGAGAGAGAAGATTATTTCCTGCAATATAGATTTTTTCAATAAATTTTTTGGCGCTTTCGGGTGTATCCGTTTTGGCAAGCAAGATTTGGGAAAATCCATTAATAGCATTGAGAGGGGTGCGAAGCTCATGACTCATATTGGCCAAAAAAGTATCTTTAGCCCGATTGGCAGCTATGGCTACCTCTTTTTCGATAATTGCCTCATCCCTTGCATTTCGCAAGGACTCCTGTTCTCGAAGTTCTTCGTATTGCTGCTTCAGTGATCGATTGAGATCTTCCAATTCTTTTGAATTGACGTCAAGCGTATGCTCCAGCAGCTTCCGTTCTTGTTCCGCACTTTCATAAAATTCGTTGATGCTTTGCAAAAAAGGTTTTAACCCTTCCATCTGCTCAGAAGAGACAAAGCGCCGTATTTGACGTTTTAAAAGACGGTGATAATTTGGAGCTTCCATGTCCACCCTTTATTCGTAGATACTTACCAGTGTCATAGTTTGATTATGGAGAGAGCAGCGTGAGCTTCCAAAGGCTGAGAGCTCACCATACGAATAAAAACCGCATATAATAGCACTCTCACCCAATACCTCTCTAGCGATTTCAAGCTCCTCTTCACACAGCTGCCCCAACACTAATCTTCGCCCGACACAGCTGACCATAAGGACTAAAAATTCATCTTCTTGCTTTATATACGACTCTCGAGCTGCCATTCCTGCATGCTCAATGAGCAAATCCATATTCGTTTTCATCAAACGGCATAGCTCTCCTTGCGGTGTATCTCCTGCGAATGTCAGGCTTTGATCCTCTTCATTAACAGCCAAAAGTGTGCGAATAATCGGGCTTGATTCTTTGTCGGGTCGGATGCTGATGGGAAAACGTAATCCGCTACTGGGTAAATCAGCTGTAAAATCCCCAAGATAGTGCTTATAGAGTTCTAGCGCTGGCTTCCCGTCAATTTCATACAAAACATTCCCCGATGAACGGGTAATAATGCGCTCAGCGCCAAATTCTTCCCATCCTGCAAAGCACCCGCTTTTTGACGTTAGTGTTTCACCGTAAAAACCGATCATAACAACTGCGTTAGTTTCTGCTGGGGCATTGGCTATCACATAAGTTTCTCCAAAGCGTGTTCCATCTCCTGCTAAGCCACCGGTAATATTGACGCTCTCTGGCAGAATACTCGCTACTCCTCGAGCCAAATCCGATCCGTTAATGGATAATCCATCGGAAAGGATGAAAATATGCCGTAAATTATCATCAAGGAGTTGTTGAGCCAAACTGCTTCCAAGGGCTTCCATATCTGTTTCATCTGTTGCCACTCCTGATGCATAGCGAACCTTTGATTTTTCAAACGTAATGGCGGTAGCAACCGCATCGTTATCGCTGATAACAGTCCCCGAAATACTTCCTGAAGTGCTGCATCCGGCAATGATCGCATTGGGATATATAGCACGTAGCCCTTGATACCATTGGGAAGCTTTACAGGCTGGATGATCAAAAAACACCAATACTAAATCCCTGCTTGACGAGAGTGATGTATCCACCGCATCCCAGCCTTTTTGCTCGCTCCATTTTATTTGTTCGCTTTTCATTGATTATCCCTAATTTTTTCTCTATTGGTTTGAACTACATCGACAGCTTTTTCAAAGGATTCTCTATCAAGCCCAAACCTTTCAATTGCACGATAGGCATTGTTCAAAGACGTTTCGGTTAAAACATCGTGAATATTGATGGCGTATGAAATGACATTAAGAATTTCCCCATTTTCTCCATGAATAGGGTTGTGAATGGAACGCAAGGTTTTTACAAGAGCAGGATCAAAATGCCAATGTTCAAACATCATGCTTGCAATTTCATAGCTTTCATGCCCTGTGTAGCTTTTTTCAATATCGGATAAAGCTTTTTCTGCAGTTATTTCACGAAAAAAAGCCCCTTTCTCTCCGGACTTAATTACTTTTTGAGAGACAACGAGTTTTCCGAGCTCCATCAAAAATACGCTACTAAGAAGTGAGGGGAGGCGTTGTTTGTCGACAATACTGTACCACTCTCGCAATAAAGCCAGTTGCAAGGCAGAGGTTTCGGTAAGTTTTTCAATGGTAATGTTATAGGGTGAAAGATCCAGAGGGAGTATTTTTTTGATTGCATTGGCTGCTGCGAAACCTCGTATCATGGAGACACCAAACAACATGACTGCTTGATGTACAGAGGAGACCTCTTTGCTCATTCCATACAAAGGTGAATTTACCGACCTTAGGATGTTAGCACTGAGCATAGGATCGCTTTCAATCACTTTGGTAAGGGCCCTTATGTTGACATCTTGCATCATACAAAGCTCTTGGATAGCAGCTATTGATACGGGAAGCGGGGGAAAGCTCTTGATCTCTTCGAACATTATCAACCTTTATGCTTGATTTGGAATGTGAGAAAATCGCATATTTCATTGATATGTGCTTTGTTAAAAATTCCCTCAACACTTTGTGCATCGGGGAAATGGGCGATAAGTTTACTGTCATCTTCGGCCGATATGATGATAGAGGGGGTAGTGATATTGTTGCGATCCATAAATTGCAGCACTTCCGAGCTGATCCCATCTACAAGGAAGAAATCCAATATGATAAAATCAAACGTCTCTTTTTCAAGAAGTTCTTTGGCTTTATTGACCGAATTGGTTACCGTGAGATGGAAACTATCGCTCAGGCGATCAATAAGCACTTGTTGGTATTCAACTGCGTCTTCAACCACCAAAGCTCGGGACGCAGTAGAATTAGCGGAGACGTAGCGTTCCAATGTGCTTTGAGAAGAGGATACGGGTATGGTGAAATAAAAGCTCGTGCCAGATCCTAAAGCGCTCTCAACCCAAATGCGTCCACCGTGCAAATCTTCAATAATTCGTTTGGAAATGGCAAGCCCTAATCCTGTCCCCTTGGCACTTTTTTGGAAAGGGTTTTCGACTTGGGTAAAAGGATCAAAGAGTGTAGCAATATCACTTGCATCAATCCCAATACCGTTATCGCGAATGCCAATTTTGTATGCACGTATTGATTCATCGTAATCGATAGTCAGGGTAATCTCTCCTCCCTCTGGAGTAAACTTGACGGCATTGCTTAACAAATTGAGTAATACTTGGACGATAAGGCCTTTATCAAGGTAGAGTCCCAGAGAGATGAGTTCAGGGTAATGAAAAGCAATCGATTTTTTTTGTGCCATGGGTTCAATAATGGTTGCTACGTCACGGATGATATTGGAAACGATATTGATTTCAGGTTTAAAGGAGAGTTTTCCTGCTTCAAGTTTGGCAAAATCTAGAATCGTATTGACCAATGTTAGAAGGTTATTCCCTGCAATTCCCATTTTTTGGATGTAAGGAGCCAGATTTTCAGGAAGGGTTTTATTCATCATTAGAATCTGTGAAAATCCAATAATTGCATTGAGTGGCGTACGTAGTTCGTGGCTCATATTCGCCAAAAACATATCTTTGGCAGTATTGGCACGCTCTGCCTCGTCGACCAGACGAATAAGTGCATGCTCCCGTTCTCGGTTTTGAAAGTTTTGGCGCATAATTTCGAGCAAAATTCGAATAATTTCGACCATATAGGTTTTATTGGGGATATCTTTGATGGCAACCCCAATATTAATTCGTTTTTCGTTTAAAATAATTTTCCCATGAACATCGTACTCTTCACTGCCTGATGTCTCTCCCTCCCCGACATACATCCCCTCGATGCACCAGCCGAGAGTTTGTTCAAGTTGGATATAAAGTTTATCCCTTAATCCACTTACAAGCTCATCAGGGTTATACGCATTTCCGCTCTCATAAATCGAATGTGAACACGCTTGTAAAAACTCTATTCCTGAGTGAACACCCATATAAGAGGTTGCTGATATGTCTTGCAGCGGTTTGTTTATGATTCCATAGAGTGTTTCAGAAATAAGCAGAATATCATAATAAAGCGATTCACCCTCGCTTCGAGGCATAGCTAGAAGAGACGCAACCTTTTCGTGGTAGTCATGATGCAGCGCACGCACTTCACTAAGCGTGATTCCAAATCCCTCAAGCAGTTCCTTTTTAGTTGAAAGCTCATCGAGCGTATGGGTGAACGGACAGGAGAGCTCCTCATAAAAATGTTCCTCTTCCTCACTTGAGTCATCGTTAGGTCCCTTATTGTTTGACCAATAGCGTGTTAGCTTTTGCTGATTTTGTTTGTGAATCGTGAGTGCAGCATAAAGTTTGTCAAAAAGATTGAGAATTTCGTTCTCTTTTTTGAGCTCATCGTGATGTTTTAACGCTCGCTCACGGTAACTTTCATGCATAATAGATTCGCTGATACGAAGCATTTTAAGAATGATAGTCAAGTCTTCGCGAACCTGCGTATTTACCCTTGCTAAATCGATAATGATTTCATTGAGGATATCAAATCCTCGCGAAATATGGATTTGCTCAAGCCCTATGGCGATGTGGATTTCGGATATTTGACGTGTTCGATCGATGAGACGTTCATCGAAAGGATGGACAAAAAGGGAGCTAAAATATTCCCCAAACATCCGAACAAGACGTGGGGTATCGGAAGATGAGAGAATGTTGCGGTATATGGGATCTTTGAGTAAATAATGGTTGTACATTCGATCTGCGATAAGTGTACCAAAGGAGTGGATATAGGTTCCTACTTGTTCGCGTTGTGTGAGATGATTTTCGTCGAGTGCGAACATCTTAATTAATGAAGAAGAATTGAATGATTTTCGCATTAGTGGATATACCGATCCAGCACTGTTTTCATTGCATCCATGTCAATGGGCTTGGAGATGTAGGCATTAAACCCATGCAGTAAAAGCTTCTCTTTATCGCCGCTGATCGCGAACGCAGTAACACTTATCAACGGGAGAGTAAGACCCATTTTTTTGATCTCATTTACCAAATCATACCCATTCATAATCGGCATATCAACATCCGATAGCAATAAATCAAAACGTTCATTTTTAAGTTTCTCCAGTGCTTCAAAACCATTTCCAACCATTTCTATACTTACATCCGGATAGAGAAGTTCGACCATCGCTTGAACGACTATTTGGTTGTATTCTTCATCCTCGGCAATCAAAATTCGCATTACTATTCCCTTATTGCAGTTGATCAATCAAATTCATAATCGATGGTGTCTTCACCTCATCAGGAAATGCCTCTTTGATGGTCAAAAACTGATCCAAATTATTGATCAGTAAATCAAGTAATCCAGCGTCAAAGTGGGTTCCTGAACCTTCTTGCATAATTTCAAGGGTTTTTTTAACACTAAATGCTTGTTTGTACACTCGCTCAGAGCTTAGGGCATCAAACACATCGGCAATTGAGACGATTCGTGCATAAACATGGATGTTCTCGCCCGCAAGCCCTGCTGGATAGCCTGTACCATCTATTTTTTCATGGTGTTGCAATGCGATGGTTCTCCCCGCTTCAAGGACGGGATAGTGCCCATCCGTTTCAAGCATTTTTCCTCCAAGGACAGAATGAAGTTTCATGATTTCAAACTCTTCAGGGGTGAATTTCCCGGGTTTGAGTAAAATCTGATCGGGAATTCCCACTTTTCCAATATCATGGAGGGGCGAAGCATACAGCACTAGCTCCACATCTTCAGGGGGTAATCCTGCCAATTCCGCTAATTTTGCAGAATAATGGCTCATTCGTTTGATATGCATCCCTGTTTCTAAATCACGGTACTCTGAAGCTTTTCCCAGACGTGCCGAAATTTCATACTCAGTTTTTTTGGCTAATGTTAAAGCCTCTCGCAATTGGGAAGTTTTTTCTTGTACTTTGAAATCCAAATTGTCTTGGTAATCTTTAATTTTTGCATAGTTAAAAGTGCGCAGTTTTAACTCTTCTACATCGTAGGGTTTACTGATAAAATCATCTCCGCCAATCTTAAGAGCACGAATTTTCTCTTCTTTATTGGCAGTAACGATGATGGTAGGAATTTGTTTCCAAATTGGATGCGCTTTGAGTCGCTTGAGTGTTTCAAACCCATTAAGAACCGGCATAGCAAGATCAAGCAATATGACCTGAAAATTTGGATCGTTTTCTAATACATTGAGCGCTTCTTGCCCATTTACAGCACGAACTACCTGAACATGCTCAGACTCCATAAATGCCAGTTCAATAAGATCTAAATTAAATTCTTGGTCGTCAACCGCTAATATTCGTACTGCTTGCAAATGACACCCTTTTTTACTACTTTAATTTAAAAAATTATACAGTCAGACAGTTTACTCTTAGAATTTTTAAATATGGTTGAGGTGGGGTAACTCTTTATGCTATACTGCTTCTAACATGATTTTAAAAGAGGGTGTAGACTATGGCTGGGGTTACTTTTTCGTTTACTAATTTTACGGCATTAATCGAGCTCAATATTGGGATTGCAAGCCGATTGGATGAAAACCGATCGGAAAGTTTTACCATACTTTTTTGTGATTTTTCGGGGATTGAACAAAGTGTAATTGAAGAGAATCTTCTAAGTTTACTTCGAACATCCGATTCGATTGTCCATTATGAGCAGTATTACTTTTTTGTCATGCCCTATACGGATCGTTACGGTACTGGAATTGTTAAGCGTATGTTTGATGAGATGTTTGGCTGCACTATCTCCTCCTCAGCGGTTTGCTATCCTGTCAACGGAGAAAATGCTTCAGAGCTTTTAGAATCACTTCATTTAGAGGCGAAAAAGATGCACCGGCTTGACCTCGACTGCCTCTTTGGAGCACTCGATAAAGAACTCTGATTATTGACGCAATTCGACAGGTTCAAACCGATGATAAGGTGATGTTTTATAGTAGTTAATTGCTTCGGCAAATGCGTCTTTGCGCATCTCTTTTTTATCGCATTCGAAGAGTGTTGCCGTAACGGGCTGTTTAACTTCTTGAGTCACAACCGGAGCTATCGGTGTTTCATGTTTGGATGATTCAACAACGGCGACAGATGCTTTGTGCTCTGCTGTTTCCGCGTGGGCGGCGGGTTGTATGACAGCAGTATGAGCTACTTCAATATGATTTCGGTTTACTGGACGGATAAAAGCATCCTTGGCAACTA
>Ga0265297_10008153_pt1 | contig 14104 bp, 12 predicted proteins | sample Munlanlwell13791_FD_192502 | JGI IMG/M metagenome (GOLD analysis project Ga0265297, IMG submission 192502) | Leachate microbial communities from a municipal landfill in Southern Ontario, Canada - Leachate well 137-91 | ecosystem: Engineered > Solid waste > Landfill > Unclassified | place... | reverse complement strand
TCTTCATATGACGTGGTCATTACAGTAGGTTCAACCAAGAAATAACCCCAAGTAGACATGGTTTGATTATGCTACCCTTAAAATAGTAAAATACCTGTTTGCAAGCCGAGGTGGCGGAATGGCAGACGCGAGGGCCTTAAGAGCCTTTGATAGCCAACTATCGTGGAGGTTCGACTCCTCTCCTCGGCACCTAATCGGAGTGTGGCTCAGCTGGTAGAGCGCCGCGTTTGGGACGCGGAGGTCCCCGGTTCGAATCCGGGCACTCCGACAAGAGTTTGATATAATCTTAATGTTTGCGGGTATGGTTTAATGGTAGAACAACAGATTTCCAATCTGTTTGTGCGGGTTCGATTCCCGCTACCCGCTCCAAACCGGACAGACGTCCGGTTTTTTCGTTTTTAGCCAAGAAATCCATCTTTCCCCGAGTTCGAGCCATGTTTTTTACCAGAAATCGTTTAGCCTGGAAGATTGCAATACCGGTGACGGGAATAGAACCTATATTAGATATATAATCAGTTTTTAGATATGAAAAAAAGAAAGAAGATCCCTAAGCCAATTCCTGATCTCAAAGCATCTCTTGAAAAATTAAACAAACTTGTTTATTCACCTGGGTACTTCTATGCCTTGCTGATAATGATTGCTCACGACCTCTTTCTAACACTGGATGATTTTGCTGAAGTTGATTGGTGGAGCAGACTAAGTTACCAAGAAGTGGCGTTTCTTTTTGGGCTGCTAATAAAAAGACCTATTGAGCTATCAGTTTATCCATCACCAGAGAATGCAGAGACTTACATTCAAACTACTTACCAGTTGATGAAAGATATTCATGACTATTATGGTTTTGTTAGCATTGATGCTTTATTAGGAGAAACACTTGAGCTACAAAAGGCGGGTAAGGAAATTCCTGACAGCCCACCATTATTCAACTCGCCTGAATCAATAATTGAAGCGGTATTTTATGGAGATTCGGGTGCTTATGATTTTCAATATTGGGAATCAGCTCCCAAACGCTATGCAGCTGACAATGATTGGATTCAGGAAAAACTAGGGTTCTCAATAAGTGACGCAGTCCATCTTTCGCAAGATGCCAAAAAAAGCGGTGAGGCCAGAATCAAACAAAAAACACAATGGAAAACTTACCAAGAATTTTGTAATTGGATACTTGGCGCTTTCTCTTTTTCGACTTTAGATTTGTCGCTCAGTGAACCAACTGCCAAAATGATAATAGATTATTTTTCTGTTGTTCCTGGCAAAGTTAATGCTGAACTTGCTTCACCAAATGATAAAAATGACTTAATTATCAAGCCGATTATTCAACTATCCGATGGAAGATATTTGTTGCCTGTTTCCTTCCATCTAGCACAAGCAGTTGATGAAAGGCCATTTCATATTATGAAAGAGATTGAGGCGACATATTTCGATCCGACTGCGCTAAAGCACAGGGGTGACTATACAGAGCAAATCTCTTTTGAGACCTTGAAGAAGGTTTTTGGTGAGAAAAACGTTTTTCGCGGTGTGAAGGTGAAAAGAAAAAAAGGAGCGGATCACACAGACATTGATGTTCTTGTTCTGCTTGGAAACAAAGCAATAATTGTCCAAGCGAAGTCAAAGAAGATGAATTTGATATCCAGACAAGGCAATCTTAAACAACTTGCTAAAGACTTCAAAAAAGCGGTTCAAGAGGCTTACGAGCAGGGTATTATTGCAAGAAAGCATGTACTTGCTCGTGACGCAGTGCTTGAGGATTCCTCTGGGAATATTATTGAACCTGATGAATCACTCAATGAGGCATACATCATTGTGACTACAACGGATAACTATCCTGCACTTGAGTTGCAACTTCATGCTTTTTTAAGGAAAGAACCAAATAATCCATTTCCAATGGCAGTGAACATTTATGACCTGGACATTTTGGCTACTTATCTTCGTGATCCATACGATTTTCTTTACTACGTAAATCAACGCATAAAACTCGCTGATAAAATCTTCAGCGGTACCGAGATTGGCTGTCTGGGTTATCATCTGAACCAAAGACTTTATCTTGATCCTAAAGGTCGGTATGACCGGATGATGATTACTGATGATTTCGCCCAATTGGTAGACGACGATATCATGCGCCAAAGATATGGCGAGACAGAACAAGAAAAGAAAAGTAAACTTTATAACAAATGGAAAAACGAGAGCTTCAAAAAGCTCGTCGAACAACTAAAGTCATCTGGTGTCCCCGGATTTGTAGATGCAATTTTTCTTTTGTTCTCAATCTCAAGCGAGACTGCTGATAAATTAGTTGAAATGATAGAGATTGCAAAAAAGAAAGCAATCAATGATGGTAAAACACATACTTTTGCAATGCCTGTTGATAACGCTTCTGGAGGTTTCACTTTTGTAGTTAAGCCCAACAGATTAGAAGACTTATTCAAACACGTCCAGGTTTATGCCTACGCTAGAAAAAGGATTTCAAAAGCTAATGAGTGGCTAGGCATGGGTTGCTATGCTGACAGCGTTAACATTATTGATTGTGCCACTTACTCAAGAGATCCTTGGACACCTGACCCAAAAGATGACGAATTGGCAAAAAAAATAATTGGTAAGTCTGGACAACAAATCTCAAGGAAAATCGGTAGGAATGAACCCTGTTATTGCGGAAGCGGGATAAAATATAAAAGGTGTTGTTATCTAAAGAAATAAAGCGACCCCTGTGGCTAAGATGGATCACTTGCGTGCCATCAGTTCTCTAAAAGTAAGATACCTTCACCACAAGGATCATTCGGTAGTCCAAGTATACCACTTGGAAGTTATTTTCTTACTTTATATCGAAGTTCAACAATCCCATCAGTTATTTTTTCGGCGTCAATAAGTTCTAGTTTGAGTTCAAAGCCTTTTGGTTGAAAAACTGGAATACCACTGCCCAAGATTGATGGATTTACATCAAGGATAACTTCATCGATAAGATCTCTTTTGGCAAACTCGCTGTTAATTATTGCTCCACCTGTGACTATGGCTTCTTCAAATCCATTACTCTCTAAAATTTTCAAAGCTTCTTCTGGGGAATGTGCTAATTCATATCCTTCTTTCAAATCAATATTTGATCCAGAAATAATTATTTTTTTCACACTTTCCAAATCCTTTAAATAATCGCCCTCCCATTTGCTTACGGCTTCATAGGTTTTTCTTCCCCACATAAAACACCCGACTCGTTTCGCTAACTTTACAAATTGAATCCAGTTCGTATGTGAAAGAAAATCCTCACTGCCTGTTTTTGAAGCGATAATTCCATTTGCAGAAATTGCCATTGTAAGAATAATCCTCATATTTTGATTTTACCAAATACCTCCATAAACAAACAGGGATCAACACTCTTGAGATGGTTTTTAAATTCAGTCAGTTGTAGAATTAGTTCAGGAGTTATGGAAGATCGAAGTATAATTTTGACAGCCGTAGCAAAAGTCATATCGGGCCGGCTCAAAAGATATGATTTGATACCGTCATCCAGGCTGGGTAGGTTCGAGCAAAGTACGGTGACCAGCTCAAGTACTAACTTGTTGCAAGTAAAACATGTATTTGATAAACTTCAGACATGTCTCCAGATAGAACGAATGGTGTCAGGGTCTTAGTTGACCAACTTCCTGAGCCAGGTCCTATCAGCCCCGGGCATCAGTTTGATTGGAGTAAAAAGTATCCCTTCAATGGAAGCATGAGGTATGTTTGGGAAATATATGAGAGTTTATCTTTAATTCCTCACCCCGAACCTAAAGAACCAAATAAAAAAGGAAAAAAATAATCTTCTTTTTTATTGACAAACAAATAACTAAACCTTAATCTGGAAGAGGAAAGAGGGTGATTATCTTGAAGAAATATACTCCTTTTATTGTCTACTGGATCGCTAACTCCCTGGTTTTTTATTTTGCCAACTTACTCAAACCCGACACCTTTGTCATTGGCAGTTCTTGGCTTTCCTACACTGTAAATATTGCTTGGGCAGGACTGTGGCTAACCTTAATACTTTTTCTGGTTAAAGTTTTTGGGAAACAACCCAAAGCAAAATTTTCTGGTACAGGAAAGGGGATGGTTTACTATTGGTTCTGGAATTCTGTCGCTGTATGGCTGGTTGCTAAGATGGCCTTTATTACCGGTTTTGGAATTCCCAAGTTCTATTGGGCCCTGGTACTTGCCATATTCACCAACCTATTCCAGTGGTCTGCTAGACAACTACTGAAAAAAGGTAAGATGCTCTAGACAGTAGTATTTATTAAGCTTCCCAAACATTAAGGTTGACAGAACTCGGAGGGTTTATTATAGTCCATACAATTGGTATGGGGCTTAAATAAATGAGTCAAGAATTCGCAGAGCTTTTACTAGGAGACTATCAGGAGACGTTGTATGGCGGCAAGATAGTGATAGATAACCTTGACCCCAGGAAACCCTCGGATATGTCTATTGTTCTTAGAGTTGTCCTGAGAAATTTTACAGAAAAGCAATTTATTTCCTTGGTTGACGGAATTACAGAGGTTGCCTTATCGGAAAGAGACCCAAGTGTACGAACTGGGTTATATTATTTACGTGAAGAGGTGAGGATTATCGGTGAAGAAAATCTCAGCATAAATTGGAATAACGGTTTCCAACACTAACTAAAAAGTGCGCCTGGGGGGAATCGAACCCTCATTTTCAGTTCCGAAGACTGCTGCTCTATCCGTTGAGCTACAGGCGCTTTACGGGCAATTATACTATTTTTCTCCTCAATTCGTAAAATGCCCACCAGATAGATACAGTAGATAAAGTTATTAAGCTGACTACCAAGCCATAAAAATAGGAGACTGGCTCATATTTAAAGACAACCTCATGGTGGCCCTCGGGAACCTCTATCGCTCTAAACATCATGTCAGCCTCTCTAATAGATGTTTCCCGTCCATCAACGTATGCTTTCCAACCGGGATAGAAACTATCTGAGAGGAAAAACCATTTGGCAGAAGAGATATTTACTTCAAATACCAGCTTGGTAGCTGTATCACTAACAAAATTAACCCGATCGCTCGTTTCTGACTTATCAGTAGACTCTCCTGTAACTGCAGAAAGGCTTCCTAAGTATAGATTATTAGCAACATCCGAAGCCAGAAATTTTTTAAAGTCAGTTGTAGTTGAAGTAACAAAAATACCTCTTTTAAGATAGAATCTGTTTTTATATAGTTTGTATCTGACACCTTCTCCAAATTCTTTAACAAAAGTAAGGTTAGGGTTTTCCAGTTCATACGAAGAGATTAGGTATTCAACTGATCCCACACCAAGAAGTTTTAGAGAATCATTGTTAATATTGATTTTACTGTCATTTAACTCCAGGCCTTTATATACTGCGTTTTTATACTCCTCAAAGTTGGACATAAATAAACCAGCATAGCCATCAAGGCTGGGCAAGCCCCAAAGCATATTAAGATTGGCATCCAAAGAGTTGTTGTGGTTAAGAACCAAGGTATTGTTGTCTCTCCAACCATTTTTATTGATAAGGTCATATGTGAGGTTCCCTCCAACCACAAAAACACGGCTCTTGTTATCAATTTTGTCTTTTAAATATGTCACCATCTCAGGCTCGGCAGTCACTGCGCTGATTTTTTCAGTTGGGTTATAGTTATAGCCAAATCTAAAAAGGTCAATTAAAGAGATCATGAAGACAAATCCCATGACCGGAACCCATTTAGTCTTAGTAAGTTGTTTGTGGTGAGATAAATGGTCAAATGTAAACCCAGCCAAGACTGACAATACAAAGCTCTCCACAAGCAAAAACCTGGAAGTAACTCTAAAGTAATTAAAAACTGGAAGGTAGTAAATTATAAAAGCTGGGGAGTACTTTCCTAGAGCTAAAAGCAAAATAATAATCCCCAGTAACCACCAGCCCTTAATTTCAGGTTTATTCCTAACCACAAACACTGTTCCTAGACCTAAAATAAGGGGTACTAGTCCAAGATAAAGAGTATTCTCCCAAAACATTCCCCAGTTACCACCAAAATGAGGATAAGTTCCTTTTCCTGGATCGCCAAAGATGTAAGGAGCCACCAGGGTAACCAGGTTTCTTGGATGATAGGGAAGAGAATCTAGGGCAATATTTCCTAATCCTGAAGAACGAGTAGAATTGGCCATTAGTTCCAACTGTGGAAAAAGCTGAATTGCTCCAAGAGATAAAACTAAAAACACCTCTAAAGCCAAAAAGAGCAAAACCTCAACAAAGTTGTATTTAAATATCCTTCGAAAAATAAAAAGATAGGCGACTAGACCAGCCATGATATAGAAGGCAATCTGTGGAGATCCGGCCAGAAAACTACTGGTAATTGTAGCTATGGATAGAAAAAAATAGCGTAAGTTTCCTGATTCAAAGAATTTTTTATTAAAAAGAAAGATTAACGGTAACCACACTCCAGCGGCAACAACATTTTGGTGGGTGATATGAAAAACCAAGGGGCTAGAAAGACAAAATGCCAAAGCCGAGAATAAAGATGCTATCCACTTTATGCCCAAACTCCTAACAAAATAGTACGTGCCGATTCCAGCGATGATGAAATTAAGAACAATACTTAAGTTATAAGCCAAGGTAAAATCGAGGTCTCTATAAAGAATGAAATTAACAGGATAAAAAACGCCAGTTTGTCCTTCAGCCAATAAGGGATAACCTCCAAAAAGCTTGCCAGTCCACAAAGGTAGGCTGCCTTCTTTGATGTCGTTAAAGTACTCTAACTTAAAAGGAAGGTTCTGATTGAGAGTGTCGCTTCTTAAGTAATCCCCGGTTACAAAGATCTCGTTTTTGAAGATTAATTTGTTAAAAAAGACAACTGAGGTTAAAATTAGCAGGAAAACAGCTAATAAATCGTATTTTTTCATCTATGACTGATATTACAGAACAAATCGCTAATATTCAAAAAGAGATTAGAGAAACCCCTTATCACAAGGGGACGGAGCACCATATCGGAATGCTTAGAGCCAGAATCGCCAGGCTCAAGGATAAAGTGATTGATAGTGAATCTAAAAAAGGTGGTGGAGGTGGAGGAGGATATGCAGTCAAAAAACAAGGCGATGCTACCATCGTTCTTGTTGGCCCCCCTTCGGTAGGCAAATCAACTCTCATCAATAGCCTAACCAACGCCAATTCCAAAATTGCTCCCTACGCTTTTACCACAGTTACTGTTATTCCCGGAATGATGGAATACCAAAACGCCAGAATACAAATTCTTGATGTCCCTGGTCTTATAGAAGGGGCTGAAGAAGGCAAAGGGAGAGGACGTGAAGTTATCTCGGTTATTAGAGGATGCGACCTTTTACTTCTCATCTCCGAGCCAGGTAAAGAAAAAGCTTTTGATTCGATTTTGGCCGCTCTTGAGAGAAATGGAATCAGGGTCAATAAACAAAAACCCAATATCCATGTTATTAAAAAGATAGATGGAGGAATTAATATCTACTCCAATCTTAACCAGGAGCTGTCTAAAGACACTATCAAGGCTGTGGCTAACGAGATGGGAATTAAAAATGCCGACATTAAAATTAAACAGAAGGTAAGCGTAGACGATCTGATAGATGTCTTCTCCAAAAACAGAGTCTACACTCAAGCTCTTTTCGTACTCAATAAATCTGAACAACAAAGAAAAATTGCCAAAGAAAATTATATGTATATTAGTGCTCAAACTGGAAAAGGAGTTGACCTACTCCTTGAAGAAGTCTGGAAGAGACTGGATTTCATTAATGTCTATTTAGTTAAAAGGGATGAAGAACCATCAAACAATGCACCAATCGTCGTTAAGAAAAATATAACCCTAAAAGAAATTTCAGAGAAAATTGGAGAAGGGTTTGCTGAGAAGATTGACCACGCAGTAATCTGGGGTCAAGGGTCTAAGTTTGCCGGACAAGAGGTGTCGCTTAATACCAAGGCGGTTAATGGTATGCAGGTGAGATTCGTTAATTAATCTTGGAACCCTTCGAAACCTGTTCGGTTATTTTAGTTTAGGAAGGATAAACGGAACAGACTTCTTGTATTTTGTATACTCTTTTCCAAATCTCAAAGCCAATTCTTTTTCTTCAATTAATTTCAAGTAAAGATAACCGATAACAAAAACCACCAGATCAACCAGTAAAAAGGAAATTGAATTAAACAATATTCCTAGACCAATGAGTCCAAACCCAAAACCCAACCACATGGGATTTCTGGAATACTTATAAGGCCCCTCTATTATTAACTTTTGCGTAGGCATGACAGGTACTGGCGTTCCTTGGCCAATCATAACCTGAGTAAAAACAGACCAGAAAGAAATAACATAACCGAGGGAGGTAAGAATAAGGCCAATAAAAATACTGGGTATAGTGGGGAAGATGTTCCTAAAGGAAAAAAACATATCAATTCTCTGTGAAAAAGAAGAAATGAGTAAGGGAAAAACGATTACAAAAAACAAAAACTGAACAAATAAGAATAAGAACCTCTGGACTTGGGAGTATTTCTTTTTGTGCCAACGAACAAACCTATTAATAAACTTAGTCATTGAGTACCAACTATGAGTTTTCCGAAATATCGTTTACTTCTTTCTCTAAAGGCCTTTTCTCGTTAATTTCATACTTTTCCATAAAAGCCTTCTCTAAATTTATGCCTTTAAGTTCACAGAATCTAAGAAGATTCCAAAAGACATCAACCACCTCGTGGCTCAAATCGTCAAAGCTCTGTTTTTCTCTAACAGCTTCAAAGACCTCACCCATTTCCTCTCCAAGCCTTAGAAGAACTTCTTTATCATCTTTGGGATAAAACCCACGACGTTTAAGTTGACCAACCATCATCTCTTGAAGCTGTTTTATTGTTTTAGACATTGGGAGCGGTGGAAGGGATTCGAACCCTCGACCTCTTCCTTGGCAAGGAAGCATTCTACCACTGAACTACCACCGCACATTTGTTGTGCCGAGGGTCAGAGTCGAACTGACATCTGGCGCTCTTCAGGCGTCCGCCGTGACCACCTTGGCTACCTCGGCTCAAAAGTAGATTATACCCTAAATCCCTGCCTAAATACCAAAGATATTTTTACAGATCATGAAGAGTATTCCCACTACTATAAATCCAATAATTATCTTAAAAAGGTACATAAACTCAGGATAGGCTAAAAGGGAATTTGATATCTTCCTCATGGCTAAGGATACATAATAGTCTAAGCCTGCTTTTTGGTATTTATCATTTATGGACACGGTGGTCGCTGAGGGGATCGAACCCCCGACCTTTCGGATGTAAACCGAACGCTCTAACCAGCTGAGCTAAGCGACCTTGGTGCGGAGAAGAGGACTCGAACCTCCAAGGATTGCTCCACACGCTCCTTAAGCGTGCGCGTCTACCAGTTCCGCCATCTCCGCATATATTTGTAATTATGTGCCCTCGAGAGGATTTGAACCTCTACCTCGAAAATCGAGACAGCGTTCTGAACACTGCGCGTCTGCCAATTTCGCCACGAGGGCCCTTTACCTCTTAGGTATAACGGTATTATATCAAAAGACGCTCGTAGTAAAAACTGGAAGTCACGGAAGTCTCTCTTTTCCCTGATAATCCCTGACAGTATTTAAAAGTAGCCTTTTTAAGATCTCTATAAACTTGATTCCATAAAGGTCTAAGATATTGGCCATGGCACAATCCAGCTCTTTCGGGCCAAAAGCAGGATTGGTATTTGAATCAATAAAAAAGTACCTTCCGGAAGAGTCAATCCTGATATCAAACTTACCATAATCCATCATGCGAGCAACATCAAAGGCTTTTCTGACATATTCGGACAAGAGGTTGTCCTCATCTTTCTGGTAAGTAAATGAAGCTCCACTTTTTGCTAACCACTGCTCATCAAAGGTCAGGAAGTGGTATTTCCTGTCTTCCCCCTCTTTAAAATGAAATATCTTTTCTGCCAAATACACTTTCTTGTTTAGCCCTTCAAGAAGGATCGCCGTCACCTCTCGTCCGACAATAAATTCCTCAACCAATACCGGCTGCTTATAAGTAGCGATTAGGTATTTAAGCCTTTCTCTTAAGGCTCGCTCATTCTCAGATACTGCGTCCTTAGTAATCTCCACCGATCCATGAATTTCGTTGAGTTTAGAGATAAGAGGAAAGCGGAGGGTGGGGTCCATTAAATCATTAGGGGTGGTAAAAAGCTGATAGTTGGGGACCGGAACACCATTTTGGGCCAGTAGTTTTTTAACTACAAACTTATTGGTGTCCAAACTCATTCCCAAAATATCAGCACCGGTATAGGGGATTTCCAGAAGTTCTAGGACACCCGGAATAGCCGAGGCAAGACTCTCATAGCCTTTTACAGAGTCGGCCAGATTAATAACCATGTCAGGTTTATCTTTCTTCAGTCTTTCGGGCAGAAGATTGCTACCGCCATAAAGAAAAACATCTACCCCTAGTTTTCTTAAATAGGCTGCAATTACCTCGGCATCTCCTTTGGCGTCTTTTTCTGTAATGTACTGAGCCTCAGTAGGGAAGTATTCTCGTTTGACCTCACTAAAAACAACTCCCACTTTGTGAGGCAAATCATATCCGTTTTTGGAAGTCAGTTTACTATCTGCCATTTTTCATATTAATAATGAGGTAATATAAACATTTGTCAATATAAAAACTATCAAATAAGCATAGATTTTGATAAAATACCCTAGTTGCCCCTGTAGCTCAATGGATAGAGCATCTCCCTTCTAAGGAGGAGATGAGGGTTCGATTCCCCCCAGGGGCACTGCAATCTTTTCTTCAATTCTATTTGCTACAATTAGCTGTATGAAAAAATTCTTACTTCTGTGCAGTTTTTTACTCATATTTCTATTTGTTTCTATTTTATTTCCTAAGTCCTCATTGGCCGTAGTTGACCCCCTGTCTTCCCCTAACAACAAATTCGGTGTTCATATCCTTGACCCTAACGATATTCCTGATGCTCAGGCTTTAGTTAACTCTTCCGGAGGGGACTGGGGCTATGTAACCATGGTCATACGAAGTGACGAACGCAACCTCACCCACTGGCAGGAAGCTTTTAATCGGCTAAGGCGCGCTCACTTGATTCCTATTATCCGCCTTGCCACTAAACAGCAGGACAATGGTTGGGAAAAGTTTACCCAAGAAGATATTGATAACTGGATTTACTTTCTAAATTCTCTCAACTGGGTGGTAGAAAATAGATATGTCATCATTGGCAATGAACCCAACCACGCTACAGAATGGGGAGGAGAAGTTAACCCCACGGAATATACCAACATCCTTTGTGATTTTAGCCAGAAACTTAAAGCTTCCTCGGAAGACTTTTTTGTTTTACCTGCCGGGCTCGATGCTTCGGCACCAAACAAGAAGGGTTACATGAGTGAGGAAGCATTTATTACCCAGATGTACTCGACAAAAAACTTTACAGAGTGCGTAGACGGATGGACATCTCATTCTTACCCTAATCCAGATTTTTCTGCTACTGAATATAACCAGGGAAAGGGAAGTGTCAAAACATATATTTGGGAACGAGAGTATTTAAAGTCATTGGGGATTACCAAGAACTTGCCAGTGTTTATTACAGAAACCGGGTGGGTTCATGGCGAAGGTAACACTGAGGACATATCTAATAAGTTTGTGAATACTTTTACTAAAGTCTGGACTGAAGACAATATTGTTGCTATCACTCCTTTTGTTCTTAATTACCAGGAGCCACTCTTTAAGAACTTCTCCTGGAAGAATTCTGAGGGAGGGTTTTACCCTTTTTATTTTGCTGTTCAGGCTCTACCTAAAACCAAGGGTAAGCCTGTACAACTAAACGAAGGTGAAGTTGTTTTTACCATTATTCCGAACTTCGCTAGTGAGGAGGCTCAAGTTAAAGGCATGGTCCTGATTAAAAATAAGGGACAGGCAATATGGAATAACGACACCAAAATAATTATCAACACCTCGGATGGCACTCTTACCCAAAACTCAGTTGCTGTAGAAATTGAACCCACCAAATCCCACTGGCAATCAATCACTTTTAAACTGCCTCTTTCCGAGGGTTCAATAAGAGGAAGGGTCTATCTCCAACAAGGAAACACCAAGGTAAGCCGTGATTATAATTTTGAGGTATTAACCTTTAAACAGGACTCGTCCCTAACTGATTATCTCATTCAAATTAAAAATTATATCTCTGGTTGGATAACCCAAAAGCTTTAGGGAATGAAATAATCCGAATTTTTTGCTAAAATTACGCTTGCGGGCCTGTAGCTCAACTGGCAGAGCAGTACCCTCTTAAGGTAACGGTTGAAGGTTCGAGTCCTTCCAGGCTCACAAAATAGCTGCCTCGCAACATTGACATATAAGCTTTCATATGTCATTCTGACTTCAGAGACCATAGGTTTTTTTGTTGTTATGGAGACAGTTACAAAAATAGAAGATTTTAAATTTGTTAAGGGACTGAGTCTGGGAGTTATTTTCTTCCTCATAACCCCGGTTATTATTGGTATTAGCCTGTTTTCTTTATCTCAAATCTCCGCCACAAATAAAGTCTTAGGTGTGAACGCTCCAGAAACCAATCTCTTTCAATCCCCTCAACCCGGAATTAGAGTTTATGCTTCTCTTCCAGTTTCCCTTCCTGCAATCTCTGGTTCCCCCGAAACGGCTGACGCCAGGATAGAGATTATTCGCCAGTATTTAAGATCCTATCATTCACCACTTGAACCTTACGCTACCAAACTTGTCGAAGAGTCAGATAAGAACGGTCTAGATTACCGCCTACTGACAGCCATTGCTCAACAGGAATCAAACCTGTGTAAAATAATCCCCCCAGAAACCTACAACTGCTGGGGATGGGGGATTCATAGCAAAGGAACATTAGGTTTTTCTTCATATGACGAAGGGATTGAAATTGTTTCTCAAGGCCTTAAGGAGAACTATATCGACAAAGGTTACGTTGCCATAGAGGACATCATGAGTAAGTACACACCCATGTCTGAAGGATCATGGGCTAATGGGGTTAACAAATTCATGTCAGAGATGGAAGAACCTTTCTAGTCCTGGTAGTTTCTCAATTTTGTAGGACTGTTGTATAATCAAACCTCACCTATGTATCTACCTAGAGTGACATCTTACGCTTTTCCACCCCTAAAGCTTAGAATTTATTCATAAAATGCCAGCTGCATATGATACATATGATTATCCTGCATATTGGCATGGCCGCCGGTATGAACATGAATCTGAGATCCTCGCGATAAAACACTTTCTTCAAAAAATAAAGAGGATTGAATCTATTTTAGAAATTGGCGCAGGCTACGGGCGTCTTACTCCTTCCTATATCTTCAGGGGCAAAAAAATAACCCTTACTGACCCCTCGGCCAAACTTTTGATGACTGCCAGGAGAAGATATAAATCAAAGAAGGTCAAGTTTATCCAATCTCGACTAGAAAACCTTCCCAAAAAAGTTAGGGCCTCAAGTTGCGACATGGTAATTATGGTAAGAGTTCTACACCACATCGAAGACATCAATAATACCTTTAGAGTCGTATATAGAATTCTCAAGGACAGGGGGTATTTTATTCTTGAATTCCCTAACAAGAGACATTTCAAAGCAACATTTTCTGAATTCACTAAGGGAAATTTTACTTTTCCTATAGATATCTTCCCCAGGGATATTAGGTGCGCCACTAACCTTAAGAAGAACACCCTACCCTTCATTAATTACCACCCGGATCATATAGTCAGAATACTAGAAAGCAACAATTTCGAGATCATTGAAAAGCTTTCTGCGTCAAATCTCAGAAGCCCGCTTTTTAAAAAAATTATGCCTATGGAGTTTCTACTCTTTTTGGATCAGTTTTTCTATAAGATCTTTTCCATCCTTAATTTCGGACCCTCCATCTTTATCCTCGCTAGAAAGAAACCTACCATATAACTAAATACTATAAACCTACGACAGTCCTCAATATTACGTATTTAAGGGATAAATAAAGTAGTTATCTTCTGACTTGACAATCCTGTAGTTATTTGATATAGTGCCAAATTAGGTTCCGAGGCTACCCAAGCTTGCTTGGTAGTGGCGTTGGGATTTTTCCCTGGAGCTTTCCTTCTAGGAAGGCTCCCTTTGAAAGGACTCTCAGATGAGAGTCCTTTTTTGTGGTA
>Ga0265297_10008152_pt1 | contig 14106 bp, 14 predicted proteins | sample Munlanlwell13791_FD_192502 | JGI IMG/M metagenome (GOLD analysis project Ga0265297, IMG submission 192502) | Leachate microbial communities from a municipal landfill in Southern Ontario, Canada - Leachate well 137-91 | ecosystem: Engineered > Solid waste > Landfill > Unclassified | place... | reverse complement strand
TTACAGGAAGTGTTTGCTGATAATTCCGGGGAAAGACTCAATTTAATTACCTGCGAAGGTGTATTTGACAGTGCTTCAAAAAATTACTCCGATCGGTTGGTCGTCTTCAGCGGGCTTTCAGAATAACTTTTTCTTTGTTGTACAATAAAATATGTCCTCATATGACAGGTTCGCAAGAGAATACTCCGAATCAATGGCGGAAGAAGGGGATTTTCATCACCGAACTTCGATAGATCCGCCTATCTATTCGCTGATTGGCAATCCCACGGGCAAATATATTTATGATCTGGGTTGTGGAAATGGGTATATGGCAAGAAAGTTAGCCAAGAAAGGTTCAAATTTTTCAGGCCGAGTTACCCTTATTCAAAGTGGGTTGAGGGGGAAATTGACGGTGAAAAACAGCTTTTCATTCAGGTCAGTGGTTACTTAAAACCGAATTTTGTAAAGGTTAAATCATGGTGGGATAAAAAGACTGGTCTGAAGATTTACAACAGGCCCCTAAATATTATTGTGAATAAAATGTCAAAGCATGGTTTGTATATATACCGTGTAGAAGAGCCGGAATCCGTTGGTTTTGCGCTGGAATTCCCGGAAAAATTAAGAGATACTCATCATATCCCGACGTTTATAGTTATAGGAGCTGTCAAGTAATAGCTTACTTAATTTACGAAATAGAGAATTTCAGGAAAGTTTGATACAATCCTCTCAATATAAATGTATCCTGTATTTTCTTATAATATTGGTCACGAGGAGATTGATGCGGCGGTTAAGGCACTTAAAGGTAAAAGCCTAACTCGTGGTACATACACTGAAAAATTTCAATATAATTTTTCCAAGTATATCGGTTCAAAACATTGTTTAGTTGTTAATTCTGGAACGTCATCTTTAGAAACTGCTTTGGAACTTCTTCAACTTGATAGGGGTGGTGAAATTATTATGCCTTCATTAACTTGTCGGGCAGCAGTCGATGCGGTAATTTTAAAGGGTGGAACGCCGGTTTTTGTGGATATTGATCCGGACTATTTCTTTCTTAATCCAGTGAAAGCAGCAGAGGCTATTTCATCTAAGACTAAAGCGATCATGGTAGTCCACTTGTATGGTGGAACAGGAGACATTAAGAAGATATCAAGCATTGCAACGAACCATCACGTTTCACTAATAGAAGATTGTGCTCATTCAGTAGGGTCAGAGTTCGACAACAGAAAGTTGGGTTCTTTCGGCAATTTAGCTTCCTTTAGTTTTTATCAAATTAAGCCAATGACAACGGGAGGAGAAGGAGGTGCTTTATTACTCAAGGAAGATATGCTTTACAAAAAAGGATGTTATTTAGTTGGAACTACGGATTTTGGTCATAGAAGTGAGTTAAAAAACTGGCAAAGTATTATTAGTGAGAAGTCCGCTCAATTTTCTTATCCAGGACACAACCTTCGAATGACCGAAATGCAAGCTGCTATTGGTTTGGTCCAATTAAAAAAGGTAGATAAGCTTAACCGAAAAAGAAGAGTAATTGCGGGAAAAATTGATGAGATATTCAGCGCATATTCAAAGTATATAACTATACCGAAAATTCATCCAAAGGCTAGACATTCTTTTTATGTTTATACGGCTAAAATTAATAGTAATTACAAGGAGTGGCGAAATAAATTAATGCGCTCGTTTTTTAAAAACGGGATTATGACTAGTTTAATGTATTGCCCTCCTCAACATTTACAGAAAGTCTATCGAGGAAAAATAAAAGTCGGTCAGCTTAGACAGACGGAAACGATATCAAAGCAAATACTTTCGATCCCCGTTAATCCATATCTTGAGAGAAAAAAACTAAATGATTTTTTGAATAAAGTTGAAAAGTCCATGAAAGTGTTTAAATAGTTTTGCTTGGTTTTGCGCTGGAATTCCCGGAAAAATTAAGAGATACTCATCATATCCCGAACTATATAATTATAGGGGAAATTAAAAAGTAAACTTGAGATGAGTAAACCTAAATGAATTTTTATAAAGACATAATTAAGGGGTTTTTTGACTCCGGAGAGATTAAAGCATAAAATAAGCTACAAAATTATGGGTAAAGGTGAATTACCTTCTGCTTCTGTCGAATTATTAGGATCAAGAGATGAACTCGTATCGGAGGCCTTGCGGCTTCTTGGTGAGGAAGACCTCTTTGAGATAGGTGAAGAAAAAGCGCGAGAACTTCGGGAAAGACTTTTGTCGATAACCCAAGAACTGAGTTCTCAAATAGATTTGACCGACAATTGCATGGTTCCCGGACCGCATGAGGATCTTTATTGGCTTGCCCTTTGGGAAACCCAGAAACATTGGTATCTTGAGAATAAAAGGGACGCGATATTAGACTGCAGAGGTAATCCGGATTCCCGTGCGTGTTTTGAGTCTGCTTATATAATACACGCCTTTTTGAGAGAGAATGAGGACTTGAGGGCGGATTTTGAATGGCTGGTTGCCGAAGGCAGAATTGACGTCGGGGCAACCGCAGTTCTCATTGATCCGCAGATGGCGGGGCCTGTTTTGGCCAAAAGAAACATAGAACTGCCGGAAACCTTGGGAATACCCGCGGGAAACATAATGATGGATAAAGATGTTTTCGGGCATCCCGCAGGTATCGCACACTTGGCCGCCGAAAGAGGCTTGGTTTTGATGAACTCCAGAGGACTTCCTGATGAATATTCTCAATATCCGCTTTTGTGGCTAAAGGATGGTGATGATAAAATCCTTTATCTCAATCTCGGAAGCCACAAATATAGCGGTCATGGAGGGTATGCTAATTTCCCTTATGTGGGGACAAGTGACATTGAGACTCATCCCGAGGATCCCTACAGAAATCAGAGAGTTCCCAAAAACGACGTTGCGCGCAACCTGCAGGCGCTTAGGCAATATCTTGGGTGGTATGAAAGATTTGGGAAGGGGCTGGAAGATATAGAGTGTCAGTTGGGGATATTATGCTGCGGAGTTGATTTTTCGGCGTACCAGCCTGAACTGGCAGATATCGCTGCGGGGTTGAATGAATATTTGCCGCAGCAACATTTTCAGGTCGCGACTTTCAGCGAGACGCTTCACAAACTAATCAGGATGACGGATTTGGATAGCATACCGGTGGTTGAGGCGGATTGTTTCGCCGTTGAAACAACCGCGGGAAATATCAGGGCGGAAGAAAGCTTGCGTACCCAGCAGAGGGCAAAAAAGGAAAGGGTGTTTGAGAAACTTAAAAATACCGAGTTTGCGAGCGCTTTGGCTTGTGTGATAGGGGGTTATGAATATCCAGAAATGGAGCTTTCGGCTTATACTTTGGAATTACTTGGGCTTCATGCGCATGACGCGGAAGGATGCCATATTGACCCGGTTGCGAAGGAAATCGATGGCTTGTTGGAATATAGATTGCAGCCTGGATTGGAATTTCTCAGAAGGAGGGCATTAACCAGATTGGCTGCCGGGAAGGAGGCGAGAGTCAATCAGATGAAGTGGGATTTTTCTGGATACGGCGTGATTAATCCTTTTGATCGAGAGTACAAAGGCCTTTTGATGGTGGGTTTGACTCGAAACCAGCAAGATATATTAAGAGCCGGTGGTCAGCTGGAAGCTATTGATGAAGAGGAAAAAAGTTATGGGGTGGATGTTGTTGAGGTCGGAGGAGAACCCAAGGCGCTTGTTTGTTTGAATATCCCGGCTGGCTGCGCGAGAAACATAATTCTGCAAAAGGCAACCGACGCCCCCGATTCATATCCGCAAGCAGGAATGGAAAAAGACCGCTCTTGCGAAATCGGAAATGGCAAGTTGAGCGTTCGTTATGATGGAAAAGGGAGTGTCGTTTTCGGCAGGGGCGGGAAAGAAACGAGGCTTTTTCTACGCGATGTCGGTAATAGAGGTGATTCTTACACGAGAGAACCCATTTTAGACGGAGTTTGGGAAAGTGATCAGGATGGGGTGGAGGTACAGGCTCGTGTTAAAAAGGGATATGAATTTGACGAAATGGAAGTTATATTCCGCACAAGCCTTCCCGAAAAAAGTGACGCCGACGTAATCGAAGAGGCATATCGGCCGAAACGCTCAAAAGAAGTAGCGGATTTTGAGGTCAAGCTGACGGTGTGGCTTGGAAAAGATTCTGACCGGGCAGATATCCATGTCGTGGTGGATAACAGAAATATTAAAGACCACATGCTTCAGGCGGTTTTTGAAACAAGTGGAGAATCTGAAATTAGCGCGCTTGATTTCGGGAGGATGAAAAAACACGCCACAGACAGAACTGACTTTGAGGAATTTGCTCTGCAGCGTTTTGACGATGGACTAATAGTTTTGAAGGAAAATGGAAGTAATGTATTAATTCATTCAAAAGGGACGGGAAAATCTTTTACGTTAACAAAGGCTGACGGCGGGGTACAGGTCGGCAAAACCTTGTTTTGCTCAGCCGGTTTATTGAGCAGAGATGATCATGAGATTGCCATAAGGCCGGGCAAGGCCTCGGGTATGCTGGCGATTCCGGACGCGCAAGAGCAAACAATCCTCGAATACGATTTGGCATTAGAATTTGCGGAATCAAATTCGGGTGACAATGGTGCGTTAAGAAGGAGCCAACAGTTCCGTCAGCCATTAATTGTCGGACCGGTAATTGAGCATGACAGGCTGGTTGCAATTAAAAGTTTTATGCAGCAGCTTGTAGGAAATGGAGATGAAGCCGTTTTAGTCGGACTGAGGGTAAGAAATGGACTGGTTATCGCCGAATACCAAGACGCCGTATCGGGAAGATTATTTAAGAATGTATTTGATGGCCAATGAAATTCTCCGAGAGTTAATAACCCCCGGCTTCTTCCCTAAGGAAGAATTACATTCTGCGTTCAATTCATCCGTGAACTAATAGTCCACGGTTTTCTTGAATGCATAATAAATTTTTACAGAACTAATAATTACTTTTTACCGCACGAGATTGAAACCCAAAAATGGTTAGACTGCTTAAGTATTTTTTTTTATAATTATTAAAACGGAGGTGATTGTGAGTGAGGATTGTTGTTAAGAAAGATAGTGATATTAATATATTGTGTCCGTATTGCAAAAAGGTAATAAATGAGTTAGTGGAAAAACCAGTCCAGTGTGGTTTGATAACAAGAAAGAGTATTTATGCCTGCGGTAATTGCAAAAAGGTCATACCTGTGTCTTCGAGGACCTATTCATAAATACCGGTAGCGGTATTAATTAACGGATTTGTTTTTTTATCCGGTTCAACCGGATTGCCCGGTAATGTAAATTATCCTTATTTAATTATAGATTTTTTCATAATTTTTATTACGTTTATTTTATTTTACCTGCTTATTAACAGGGTCTTAAAAATTGGCGGGAGGTGATAAATTTAAAAATTATTAGTTTTCAGCTGCTTCATTTAATTTATAAAGTATTTATTGCCATAAGATGCCGATCGAATATATATAAAATTCGCTTTTAGTTTAAACGATTTTATACACAATATAATTAACACCTATGCTATCTTTATTATATGAAGGGATTTTGCTTTACTGATGTATTTACGGCCTTTATAAACTTCATACCGCTTATTATAGGCGCTTCGGCACAGTCGTATGTTGTTACGAAAAATCTAAAAAATACTTTATATACGCTTGTTGCATTTTTGTTTGCCGGAGTTGTTGGAATTGTAGTTGCCTATTTAGATAGTGATATAAACTCGGTATCAGATGTTAATAACGTTTTTATAATAATGGCGATGATAAGTTTTTCAGTTTATGCTGAAATTTTTTCTACAAAAATTATCCTTCCCTTAAATGCTCCAATTTCATTGGTTTATGTTGCAATATTTTGGATAATAATGTCAGATTTTTTATCTCACTACGGGAATTACAATATCATAAATATTTTGGTTGTATATCCGAGTATATTCGTAACATTGGTGGCAATTTTATTGTCGATATTTAAAAATTTTCCCTTAAGAAGACAGGGGGAGATTTTAATTTATAGTTGGGTTAGTATTTTTTTGATTGTCGTGGCAATTTTTTCTTTCAAAGAGGTTTCAAGCGGTTTTCCTGATAGTGTCATTTTAACTCGTTTCGGAATGAGCGTTATAAGTTTGTTTTTCACTGGTGCGCTTTTTTTCCAAGGAACGATGCTTGCGATGGGGGTTTTATTAATGCTTCCGATTTTTAAAGATAAAAAAGAGCGTATACATGTAGAACTAGAAAGAGCCAGGGTTCATAGAAGTAATGTTGTTTTAAGTTTTATGGATACAGTATTTACTGCAAAATCCACGCTTGCATATTTAGCTTTAGTTTCAATCATACTTTTGTTAAAGTATGGGTTTCATATAGGAAATGAACTTCTGATATATTTTGGAGTTTCTTTATCCGACAGGTTATTCATGCACAAACCGGTATCTTGATGACTATTTAAAAATATTTCATAACCCTTATTTTGTTTCCTCTCAAACGATTTTATTTAGGCTTTAATTATTATTCATTTTTTTCAAAAGTAATGTTGCGGATTTTGCGGTTAGAGTGCTTATGTAGTCGGATAAAAAGTCATGTGTGTAATTTAATCATATAAGTTATATAATCCGACGAAAAGCCCGAGAAGTATGAAAAATATTATAACTGTCCTTAAAAAAGTTCCCGGATTTAGAAGTGATAACAATATAAAAAAGATTATTGCTTCAGTAGTTTATGCTTTTATTGGATTAATATTAATCTTCGCTTTTGTTCCAATGCCTCCTCCACTCGCAGTTGAAAACCCCAAACCTTCAAGATTTTCCGAAAACGACATTAAAGGTAAAACCGGCATGAATAAACCGGTGTATCTTCTAATAAATGGTGAAATACTAGCCCAAAGCAAAGCCGCATCGAACGGTGAATTTTCAATTCGTGTAATTAATTTAGCTGAAGGATCGCACACACTTACTGTAGAAGCATGTTATGATGAGAAAAGAGAAAAATGTATCTCCAAACTGGTTACATTAATAATAGATAAAACTCCACCTATCGAACCAGAACTGAATATTTTAGCTTCGGAAACCGAGAATGAAAAAATTACAATTGAAGGTACGGGTGAATCAGAAAGTATAGTAAAAATTCTCATAAATGATAATGAAAGATCAGAAGTAAAAGCATCTTCTGACGGTACTTTTAAGCAAGAAATAACATTATATGAAGGTCAGAACACCATCCGCGCTGTTGGGTATGACCTTGCAGGAAATAACAGTAAATCTTCAAATACTCTGACAGTTAATTATATAAAACCAATAGTTCAAGGAATTCAGACAGAGACAGTCAAAGTAACAAGGGTGATAGACGGAGATACAATTGATGTTGATATTAACGGGACTATAAAGAGAGTGAGATATATCGGTATTGACACGCCTGAAACAGTTGACCCGCGAACTTCTGTTCAGTGTTACGGAAAAGAAGCTTCAAATAAAAACAAAGACATGGTTGAAGGTAAGGAAGTAAGGCTTGAAAAAGATATTTCTGAAGTTGATAAATACGGTCGTTTACTAAGATACGTTTGGTTGGGAGAGACGCTTGTAAACGAACTTCTTGTAAAAGAAGGTTATGCACTTAGCTCGTCTTACCCTCCTGATATAAAGTATCAGGAAAGATTAGTAAAGGCTCAGGAAGATGCGAGAAGCAACAATAAAGGATTGTGGGGGGTTTGTTATGTAACCCCTACAGTTAAACCCGTAACCCAATCTAGTTTTGTTCCAGCCGTAAAACCGGTAACTACTGTCGCCCCAACTTCTGTTTCCTATATTCAACCGACAGCTGTTCCCCACACCCAACCGACAAACCCACCTTCAGCAGTAAGTTATTCATGTTCAGGTCCCGATTTAGATTGTCCGGATTTCCCGTCTCATTCAGCCGCACAATCCTTTTTCGATAGCTGTGGATTTTCCGCATCATATGATCCCATGAGGCTTGATGGAGACAACGATGGCTTGGCTTGCGAGAACAATTGATCCGTTTTTGATATTAAAGTTATTTAGATAATAAGCGTCTTAACCGTTTATATTTTTTAAATTTTCAGATGGGTGTAAGTTAAAATAACTTACACTTAAAGTCTTTTTGGATTTTGATGGCCTTGATTTCCTTTTGTAAATTCTTTTAAATCAATCTTAGTTAACAAAACTGGACTATAAAGCACCTGGGGAAATATATCAAGAAGTCAAAATATATCAGCAAACTCTATAGTGAAATTTGTTGAAAGCGTCCATTTTAAGGGAATATAAGATATCTCATTGACAAATAAGAGTTTCTCCGTCAGGAAAAGTAACATCACAGCAACTAAAACAGTATGGGTTTTCCTCTCTACACTTTTTACAATATGAATCAAAGTTTTCCTTAGTAATTTCATTAGCTTTTAATGGTTCTTGGTTATTACTTTTATTAACAAAAAAGATATATATGGAGAGTGTAATTATAACAACAATAGCAATAGTTAGAATTATTTTTTTATTCATACTCTGTAAGCATATCATTTGAGACTAAAGCAGGCCTTAGTGTCCGAACTTCGAACTATTTGGCATAAGCTCAGCACGGTTGATTTAGGTAGAATACAAGAGTTATTAAACCCTCAGCCTGCTATTGCTTTTTAGCATATGCTCGAATCCATTCAACTTCTGGCCTTCCATTTGGATTCTTATCAGTTTCTCTATACTTTTCTAGTTCGATAACTTCGAATCCTGTATTTGTAAGTAGTTTTCGTATTTCGTCCATTGTGTAGTATTGGAAAAATCTATCGTGACCTGATAGCTTGTCTGTTACTACAGCCGTTTTTTCATTTCCTGATTGTGCTTTTACTAGGATATGAACAAGTCCATCAGCCTTAAGGACTCTATGTATTTCTGAGATGGCCTTAGCAGTGTCAGATTCTGTTTCTAAATGCACTAAAGAAGCGTGCGCCCAGACTCCATCATAAGTATTCGGCTCTAATGGTAAATCCAGCATATTAGCGTGTGTGAACTCCAAGTTAGGGTTGTTCTTTCTTGCTATTTCAAGTAACCCTTCGCTTAAATCAATGCCTTCAACTTTCAAGCCTTTTTCAGCTAGTATTTTGGAATCTCTACCTGATCCACAACCTAAATCGAGCACCTTAGCACCATCAAAAAGCAAAGATTTAAAGTGGTCAATCTCATCAAGTGAGACATAATCCTGAACAGCAGAAGCGTATTTATCAGCGTTCTGGTTGTACCATTCAATGGTGTCCTGCATTCCTTTTACTTTCATAGTGTAATTATAACTTAATAATCCTCACTTCCAGGCGGAGCTTCACTAGGTTGGGCTTGGTATTCGTCTGCAAATACTTTCCGTAGTTGTTCAAAAGTCTCCTCAAAGTTTATTTGATATTCATCAAAAATATCACGAAAAACAATATCTTTATCTTGCGCAGGGAACTGATTTAAACCTAGAAGTTGAGGGTTCATATAAGTTATCTGCCCTTTGCTGTAGTTTGCTCTAATCTGATCGATATATAGATCTCGAGTAAAACCTCCGACTTTGTTGTCCATATTCGAAAAAGGTAAAAAGGATAATCCATCATTAACTTTGTAAAATGGCATTTCTGCTTGTGGAGTTTTGTTCCCAGTCAAAATCGGTGTATAGCGTTTGTAAAAAATATCTACACTGCTTTCGTTAGGTATGATGACAAACAGATAAGTAGGCATTCCTAAGAGTTTCCAGTATTCTGTTGTATCTTTGTCTATAGATATTGATGGAGAGATCGTATATTCATTCAAGTGGTTCAAACGTAGATCTTTTTTGACAAACTTAGCTGTACGGTCTGAGCGATATTTAACTTGAACTGCAAATACAACTCCAGTGGGAGATTCTCCATTTTTCCATTCACACAAAAAATCCACTCCAATATCGTTTGATCTTTCTATCTGATGAGGCACTGCGTAGTCTGATATAACCGATACAAATATCGATTCGCCCTTATTTCCCTTAGTATTTGTATTAGAGTATTTTTTCATATATCTGTACTCGTTTTTACCCTTTTATTTACATTTTCTGGCCACCAATCACCTGCAAAGTTTCGAATCATTGTGAATAAAAACTGACCAATATACTTACGTGGGTCAAACTCGAACTCGAGCCTTCGTCTTGGATGGATTAAATCTCGATATTCACCAATAATCATTATTTGAAGTATTGAACTATTACGTATGGGAGAAATGTCCTGGTTTGTCATAAGTTTTAGTAGTGTTATTTTCTCACCTAGATTCATACTTGTTTGATACTTTGATGAAGCAAGTTTTGTCTCAGGCTTGATCTGTTTTTGGATATTCTCATTTGATTTAAGGTGACTCCAAACAGCACCTTCATCTCTTGTAAACAAATCATCAAGCATTGCTTCTACAATCGAACCGATAGAAAAAATACAGGAATAGTAAGTATCTAGATTTGATGTTAGCAACGTATCACGTACTTCTTTATATGTGTCAAATACTATTGATCTGATTCTTTCATCCTGTATAAAACCGAAAAAATCATCTTTTATGATCCACAGCCTTCCTTGTGTAATTGAATCGTGTGACTCAAACATCGTATTTGCAAACTCCTTTTTTGATTCAATTGAAAGGTTGTCATAGATATCTTTGACTGCTTCATCTAAGATCCATTTATTCTTTTTATCCTTATATCTGACTAGTAATGGTGACAGTACAGAAAGTAGCCCAATAGACGCGGTTATTTGACTGGTATCGCCACCTAACTTTTTAATGTCCTCATCACGACTTTTTCGTAAATACTCAAGCGCATTAGAGATGTCACCCTCAAGCAGGGTGTGTACCGCTAATCTCCAATAAATAAGACCTTTATGGTGGTGCTGGCCAGCTTTTTCTTTTTCGAGAAATAATATCAGCAACTGCTCCCAGTATGTCTTATGCTTATTTTGAGGCAGGTCTACAAGTATATGGTCGGATATAACTGGCCAATATCTGTCATCCGTAATGTCCATATTAAGTTCAGATATAGCCCTTTCGAATCGTGCGATTGATTTTTTGACTTGTTCCATACTTACATTATAGTACAGAGTTGGTAAAGAGTTGGCCTATAGTTGACAAGTATGCTTATATTTTAGTATTCTGATAGTGAGCTGATACACCAGCTTCTCCAAACTTTTGGAGCGTCTACAACGGTTTCGCAATCCAATGCGACCTAGCCAGAACGAGATCTGGAAGGTCGCTTTTTTGTTGGAAAAAATGGATATGAAACCTAGAAAGACACTCCAGAATCAACTCCGTAAAGAGCTTGAAAAGCTCTCTAAGACTTCATTGACTGAACCCCAATCATTCGAGGCATATCACAACCTGTCTGGTTTTCTGCGTGTCTTAAATCAAATGAAAAAGGAGACAAAATATGGAAATGTACAAGACTAAGGACATCTATGAGGCGTCAGCCTTGCTTGCTTACAACCTAAAACTGGTAAGGCTTGAGCCAGAACATAACTTTTACTGGTTTATTTTTGAAAACAACGACGTCAGTCGTAAAACTGCTGATAGGTACTGGCGTGGTGATTTATTAGTAAATGCCGAACAATACGCAGACGCAATCAGAACGCTAAAGGATCGGCTATTTGCACGACGGTAGCCACTAGTTAGTAGATGAATATGAATATGGATAATAAGAATAAATACAAATCCCTGTATTTGCGTGTGAACTACGCGCTATTTAGGGATGAACACATTAGAAGGCTAGGAGCCAATACAATAGCGATTTTTATGATTATCAGAACATATGCAAACTACGATGGGATTGCATATCCATCACTAGCAACTTTATCTAGAAAGTCAGGTTGTGGAACTCGAACAGTTCAAGGCGCTATTCAGAAACTCGTTGATTACGGCTGGATAGAAAAAGAAAAACGTAGAAGCAATGAAGGTAAGTTTAGTAGGAACTACTATCACATAAAGGAGACAGACCTTATAAGAGGTTCTACTGAGCACAGTTTTGATGATTTACCGTTGGCAGATTTTGCCGATGGTGACTAGCCTGATCCAGTGGCAAAAAACCATATATGGATTAGTACCTAATAAGAAGTATTTATATTTAAGTAGGATTATTAAGAATGAGATACCAGTAAAAGAGACCCTATTAGCTTAGCTTATGAATAACCAGTGTCAGTTTATAAAACCAGATAAAACGCAATGCAAAAGCCATCCTATTAAAGGAGAGGGTTTTTGTTTTACCCATCACCCTGAATACAAACAGAAACATAAAGAGGCTGTACTCAGAGGAGGAAAAAGCCCTAAAAAGCATTATGGAGTGAATGAGGTTATTACAGTCCGAAGGTCAGAGGATGTTGTTATATTAATTGAAAAAACAATCAATGATCTAAGGCAGAACAAAATCAGCGTAAAAATGGCCAACTCTATCGCTTTATTATCTGGAGTAGCTATGCGAGCATTCGAACAGCATAAGAAGGATGAAGTTGATGATTTTATATCAGGAAAAGGTGATTATCCTTACTAGTTCGAAAAGTATTTTAGACGTATTGAACTTTAGTAAAATAAATACGATACTTAAATAGATGGATATGAATAAAAAGTTTGTTGCCTATTACCGTGTTTCTAGTCGCAGACAAAAGAAAGAAGGCGTTTCGATTGAAGCACAGCGAAAAATAGTTCGTGAATATGCTAAGCGAAATAACTTTAGGATAATTAAGGAGTTTGCAGTTGATGAAAGTGCTAAGAAATCTGATCGCTTAATGTTCACTGAGATGGTCAAACTAGTCAGAAAATCAGATGGTATTAACGGAATCATTGGAGAGAAGGTGGACAGACTACTTAGAGGGAACTTAAAAGATAGGGTGCTAATAGAGGATCTAATAGATGAATATAACAAGGAAGTACATCTAATCCGAGAAGGTTTAGTGCTTAGTAGAGATTCTAAATCGAATGATAAGTTTATATTTGACCTTCAAAGTGATGTGGCAAAAATGTTTCTTAACAACCTCTCTGATGAAGTCAAGAAAGGTTATGATCTTTTAGTGTCTCAAGGTTATTACCCTCATATTCCACCATTAGGGTACAAAAGCAAACTAGAGAACCATCTGGCTATTATTGATCCTGATCGATCAAAATACATTAAGAGAGCGTTTGAACTCTACGCTACGGGTGAATACTCTCAAAAGCAGATATCTGCCACTCTTTATGATGAAGGCTTTAGAAGTAGAACAGGGAAAAAGGTGGGCAAATCTCAGATTGGAGGAATACTGAATAATGTATTTTACTATGGTGATTTTCTATGGTCTGGGAAAGTATATAGTGGAAATCACAAGCCAATTGTCAGTAAGGATTTGTTCGACAAGGTAAAGGATTTGTTACATCCTAAGAAAAAACGTGGATATAAACACAATCATTCCTATATAGGTTTGATGAAGTGTGGTGAATGTGGAAGCAGTATCACGGCAGAAATACAAAAAGGTCATACCTACTATCGTTGCACTAAGCCAAGAGGTGCTAAAAAATGCCCTCAAAAATATACCCGTGAGGAAGTAATAGAATCACAGCTAACTGAGATTGTAAAAACTATTGCACTAAGCTTGGAGCAGGTAACAATCTTAAAAGATGTTCTGAGGACAACTACTCGAGATGAGACTGAGTATTTAGAGGATGTTTTAACAGAACTTAATACAAGGTATTCAAAGCTGAAACTGCAATCGAGTAAGTTGTTAGATTTATATTTAGAAGGCTCTGTTGATAAAAAAAGTTATGATTCCAGAAACCAAATAATTGAATCAGAGATGGATTTGGTAGACAAGGAAATCACAAAACACAAGAAAGCAGATAGAACATACGTTAAAGAGATAGAATCTCTAATAGATTTTTGTAATCAAGCTCCAACGCTGTTTAAGAGTTCGAGACCTGAGTTACAGAGAGAGCTTTTGAGGTTCGTAGTTTCGAACCTTATTTTGAAAGACAAAAAGCTTGATTTTACGCTCAAAACACCATTCAACATACTAGTGAAGTACTCCAAAAATGGAAACTGGCAGGGCTGGAGGGAATCGAACCCCCGTCACGGGTTTTGGAGACCCGGGTCCTACCACTGAACGACAGCCCTAAATATTCAAAAATGTTCAGTGGCCAAGCTTTGCTTACCAAGCATA
>Ga0265297_10008151_pt1 | contig 14106 bp, 14 predicted proteins | sample Munlanlwell13791_FD_192502 | JGI IMG/M metagenome (GOLD analysis project Ga0265297, IMG submission 192502) | Leachate microbial communities from a municipal landfill in Southern Ontario, Canada - Leachate well 137-91 | ecosystem: Engineered > Solid waste > Landfill > Unclassified | place... | reverse complement strand
GAGGCGGGTCGAGTCGCTCGTGATATGCGGGGTCATGACCAATCTCTGCGTGGAGACCACCGCGCGCCACGCGTTCATGAAGGACTTTGAGCCCACGATAGTGAAGGACGCGTGCGCCGCAGGCAGCGCGAAATTTCAGAACGCCTCGCTCACGAACCTGGGGTACGGCTTCGCGCACATCGTCACCACGCGCGAAATACTCTCGATGATGAGGAGGGACTCGTGACCGGATCAAAAAACGCCATCGACTGCATCATCGTGGGCGCAGGACCGGCGGGGCTCGCCGCCGCGCTGGAGGCGGCCAGACAGGGGCTCAAGGCGGAGGTCTACGAAGCCGCGAGGCCTGGCGGCCAGGCGCTGGCCGCTAACCTGGTCGAGAACTTCCCTGGATATCCCGGGGGCATCCCAGGCAGGGAGCTGATGCGAAGATGGCTCGATCACGTCGGCGCCAGGGGGATAAGGATAGTGCTCGAGCGCGTCACTCGCCTCGGCAAAGAGGACGGGCTCTTCGTCGCGAATATAGAGGACCGCGAAGTGCGGGGTCGCACCGCCATCGTCGCGGTGGGGCTCGCCCCGAAAAGGCTCGGCGTACCGGGCGAGCGCGAGCTCACCGGCCGCAGGCTCTTCACCTACGTCGATCCGGCCACGCTCGCGTTCTCCGACAAAAGGGTGGTCATAATCGGAGGAAACGACGTGGCCTTCGACATGGCGATGGGCTTCTCCGCCTCCGCGCGCTCGGTGACGATCGTAATGCGAGGCAATGCGCCCGGATGCACGCGATCGCTGCTGGAACGGGCGGTGGAGGCCAACGTCTCGCTGATCTTGGGCCATGAGGTGATCTCGCTCTCAGAGGACAGCTACGGCGCCGCGGTCCGGCTGCGCGAAGGCACCGCCCAAAAAGAGCTGGACGCGGACATCATAGTGAGCTGCATCGGCAAGGAGCCGATGGTGGATTTCATGGACCGCTCGCTCACCAGGGGCGCTCCCGGGCTCTTTCTCGCAGGAGATCTGAGGCACGGCAGGCAATGCCATATCTCGATGGCGGCGGGAGATGGAACGGCCGCGGCACTGGCGGCGGCGGAATATCTCAAAAAGAGGATCGATGGAGATAATCTCAATACAAGGTGACCCGAGTCTTGCGGAGGTGTTCGTGGCGCGATTCCGCGGCGACGAGAGGCTGCTCGCCGAGTTCGTGGACGCGCGCGACCCTGAGGAGGACCCGAATTACAAGTGGGTGGTGATAGTCTCATCGCAGTTCGGCTGCCCGATAGCGTGCCCGATGTGCGACGCGGGCGGCGACTACCGGGGCGATCTCACCGCCGAAGAGATCCTGGCCCAGATAGACGCCGTGGTCGCGCGCCACCCGGAATCGAGGCTCAAGGGAACGAAGAAATTCAAGGTCCAGTTCGCGCGCATGGGCGAGCCGGCGCTGAACTCCGCTGTCCTTGGCGCGCTCGAAACGCTGCCCTCTCGCTACGGCGCGCCGGGACTCATGCCCTGCATCGCCACCACCGCGCCTGCCAACGCATGCCGCTGGTTCGACTCGCTCAAGGAGATCAGGCACAGCGTATATTCAGGAAGGGATTTCCAGCTCCAGATCTCGCTCAACTCCACGGACGAGGCCGCGCGCGACCGGCTCATGCCGTGGCCCAAGATGTCCTTCGCATATATCTCGGAATACGCGCGCGCGTTTCACGAGCCGGGCAGGCGCAAGGCCGCGCTCAACTTCGCCCTCACCGAGGGCGTGCCCGTGGACCCGGAGACGATCGCGCGGAGTTTCGACCCCGGGTTCACGTGCGTGAAGATCACACCGCTCAATCCCACGATCCGCTCGGCCGAGACCGGCCTCTCCACGGCCCTTCCGCCGCACGCCCCCGAGGAGGCGAACTCGCTCTCGAAGAGGCTCAACGAGCTCGGCTTCGACTGCATAGTCTCCATCGGGGACGTGCGCGAGAACGCGATCGGCTCCAACTGCGGCATGGCGGTGAGAAAAACAAAGAAAGACGGTGCTGCCTAGCCTTTCCCTTCATAGCTGACGCACAAACCGCAACGCCAATCGGTCTTTTAACTTCCGAATACACTCGCCTTATTAATACGACTTCGGAGAAAGGAATCGGTAGCTTCGGCGCAAAGGCCCTTGCTTAGAGACAACATCGAGTACAACATGATCGTCGTTGTTCATTGCCGATATATATTCTAAAATTTTAGTGATACTCGGAAGCAACCGCCCCTGCTCATATTGTGAATAGGTTTTACTTGCGACTTTGAGTCGCTTGGCGGTTTGTCCTAAACTCAGACCACTGTTTCCCCGTTGCCTCTTGAGCATCGTTGCAAGCAGATACCTATCATTACGGCTGTCCTTCGCATATAAAACGAAACAATTCCCCGGCATCGGCAAGACGTTAACTTTAATTGGACGATTAATCGACATTTCAACTGCCTCCTTAATCATCCGGCAGGCATCAATACGAGTCTTTCCCTGTGACCAGACTTCGAGGGCCGGAACACCGACCACCCACCACCTTCCATCGCGAACAAGAAACCCCATGAATTTTAAGCTCATATAATCTCCTACTCACCTCTGCATGGAATGCAAAGATTTTGGCAGAAAAGGATATTCTTGTCGATACGACTCTATTTCAATCCACGCCCCTGCCTGTCCGGCAGGCAGGCCCGCGCGGGGGGCGACTATAACGGGGGTGTGAGTGGCGAGGATAATTAAGGTTTCAATCCACGCCCCCCGCGCGGGGGGCGACTGAAATACGAAATGGGGTACAATTTGTACCCCCCTCCTTCCGAGTTCAGCACCTTTCCGCCAGTCGGAACGTAATCGGCTAAATACGCCCATGTAAGGGAGGGGACAATTTGTCCCTACCCTTATGAACCCTGTTCAACACTTCGCAACTGCCTCGCTATGCATACGATGTCAGCTGATCAAATACGCTTTGGATGGTGCCGCTCTCAACCCTCGACTCATCGATGTGCTCGATCGTCTGAAACGGCAGCACTACGTTGCAGACCTCATTGGTCTTCCCGTTCCAGACCAACTCCACCTCTCGCTTGTCCTCAAAGAGCAGGAACCGATACTGCTCCGGTAGCGGCTTCCCCGCCTCCAGATACTTCCTGATATCCCGAATTTCGTTGTCAGTGAGTTTCATTGTTGCCTTTCACGACCCTGCTACGTTCGCATTACTTCTTAAATAGCCATCACACAACTCCAGGCACTTGTTCTGCTGATCTGAGACAAGTTGTTTTCCATGTCACCCGAACTGCTTTCTCAATAATCTTTTGGAGACTACCTGGAATTACTGGTGAAGTTCGAGACGTGAGTTTCCTGGCAATATATCGGGCAATCAACGGTTTCCCCGTGTCATCGATTAATCCAAGCTCCTTCCTAGCCTCCGCTGTTAGCGTATTCGCGTCGGGGATTTCGTTTTTCAAATCGTCTTCCCATTTGTTCGGAAAGCAAGCTATAGTATCCGCGACAAAAAGAGCTTGAGGTGCATTTTGATCTTCACCTGCCAGAGCTAGAAGCTCCTTAGATTTATCGATAACGTTCTTTTCCTTGTTGTTACGATCATAGTCGAAGAGAATGTAGCAAGGAATATGAAGTTCATTGAATATTCTAAACAACCGATCCATTGGACCCTTACCACCGCATTCAACGACACTTATGCCTTGAGGATCGAATGCACAATTCGAAAGCACATCTGCATAAATTGGAAGACTGTATTCTTCGGTCACTCCTTCAACAAGAATGATTTTGGAAGCAAAGAACCCTTCATTTCTCCGGGGATTATAGGCATGCGAATAATGATCGCGCATGGATTCAGCAGTGATCTTGCCCTTTAAATTGGGTTTCCTGATCTCAAGATCCTCAATCATCTTCGACATCGGTAGCTGCCATGCTTTGCTTATCGCTGTTTTTTTCCCATCATCGCTCTCGACGATACTTTCCAATCGTATAATTTCATCAAAATAGGCCACATCTACCAAAAGCGATGAATGAGTTGAAAAAAGAACCTGGTCGCCACCTTCCGATATCTTACGAAAAACCTGCCTGACGGTTCTTTGTGCCTGCGGATGCATGTAGAGTTCTGGTTCTTCAACTGCAAGAATGATATTGCGTTTTCTCCCGTCTCCCGCCGATATCATGTGCTCAGCATAACGCCGTAGAATAGTAAAAATGATGGCCCTTTGTAGGCCATGACCCTTATTCTCAACGGCATTCCTGAAGCCATCGTCCACATAAAGCTTCGGCGCACTGAGAAGGACTTCTAGCGTCGGTGTTTCAAACTCAATTTCAAGGTCGCAACCGGCAAAAAAGTCATTCAGCAATACATTGAGCTGTTTTTCCGTTTCGGCAATCAGCGGGACACGCTCTTCTCCGCCACTGCGGTTCATTTGTTTGGCAACTTCACCAAGGATGCGGTCAATTTTCTCCTTTTTATCCTGAGTAACAGAATCTAGTATTGCATAAAGCAACTTTCCAAAAGGACTACTTTTAGTTCCCTTCGATTCTTCTGTAACATCCCTGACCGCTGGAACAAGCACGAAGAAGGGCAGTGTACCCTTTAATACATTAGCATAGCCCTTTGGATTGTCGATCCATGCGTCTTCCATCGGTATTTTTTCCGCATGAGCTGAAATAAACTCTTTGACTTTTTCTTTCCATTCTTCAACGCCCGGCTTCTTGGTTGCTTCTGCAATGAACTTCGTACCATCAACTACAAGTTGATCTTTTATCTTCCACCATTCGGCGATGTTCTTGCCGTTTATTTTTGATTCTTGAAGCCATTCTGGTTCGGGAATGGGCTTCTTGTAGTGCTGTCCAATTCCAATCTTATCTTCGTCTTGCTCGGAATCGAATTCTGAATCCTCGCTCTTCGCGCCCATTCTTGCTGAACGAGCCATGTGAAATGTACCGTCCGCCTTTAGATAAGGACCCAAAGCTACCTTCTCTGTTTCCGTTAAGTCCGAAAATATGGCTTCGACACGAATTTCCAGACTGGTGTCCTTGTTCCAAAAAGACTCTTCGTTCAACAACTTAGTGCTAGGATTGAAGAGCAAATCCAAGGCACGAAGTACTGATGACTTTCCTGAGTTGTTCGCGCCAACTAGTGCGTGAATTCCGCCGAGCTCCAAGGAAATATCGCGACACGAGCGAAAGTTCTGTATTCTTAAGTGCGTAAGTTTCATAGACTCCTCAAGTTAGCCCTTATGACTCTTCCCTTGACGATGAATCCACTTCTTCAGGCGCCTCTAACGCCTCCATCTCCAACACCGCGATCTCGGGCAGGCTTTTGCCAGCGATCCCCTGCAGGTCGCCGTACATACTCACAGTGGCCTGCATGACGCGCTCGGTCTGCTCTTCGCGTTTGGCCCATTGTTTTGTAATAACCTTCTTCTCGCGGTCCAGATCCTGTTTCATTGTCGTAAACGCCTCGACAATGGCCTGAACACGCTGGCGGAAGTGTGGGCCTATTAGATAAGAATAGAGCAACTCCATCTTGGTCTGTTGGCCCTCGGATGCCTGGCGAGCTGTGGAGACTTCAATAAGGGAGTGACGCAACATCAGGGCCACCGGCATAATAACGCCGGGATGAGCGACCCATACGCCTTCCACGAAATCAAATGCCTCCACTCCTTTCGGAAGCGTCTGACTGACAATGATAGCTATTTCAGCTTTTGCAACTCGTTGATCATCGCGCAACTTCGGGAGCCAGCTGTCGCTCCAATTCTTTGTGCGCTTGGATTCCCACAGAATTGTTCCGCACGCCTGTCCCAGGGAACTTACGACTCTCTGCAGTGTGTCGCCGCCATGTTCTCCCTTTGGCACCGGCTCAATGGTATCGAGAGGAAATTTTGCCTTGAGCAATGCCTCAATCTCCAGCTCCTGGACTTCGCCCTGAAGCTGTTGTGAGCCTTGTTCCGCCTTCCGTTGCAGCTCCTCGATCTTTCGTTGCATGGAAATAATGATCTGTTCCTTTTCCGATACCTTCAGGTTCATCTGTTCTTCGACTTCTTTGCGCGATTGCTCGCGAATACTCCCGAGCCCTGCCTGCACTCGTTTTTCGACCGTCAAATCCAGCTCGCGCTTGGCGTCATCCAATTCGCGCTGCTTGCGAGTATATTCGGCTTGTGCCGCCTGTGCCTCCGCCAATTTCGCATTTTGCTGATTCAGCGCGTCCTGGAGCTCTGTATTCTCTTTTGCCTTCTGTTCAAGCTCCATAGCCACAACGGTCTTGGCCTTCTTTGCCTCCTCGGTGGCGATCTTTGTCCGTTCCTGGGTGAGTCTTGCTGCAACCTGATCTTCAAGAGCAGCTTTTTCTTTAACCAAGGACTGCTCGCGCTCACGGATACTGCCCTCACGCGCCGCAATCGCCGTGTCCTTCTCCGCAAGCTTCCGCTCAAACTCGCGCTTGGTCGATTCGATAAGAGGCGCAGCCAGCGACTCCGTAAGTTTGATCTCGGCCTGACACTTTGGACAAACAATGGTCGGTTCCATGGCGTTCATTTCCTTTCCTCCATTACCCGTCTCCCCCTTCACCATCAGCCACTACCGCTTCCTGTCGCTGAGAACAACCTTGGTCACCCTCTCCCTAACCCTCTCCCATCTAGGGAGAGGGGATACGGCACAGGATACCGCATGACGGAACGAGGCGAAGGCCTCTGTTGAGCGGCGTCAGAAGGCGCCGCTTTCCAAGCCTGCAATGCTGCGGCGCCTGATGCGCAGGCGAGCGAGCGGCGACTGAGTGAGCGAGCCGTAGCGAAACAGAGGCCTTCGACTCGTTCCGTCTGCTGAATGACAATGAGCGAATTGACCGTAATTACTCCCCCACACCTTGCACGGAATGTTGCGAGGAAACTTGCAGAATTTATATTAGAGATCAAGGGAATACAGGGAGAGGGGATTGATATCAGGAGATTCCCGCTTTCGCGGGAATGACAAGCGGGGGGCAAGCATGCCGATTATCTCTTGCCGCTCTTCTTTCGTTTCACGATTCGCTTTCGCGCCGGCAGCTTCTCCAGTTCCTTCGTCTCTTCCACAAGCCGGTCGAAATCACCAGTAGGCTGCGCAGCTTCCAGTCGTCTGCGCTCGGCCTCGTATTTTTCGAACTCCACGTGCGCGTGCTCCTCGGCCAGGTGATGCGAGATCCTGCCCGCGTGAGTGAGGACGTTGCGCTCGTTAAACTTGAGAAACGCGTCGAGCCTGGCGACCCAGTCGGCCATGTGCATGGGGCGTCGCCTGCGGGCCTGGTCCTCGGCATAGTCGAGGTACATGGTCACAACGCGGTTGAGCTCGCGCAGCTCTTCCTCGCCCAGGTAGTTCTTGGCAACTGTCACGTCAGTCCTGCGGATGGGGCCGTGCGGCGAGTTTTTCCACGTAGTCAAACCCATGTGCGGTTTGCCGGCAGCGGCACGCTCGCTGATCAGTTCCGCAGCAGTATGACCATGGATTGCCCAATGCAGCTTGTTCTGCACCGTGGCGTAGAAGGTCTGCGTGATCTCGGCCCTGGAGTCGTAATCGATGCTGGTGGCGTAGATATCCGTGATCTTCTGGTAGAAGAGCCGCTCGGAAGCGCGTATATCGCGAATGCGTTCGAGCAACTCGTCAAAATATTCGTCCCCAAGGGTCTTGCCTGCCTTGATGCGCTCGTCGTCGAGGGTAAAGCCCTTGACTAAGAGCTCGGACAGCCGCGCGGTAGCCCACTGTCGAAAGAGCGTGCCCCGCGCAGAGCGGACTCGATAACCTACGGCAAGAATGGCGTCGAGGTTGTAGTGCTGAATATCATAGGGTTTTCCATCGCTTGCAGTTATCCGGAATTTCCGGATAACTGAATCTTCGTCCAACTCCTCTTCGTCAAAGATGTTCCGCAAGTGCTCGTTGATAGTGCGGACGTCCTTCTGAAACAAATCAGCAATCAAACGCTGGGTCAGCCAGACAGTCCGGCCGTCAACGCGGACCTGAAGACGGAGCCCGCCGTCGCGATAGATTAAGAGCTGCCCGGGTCCCGGTTGATCCGTCCGTTGCAACTCGGTCTTATCCTTTTTATCCACATCCTTAACCGTCATCTTGCCTGCGATATCGCCTGCTGCGTTCACTTGGCAAGGTGAAAATAAAAACCGCATCATGGAACAAGTCCTTTGCAGCCTCTGATCGCCCTATAATGACGTTGCCCCTGTCTTGAGGTTCTGGTAGATTCATCTAAACCAACAACCCAAAGGGTTATAACCTATGGAAATCATTACTGCTTCCTATGCCCTGCCGATGACCAACGGAGGCCCTATCATTAGATATGGGGCGATCGCGGTGGAGCTCGGCAGGATACATGCGTTCGGCGCCAGAGAAGAGATCCAGGGGAAATACCCCGATGCGCCGATAAAAGAGTTCCCGGATGGAGTGCTCATGCCCGGCCTCGTATCGGCCCACTGCCACCTGGACCTCGTCTCTCTCTACAACCCCTCCTTCGCGTCGAGCGACGACTCCATCATCGAGGAGCCCTCCGACTTCGTATCCATGCTGATCGACCAGATCGAGTTCAAGCACGACGCGAAACCTGAACAGGTGATCGACGGGATACAGCGCGGCATCAACCGGCTGATCGAGACGGGCGTCACCTGCGTGGGCGACATGACCAACTTCGAGGGCACGTTCAAACTCCTGCGCGAGACCGGATTGCGCGCCGTGGTCTTCCCCGAGGTGCTGGCCGGCCGAGGCGAGGCCGCGCAGCAGAAGTTCGAGGTCGCGCTCGCCCTGCTCGACAAGTACACCGACGCCACGCACGACAGGATACGCGTGGGCCTGGGTCCCTACGCGCCGTATCTGCTCTCGCGCAACCTGCTCAAGATAATCAGCCAGCACGCGCGCGACGCCTCGATCCCGGTGATGATACACGCGGCCGAATCGTTCGCCGAGATGGAGTTCTTCTTCGACTCGCAGGGGCCGATCGCAACGGAGATATGGCCGGCGCTGGGATGGTCGGAGCTGCCGCCGGCGCAGCGCAAGACCCCAGTGGCGTACCTGGCCGACATCGGCTTCTTCGACGCGCCGACCACGATCGTGGGCGGCCTTCAGCTCTCCGCAAAGGACTTCCCCCTGCTGGCCAGGCACCTCGTGCGCGTGGTCTGGTGTCCGTCCATGAACAGGCGCATGAAGCACGGCCAGTTCCCGTACGGGAAGCTCTCCGATCACGGCATCCCCATAGGCCTGGGCAACGAAAGCTGGATAGGGCAGCTGGGCTTCAACATGTGGGAGGAGATGAGGATCGCGACCACGGGGGGCGCAACCCCCTGCCCCACCCCCGCCGAGGTCCTTCGGATGGCCACGGTCGGCGGCGCGAGGGCATTAGGGCTGGACCATCTGATCGGCACGCTCGACGAGGGGAAAAAGGCCGACTTCATAATCGTCAATGCGCCGAAGTGGAGCGAAGACGAGAGCGAGGCGCGATTCTACGACAGACTGATCGCCTCGACAGAGCCGCAGCACGTGCGCCACGTGGCCGTGGGCGGCGGAATCCTCAAGTCCACGTAAGCGCACAGCCTATTCCACCCTCCGGATCCCTTGATCAGTTCCCTTGACTGAAGCATGCCGCCCCGGCTACACCCATCGCTGACAGGAGGCCATGATGATGAGTTTTATCGAACTTGCGAAGAAGCGCGTCAGCGTCCGCAGCTATGCGAACAGGCCGATGCCCGACGAGGACATAGTGAAGATCCTGGAGGCAGGCAGGCTCGCGCCCTCCGGCAACAACGCGCAGCCATGGCGATTCATCGTGGTCCGCGACGCCGCGATCAAGAAGAAGCTGTACGAAGTCTCGGGAAAACAGCAGTGGATCCTCGACGCGCCGGCGGTGATCGCGGTGATCGCCGACCCCCTGGCCAAGTTCAAGGACGTCGAGCGGAACGAGTACGACTCGCTCAACGCCGCGCACAAGACAACGCTGCTCATCAAGGCGGTGCGCGACGCCTCGATCGCGGCGGAACACATCGTGCTGGCTGCGACCGACCTGGGATACGGGAGCTGCTGGGTGGCACTGTTCGAACAGGAGGAGATCAGGCCAGTCTTGGCGGTCCCAGAGCACTGCTATGTGGTCACGCTCCTGACCGTGGGCAGGCCCAAAGAAACCCCCAAGCCCGGCAGCAGGCGCCATTCGCTCGCCGAGCTCACATTCGACGAGAGGTACGGCAGGCGCACCGCTATCTGCCGTGAGTGAGATGGGCAAGAAGGAAGCGTCCGACATAAAGGTCGTCGCCAAGAACCGCAAGGCCTTCCACGACTTTCACATCGAGGAGAAGATGGAGGCGGGCCTGGTCCTCATGGGCAGCGAGGTGAAGAGCCTGCGCGACGGAGGGGCCTCTCTCTCCGACTCCTACGCTATGATAAAGGGGGGCGAGATCTGGCTCATAAATTCGCACATCGCGCAGTACTCGCCGGCTTCATACGCGAACCACGAGCCCAAACGCACGCGAAAGCTGCTCCTGCACTCGCGCGAGATCATGAAACTCTCGAACACGCTGAGGCAGAAGGGCTACACCATGGTGCCCCTGATGCTGTATTTCAGGAATGGACGCGCGAAGGTCGAGCTGGGGCTTGCGCGCGGGAAGCGAAAGTACGATAAGCGCGTGGCGATCAAGGAGCGGGAGACGAAACGCGAGCTCTCGCGGGCGGTGAGGAAAAACCGCTAGTTCTTTGAAAATTCAATGCGGGGGCGAAGAGATTTCGACGTGGAATGTGGAGTGAGCGCTGCATGCCGGCCCGTCATCAAGCCGCAAAACTGATGGCAAAAACACTGAAATGCCGAGCCTATGGCTCTTGCTGCCTAACTATAGGTAGCACGTCGACCGGCTGACGCCTGCTGAGCCGGAAGACGCCGCTAGCAGGCTGGCTGCCCCAAGTTCTCCCAGGCGCGGGGTGGCAAGACACAGCAGGGATAGTTTGAAAGGGATCCTTTCCCCGGGAGCCCCTTCGGGCGAAACTCAATACAGGGACTAAGCATGTAGACGCGCTCACAAAGCTTTCGCGGACGGCGGTGCAATTCCGCCCGCCTCCACCAGAGAAACGGCCCCGAGTGGGGCCGTTTTTTTTAGAGGTCCTGACCCTTGTGGTGCCGATAGGCGATCACGGTAGCCTTCTCCAGCGTCACAAGCCCTTCCTCAATCATCGGGTCGATGATCTTGAGAAACATTTCGATCCGCTCCGGTTTATCCACGATCTCGACGATCACAGGCAGGTCTTCGGAGAGTCTCAGGATCTTTGCAGTGTGCATGCGGCTGTCGGCGCCGAATCCCATGAGCCCCCTCATCACCGTGGCCCCGGCCAGCCCCTCCTTGCGGGCAAGCTCCACGATCGCCTCGTACAGCGGCTTGCCGTCGGAGCGGTCGCTTTCGCCGATGAAGATGCGGAGCAGCTGGGCCTCTGAAGGCAGGTGCATTCTCAACCCCCTCTCAAGCTGCGGACGAGCATCATGCCCGCCGCGACGCAGACTATGCCGACCACGTTCTGCAGCGCCACGTTCTTCAGCGCGGCCGCAAACTCGGCCGCCCGCACCAGCTCTGCGGATTCCAGCATGAACGACGAGAAGGTGGTGAATGCGCCGAAGAACCCTACGAAGATGACCGCCCTCACCTGGCTGCTCAGGGCGAGCGACCCCTCGGAGAGGGCCCAGAGGATCCCGACCACGAAGCATCCGACGACGTTGACGACCAGCGTGCCCCATGGGAAAACGCCGTCGGAGAACCTGTGCACGGCGCCGGAGAGGCCGTATCTGCAGAGAGTGCCTGCTCCCCCTGCCATCGCAAGCCAAAGGAGTTTTTGGAACATGTCGCCTCCCGGATCTGGGGGTATCAGAAGAAAATTCATCCCTCAAGCGATAATTCTCGACTCTAAGGATAGTGGCGAGAAACCGCCGCCTGGACCGCTCGAGATCCTGCTTGAGATTTTATTGCAATGAAGCTACGGAATACACACAACGCAACATCATGGAGGATGACATGATCATGTTCGGATGGCCATCGAGCCCGAAGGCCTTGCTCGAGGCGCGATACAAGGCCTACACCAAGGGGGACGTGGATTTCATAGTGGCGAGCTGCCACCCGGACATCCGCAAGAAGCAGGACCGCAAGGAGATCGAGAGCTGGTCGAAAGAGTCAAAGTGGCTGGGGCTCGACATCGAGGACCACAACGACGACGGCCACGCCGGGTTCGTGAAGTTCATCTGCCGCTACGAGCAGGGCGGACAGGAGGTCGAGCACCGCGAGATAGCGGAGTTCAGGAAGTTCGACGACGGCAAGTGGTATTACTACGATTCAAAAAAACCGAACACCACGGTCCACAGGGAAGCCCCGAAGATCGGCCGCAACGATCCCTGCCCCTGCGGCAGCGGGAAGAAGTACAAGAAGTGCTGCGGCGCCTAGAGGATTGAGTGCAGGGACTTTACCGCGTTTGCGATCTCTGAATCCTTCACCAGAAACGCCACGTTGATCTCGGATGCGCTCTTTGTGATGGCGCGCGAGCACACGCCCGCGTCCGCGAGCGCGGTGAATATCCTGCCGATCGACTTTGGGTTACCCCGTAGCTCGTCGCCCACCACGCAGACCACGGCCATCTTGTCCTCGCAGCGCACCGAAGCAAACCCCTTGAGACCTTCGCAGGCTGAGTTGCGCGCGCGCTCGGAGAGTCCGGATTGCGTGATGAGCGAGATGCCAGCCTCGCTGGTCATTATCATGTGCGCGATCACGCCATGATCCTTGAGCACCGCGAGCGCGGAGTTTAAGATCTCCGGCACCGAGTGAAAGCGCTCGGACTCGAGGTGTATGAGGGTCACGTCCTCCTTGTAAGCGATCGACTTCGCGAGGCTCTTCGTGAGCACGGGCTCAGCCACTATCACGGTGCCCGGATCATCATGCCTCATGACGTTGGCGACCCTGACCGGGATCCCGTGCCTGATCGCTGGGATGAGGGTCGCAGGGTGCAGGACCTCTGCGCCGAAGTACGCGAGCTCCGAGGCCTCGTCGAACGAGAGTTTAGGAATGTTCCTCGCTCCCGGCTCGATTCCAGGGTCAGCGGTCATCACGCCGTCCACGGCCTTGTAGATGACCACCTCTTTCGCCTTTACCGCAGCCGCGAAGATCGTGGCAGTGTAGTCGCTGCCCGAGCGGCCGAGGGTCGTGATCTCGCCCTGATCGTTCTTCCCCAGGAATCCCGTGACGACCGGGATCCCCTCCACCGATCCGATCGCCGCTGCGATCGCCTTTTCCATGCCCGGCAGAGGCTTCGCATTGCCGAACGCGGAGTCGGTCAGCATGCCTGCGTCGTAGGAGTTGATCGCGCTCGCCTTCATCCCCCGCGCGTTAAGCGCCCCTGCGATTATCCTGGATGAGAGCCTCTCGCCGAAGGACATCACGTTGTCCATGGTGCGCACGGTCAACTCCTTCACGAGGTTTATGCCGTGCAGCAAGGTTTCGAGCCTTGTGAGCAGCGGATCGATCGCAGTCCTCGGCACCGAGAGATCGTCCGCCAGCTCCTCGTGATAGCGGCGTATCGCGCCGCTCTTGATTTCGCCCTTGAGCGCACGGCTCGCCGCGTCGACGAGCATGTCGGTCGTATTTCCGTGCGCCGAGACCACCACGAGCGGGGACTCGCCCGCGCGCTTCGCGATCAGATCCAGGCAGCGACTCACGCCCTCCGCTGTGCCGATCGTCCTGCCGCCGAACTTGAGGACTATCATAGTTTCTCTATCTCCTCTTAACCGGTCTCTCTGTCAGCGGTTTGAAATTCATGCCGGACTCAGGTCCAGGCAGCGTCTCCACAGGTCTTCCGAGCAGGAAGTCTCCCTTTGATATCCAATCTTTGAGGATCTTCGCAATTTCCCTCGCCCTGGGCATGCTGGAGAGCGAGGCGGTCTCCACGGTCTTTCCGTTCACCTCTATCTTTCCGCTCCTGAGCTCTGCATAGGAGACCATAGCGAGGGGCTTGCCCTTGAGTTCCGGATAATCGGAGCTGTAGTCCCAGACCGGCGCCAATATATCGGCGTCCGTGATCGCGCAGCCTTGTGCAATATCCTCGTCGAGGACAGGTATCGGCACCCCGACGCCCACTGAGAG
>Ga0265297_10008150_pt1 | contig 14107 bp, 18 predicted proteins | sample Munlanlwell13791_FD_192502 | JGI IMG/M metagenome (GOLD analysis project Ga0265297, IMG submission 192502) | Leachate microbial communities from a municipal landfill in Southern Ontario, Canada - Leachate well 137-91 | ecosystem: Engineered > Solid waste > Landfill > Unclassified | place... | reverse complement strand
AATCTTGCAGGGTTGCCGGCAATATCGATACCGGCGGGATTGTCTGCAGACAAACTGCCAATAGGATTGCAGATTATCGGGGACATACTGAGGGAAGATAATGTACTTAAGGCAGCGAGCAGCCTGGAAAAGGCGATAGGTTTTAAAGATAAACCCGGGATATGAAAATTTAAAAGAATGGCCTTAGATATAAAAAATTTAAAGTATGAACCGGTCATAGGACTGGAGGCGCATGTCGAGCTCTGCACCAGAACAAAGATGTTCTGCGGGTGCAGGCTTTCTTTTGGTGAGGATAAAAACATATATACCTGCCCGGTATGTCTGGGTCATCCGGGATCGCTGCCGGTTATTAACAGGAAGGCAGTCCAGTATGCCATTAAAATCGCCCTTGCATTGAACTGCAAAATACAGGATTACACGATATTTCATCGTAAAAATTATTTTTACCCTGATATGCCCAAAAACTACCAGATATCGCAATACGATCTTCCTCTGGGAGTAAAGGGTCACCTGGATGTGGATATGGGAGATTACACGAGAAGAGTGGGTATAACAAGGGTTCACATGGAAGAAGATACCGGGAAGCTCCTGCATACGGGAACGACAGGCAGAATAAGCGAATCCGAGGCCAGCATTGTTGATTTTAACCGGGCCGGAACCCCTCTTATAGAAGTCGTAACGGAACCTGACATCAGATCGCCGGAGGAAGCCAGGGAGTATATGATAGCTTTAAGGAATCTGATCCTGTTTCTGGATGTCAGTAACTGCAGTATGGAAGAAGGTAGTCTCCGGTGCGATGCCAATGTTTCCGTGAGAAAAAAGGGTAAAGAAAAGATCGGTACAAAGACAGAGATTAAAAATTTAAACTCTTTCAAATTTCTGCAAAAAGGGCTGGAATACGAAGTAGAAAGGCAGATAAAACTTCTCGAATCCGGCAGCAAGGTGATCCAGCAGACAAGGCATTACGATAGCAAGACAGCTATCACCAAGGTTCTCCGGTCCAAAGAAGAGGCCCATGACTACAGATATTTTCCGGAACCTGATCTCGTTCCGATTTATATGGAAAGTAAGATGGTTGAGGATATCAAAAAGACAATTCCTGAACTGCCTGCCACTAAAGCGAAGAGGTTTGAGAAGCAGTATGGTCTTTCCATATACGACAGCAATTTTCTTTCAAACGACAGGGATCTTGCGGATTATTTTGAGAAGTGCTGCAGCTGTTACGGCAATGCGAAAAATATTGCCAACTGGATGATGGGAGATTTCAGCGCATTGCTTAATAAAGAAAAAATTACGATAAAAGAAAGCAGGGTGACTCCCGAGAACCTGTGCAGGATGCTTGAGATAATCGATGGAGGAAAAATAAATTCCAAAATGGCAAAGTCGGTGTTCGAGGAGATGTTTGCAGCCGGTAAGGACCCCGGGAAGATAATCGAAGAAAGAGGACTGGAACAGATAGCCGATAAAAGTATGCTCGAAGCCGTTATCGAAGAGGTGCTAAGAGATAATCCGGGACCGGTGGAGCAGTTCAGACAGGGAAAAGAAAAGGCTCTGAGCTTCCTGATTGGAAAAGTCATGGCAAAGACAAAAGGTAAGGCAAATCCCCGGATGGTAAACGAGATAATTACTAAAAAATTAAGTTGATTATCTTTCAAAAATTACTATAATTTTATCCTTGATAGAAGTTTTATTAAAAGAAATCAATCGCAGATTTTTTACCCGGAAATACCTTCGATAGCAAAAATGGAGTCACATAATTTATAAATATTTAATATAAATGGATTATTACCCAGAGTGGAAGGGAACGAGTATGATTAAAAAAATCGGTATTTTGACAGGCGGCGGAGATTCTTCGGCTATAAATGCAGCTATAAGGGCTATTTATATAAGGGCTTCGCAGTTTGGGTGGAAAGTAGTAGGAATTAAAAACGGATGGGATGGCCTGGTCAAAGGCAATGTAATGGAACTGAACAGGGATTCCGTCACGGGAATAATTGCCGAAGGCGGGACCATAGTGGGCACTTCAAGGACCAATCCTTTCAAAATAGAAAACGGAGTGGAAAAAGTAAAAGAGAACATAAAGAAGTTCGAGCTGGATGCGATCATAACCATTGGCGGGGATGATACAAACGGAGTCATAACAAAGTTGACCCGGTATGGGATAAAAGGTGTTGGTATTCCTCAGACCATAGATAACGATATTGCACATTCCGATTATGCGATAGGGTGCGACACTGCAGTTGAAGTGGTAACGGAATGTCTGGACAGGCTTCATACCACGGCTCATTCCCACAGCAGAATAATGATAGTGGAAATCATGGGAAGAGATGCAGGCTGGCTTGCTCTGAACGGGGGCGTTGCAGGAGGAGCAGATGTCATCCTTATTCCGGAAGTGCCTTTTAGTTACGATGAAATAATAAAAGTAATAGAGGAAAGGAAAAAAAGAGGCAGGGACTTTACGGTTATCGCGGTTGCCGAAGGCGCAAAACCGGAGGGTGAAGAAGGGCAGATAACTGCTTCATGCACGGTTGACAACTTTGGCCATGTACAACTCGGCGGCGTTGGAAATGTCATCGCCCGTGAATTGGAGAAGAGAACAGGTTACGGGACAAGGGTAGTAATTCTGGGTCATCTGCAGAGAGGTGGAAAGCCAACAGCTTTTGACAGGATCGTTGCGACAAGGCTCGGGATAAAAGCTGTAGAGATGATCCGTGATGGCAAATTCAGCGAGATGGCGGTAATGGAAAATGGTTCAGTAAACTCAGTTCCACTGGAGAAAGCCATAAACGAAGAGAAGCCCCTGGATAGGGAACTCTACGAGTTATCCAAGCTTTTATATTAGAAAAGTTATATTTTCGATAATTTCCAAAGTTGTATAACTTCAAAATAAAGAAGAAGAGGTCTATAAATATTATAACTTTACTTTTATTTATTTTCCTGGATTACTTAAAAGTCCAGCTATGGCTCCCACTGAAGCTGATCCAAGAGCAATAATTATTTCAGGTATCTCTAAGCCTCTTAAAGAAAGTAAGAGAGCCCCGATAGTAACTGATATCAGTACTATTCCAAGCACAATAATAGCGCCAATATATATCCGGTTATCAATATTAGTAGGGGTTGCTTCTTTAACGGCATCTTTTTTAGCATTTTCTAATCCATTATCGAGTTTCTTTTTTGCATCGGCGGTTAAATTCGGAATTTTTTCAATACTGTTTTGTAAATCTACAAATGCTTTTTCTATTATTAATTTTGTTTTTTTCATAATTTACCTCCTTTTTTATAATTTTTCTTATAAAATGCTTTAATACACTATATATTAAATTTAAATATTTTATTTTAATATTTTATTAAATAATAGTATTTTTTTATTATATCTTAATATGTAAAAAATAAGAATAATATGGTTAAGTCATAGGGAAATATTCTTAAATATAATAAAGTAAACAGTAATAAATTTAAGATTAAGTGAGTAGAAAAATGGCAATTATAAATATTTCAATACCTTCTGAACTTCTGGATAAGGTAAATAAATATAAAAAAGTAGTTAATAAAAACCGTTCAGAATTTTTTTCCGATGCAGCAAAACTGTACTTTGGAAAGATTGACGAATACATTGCTTTTGAGAATAGAAAAAAAGCTGTCAGAAATTTAATGAAAATAAATGAGAAGATAAAAAAAGAAGGATTATTTGAAGGCGTTGATTTTATAAAAGAAATAAGGAATTTAAGACAGACAAGAACTGATGAACTACCCAGAAGAGCAAAATAGTGGTGAGTTCAGCGGCATAGACAAATTTATTATTCAGGAAAAAAGCAGAGAAATCTTCGTGCTGGATTCTTCTGTCATATTTAAGTGGTTTTATTCTGAAAATGAAAGCGGCACCGAAGCTGCCAGAATTCTTTACGAAAAAGCTACATTAAAGAATTTCTATATTTTATCTCCCGAGCTTTTAATTTATGAACTGTTAAATATTTTCAGGTTCAGGACCAATATTTCAGAAAAGTTACTGGAAGATATAATCCGGGAAATTTTCAATATATTAATATTTCCAAAACTGGATCGAGATTTCCAGAAAAATTAAAGCTTCAATATACGACTGTATTTACATTGCTATGTCTGAAATATATAAAGCCCCTCTCATTGCTGCAGATAAAAAGCTTTGTGAGAGCGCAAAAAGCCTAAATTTCAATATTGTGTTTTTGGATGATTTTGTAAGTTTTAAAAGTAAAGGAAATTAACAAAGAATTTAATAATTATTAAATTATAATTAGTCATTTGGTTGAAAGTTGATAAAAAAAGTAATCCATTTTAGGATTATCTTTTTTGTTGAACAGTTCAAATCCTGAAATTTGGAATAAAATTTTAAGAGAGATAACCTATTTAAATGAAATCTTAAATAGATTATAGTTGAATATTGAGGAGGTTAATATATAATAAAAGTATTAAAATTCTAAATATATATGAATGATTTAGATATTTGTTTATAATTTTAATATAAATAATTAAACATTACTTATAAAATTATTTTAAGGAGGGATGCATTGAACCGCGCTAATAAAGAAATAAATAAAAAAATTGCAGGACAGGAGTCAAGTAGTGAGAAATCCGATGAAACACAAAGTAATGGGAATAGCGTTATTGGGGAATTAGGAGATGTAATAGAAAAAACTTACAAAGTGGGAGGAATGTCTTTAGTATTTGTGACAATAGGGATTGTGCTAATTCTAAGTCCATTTACATTAATAAAAGTTGAAGCAATTGTCCCTTATTTTACATACTTTTATATTTTAGGAGCAGTTTCCCTGTTAATATCTCTGGCTGTTTATTTCCCCAAAATTTTCTGGAGAATGAGAATAACAAGTACATCGTTGGAAAAATATTACCAAACTATTGATAAAATTATTTCTGGATTTATAGGAAATAAAAAAGATTTTTCCGTTAAGGATTTTGAAAATCTGCTTATAGCAATTGGAAACTTAACAAAACTGTTTATAGGAAAAGAGGTAATAGGGTTTTTTCCGCCGGAAGAAGGAAGAGAAACTGAATATGTGGAACAGACAGCAGAATCAACGAAATTATTAACAGAAGGAAAAATTAAAATAGAAGGACTTCCTGACATTCCTCTGGCAAAAATAATAGGACCAGAGGCACATAGATCAGAAAAATATATAAGATTAAATGCCAGATAGAGTTATTGAAAATATAGAAAATAAGTCCGTAAATAATTTTGCGTAGATCTCTAAACTTACTTGAGATATTAAAAAGTTTGGAGTGGGATATAAGTGTTGTTGCAAGAGAGAAACTTATAAGAAAGCTAATAAAATGATTAAGCTTAAAGGGCACAAAGGAATTTTAGATTCTAAAATATTACAAGAAGAGTTTATAAAAAATCTTTAATTCGTTTGTTGTAAAATTAATTACTCAAAGGTGTAAATTTCGGATCATTTTTTAAAGAATTAATAACTATTGAAAATATAACTCCAGATTTAGTATCTACATAACAATCAACATACAGTCCTAAACCTTTTATGACTCTAGGATAAAAATAGGTTATTTTTATCCTAAATCGGTACATAGTATTTACGAGGTAATTTTAATGTTAGTTGATACAAAAAGCCTGATTTCATTAACAGAAGCTAACCAGAACTTTTCCAAAGTTGCCAGATGATAAAACTTGATACCCATCCGGGTTCTGTATCTTAATGATATAATGTGTAAGGCAACCGGCGGTTAATCTGAACTCCGTGATATTGGGACATTTTAATCAGCATTATATAATGCACATGCATAATTTGAAGGAAAAGACTTCTATCTTACTATTGAAGAAAGAGCAGCGCGCCAGGCTTATGGAATTATAAGAAATCGCCCTTTTCTTGACGGAAATAGAAGGGCAGGACTATTTGTTATGCTTGTTTTTCTGGAACTCAATGGTATTAAGTTGTATTTTTCTCAACCTGAACTGATTGAACCGGGTATGGGAATAGCTGAAGGGAGAACAGATTCGGAAAAAATAAAAAAATGGATCATTGAGCATAAGAAATATTTAGCACTAAAAGTATAGGTAGTGAGTCAATTTGATTTTATTAGATAATTTGTCTAATATCAAATATCTAATTAGAAAAACACACTTGACAAATACATCTTAAAACTGTTAAATTATTTTTACTGAACATAGTTCAGTGTGTGGGTACACAAATAAAAAACAATCCTATTCTTAGGGTTGTTTTTTATTTTGGTACGGGAGACGGGAATCGAATCCGTACGTGTGGGTACACGCTGAATTTACAGTTCAGTGCGTCTACCATTCCGCCACTCCCGCGTAGATTTTTTTATATAAAAAGTTAATTTCTGTTGATATTATTTATTAATTATTATAAGAAGTAGTTTTTATAACGATTAAATACCATTGTTTATCTGTAAATTTTTGATCATATCGCTGATTTCCTCTTCGGATAATTTATCAGTATCATATCCTTTCTGCATGAGCCATTCTTTAAATTGAAGCCGGGATTTTTTAACCGATTTTTCATATATCAGCTCACTCATCTGATTGAGCAGCTTCTTATTTTCGATATATTTTTTATAAGAAATGATAACTGCTTCAGGGACGCTGTCTCTGGTAACAATGTAAGTTTCATCCTTATCTGATATTGTATCTACTATTTCCTTGATATTATTCCTGGCATTTGTGATTCCAATTATATAATCCATAAGACTCCTTCCTGTTAATAATATTTAATTGTACATTTAAACTTACATCTAAATATGACTTAATATTATATAAGATATATATATTTTTATATAGTATATATTGAGTATATAAATTGTATTGACATAGTAAATAATATAATTTATTCTATTAAAACACATAATCGATAGTTATGCAAATAAATAAAAGTGCTTATGACCAAAAATACTTATCTAAATAATAAAATAAATGGATATGTGAGTTCTTTTAATATTATTTTAGCTGATAAAGATTTTGAAACTTTCGAAAAAATCCAAAATTTAAAATATAAATACAATTTTATAAATCTCAGTAGTAATTTTGCAGTTAATTTCATTCTTGAATATGAAAAAATTGATTTAATCATAATAAGTAAAAAAATTTCCGATTTATCTGATATCGTAGAAAGAGCAAAGAGAAAAAAAATTAATATTTATGTCATTGGTGAGGATATTAAATCACCTATAGATGAGAGAGAAATAGAAAATATATTACTAAAAGAAATAAATAAAAAAGCTTTTAGTGAAAAAAATAAAAGATTTAATTTTAAAAGATATATTAGTTATTTTTCAAGGCTAACGAGATCCAGGAAATTGATTCTAAAATCTGATAGTAATAAAGATGAAAAAAACCAGGGACATTCTTCGATGAAAGATAATAAACAACATAATCTAAAAAACGAGAAAAGAATATTTAATAAAACAGCTTGCAAAAATGATTTGTCCAAAGAGTCAAAAGTAAGTAACGTCAAAAATAAAAAATATAATTCTAAAACTATTCAAGAAAATATCAATATAATTTTAAAGAATGAAAGTAATCCAATAAAGGACAATGATCTTGAAATTAAAAAAATAAGAACAATAAAGCAAAAAGTAATTATATTAGTCAAAACAAAAGGCGGAGTTGGAACTACCACTATATCTATCTTTTTAGGTCAGATGTTTAGCAAGGTTAAAACACTGCTTGTAGATTTAAATTTTTCTGAAGGAGGAGGCGACCTGAGCTATTATCTTAATATTCCAAAATCTCCAAATATTTTAAATTTTATTGATGGTTATAATAGAAATTCCTTAGAAAATTCGGTAGTAAAAATCAAAGAAAATCTAGATATATTACAAGCTCCTCCAACATATGAGATGTCAAGAAGAGTAGATTTACAAGACTTGTATTGCTTAACCGATATAGCTAAAAAAAAGTATCATTTAGTAATATTCGATTTACCCAATAGGTTTGATGATTTATTACTGGGTTTGATCGACCTGGCTGATCTTTTAATAATGGTATCTGACCATACTTTTGGAAGTATCGGGAGACTTATAAAAATGAATAATAGGTTTGTTTATGATGATTTGGAAAGAATATTAATTATAAATAAATATGACAAAACAAATGATTTGAATTTATTTAAAAGTCAAATTGAACAATTTTTTAATTTAAAGGATTTCGTGTTTCTGGATGAAAATGAAATTTTAAGAAAAAAATCGGAATTTCTAAACTTCGATTTTAATAATCTAAAAAATTTTAACTACTTAGCAGAAAAAATACTTAATTTACTAACTTGTGATTAAAAAGGAATTTTAATGAAAAAATATTATATAAAATACTTAACGCTAATAATTATAGGGTCAATAATCATAGGATTGGCATTTTATTTATTCCTTAACAATTATCTGGATAAAAAAGAGATAGTCGTAGCATCCAGAGATATTAGCGTTGGTGAAAAAATAAATAAAGAGGATTTATATTTTAAAGAATATTATAAGAATTCTCTTCCGGAAAATTATCTGACCGATAAAGAAGTCGCAATAGGAAATATTATTAATATAGATAGGAAAAAAGATGACTATATTTCTAAGGAAATGTTTGATAACGAAATTAAATCAAATATTTTCGAAAAATTATTACCTGGTGAAGTAATGATAGCGATTAATATACAATATGTTGAACCTATTTTAAAAGAACTAAAAACAGGTAATTGCATCTCTCTCATATCAACTGCTGTGGATAAAGATTCTATACTTTCAGAAAACTTTATCTATTCGGGTATTAATACTGATGAAAGTGATAAATATTCAGGTAAAAGCAATTTCTCAACAGGTTCAGATTATATCGATAGCACAACCTTTTATATGTCTGAAAATATAATTTGGATTGATGGTCAGATAATAATAAGGAATCTAGAAATATTATTTATGGAAGAAAATATTGACAATAGCAACAAGAATATTCTTTTAAATAATAATATTGATAGCAATACGAGTATTTATCTTAAATGTAATATAAAAGAAGCTCCTATTGTTGCGAGATTAACAAAGAATAGTGATTATAAAATTATAGTAGAAAATATTTAATTTTTTAAAAATGAAATCCTTGGCGGATTCGGAACAAAATATTCTTATCGATAAAGTTTCTGATGATATTGAGTTAAGTAATATCAGCAGTATAAACTTTAAAGGCCTGCCGGGAGATAAGAATAATTATTATGATAAAAAATTAATAATAACAATTGTATCTAATAAAGGTGGAGTAGGAAAAACTTCTATTGCTATAGCAGTTGCAATGTTCTTTTCAAAGGAGATAAAAAAGAAAATATTATTATTAGAACTGGATAGCTCGCCGGGAGATTTTGGCGTTATTTTTGATATAGAAAATAATAAATCCCTTGAGTTGGCGCTCAGGTTTCCGGAAAAATATAATGAATATGTTAAAAATATATATAAAAATGTAGATGCTTTAAAAGGTATGTCAAATCCGCTGATAGCTGAAAACATTAAAAAAGATGCTGTCAATCTATTAGTTGATTTTATTTCTAAAGACTATGATTATATTATTGTAGATACACAAACGGTTATAAATGGTCCAGTTCTTGATATACTTAAACTCTCAGATGAAATCCTCGCTATAAGTGAATATTCTTTAGAAAGTATCGCACGTGTTTCTAGTTTAATCGATACTTTAGTAAAGAAATTTTCTATCCCTGAATATAAAATTAAATTTATAGTAAATAAAAGAAAATTTTTACATATTTTTAAAGTTTGGGATATATCAAAAATAATCAAAATGCCAATTTATGCATTTATAAGATTTGACGGAAAATTTAGTAAAAGTAAATTCATATTTAATAAAGGCAGTATCTTTAATACAAGGTTCTTTAAAGAAATTAAAAAAATATTTAAGAAGAATATTGGAATTAATAACGATGTTGAGAGATAGACTTCACAATCAAAACAAATTAACTGCAGATGATGAGAAAGAAATAATAAATAATATAAAAGAAAAAATAAAAAAGGATGAGTTTTTTGTAAATAATAGTTTTTTTAACAGAGAAGACTTTAAGGGAAGATTATACATACTTTTAAAAGATGAAATTGAAAAGAAATACCCATATTACGACTATGAAGTTGAAGAGCACTTAATTAATAAAACAATATCGGAAATCTTTGGATTGGGCATATTGGAAAATTTTTTGCAGGATAAATTAGTAACAGATATTTTTATTCAGGATAATGAAATGATAATAATAAGAAACGGAATAAAAGAATATCTGGGGAAAACTTTTAATAGTTTGGATGATGTATATTTGATAATAGATAGAATAAAGAACAATACTGGAAAAATAGTCGATCAGAGAATTCCGTTCATGAATACTGAACTCTATGATGGCAGCAGATGTTCAATAGTTATCCCTCCCATATCAGATAGAGTTTATATTTCAATACGAGTATTTAATTGTATAGATTTTAATTTAGAGGATTTATTAAAATTAAATATGTTTGATAAAAAGTATTATGAAATTTTAAAAAATTTAGTAAATAAGAGAAGTAATATTCTAATTGCTGGTTCTATGGGTTCAGGAAAGACAACTCTGTTAAATACACTTGCGAAGTTAATTCCCAGAAATGAATTCATAAATATTATTCAAGATGTACCTGAAATAAAACTAAAAGAACATCCCTTTGTAAGAATGTTATGCACCAGAACAAAATCCAGAGAGTCAGATAATGAGATCAATCAGGATAGACTGGTTTTTGAAACACTAAGAATGAAAGCAGACAGAATTGTTCTAGGAGAAGTCAGAGACTCGATGGCGGCGTATCAAATGCTTCAGGCACTTAATACAGGGCATAGAGGTAGTTTCAGTACTATTCATGCAGATTCTGCTTTTGATTCTCTTCTGAGGTTGGAAACATTGGCCATGGAATATAAAACAAATATTAGTAATTACGTGGTAAAAAAAATGATTTCGAGAGCAATAGATGTAATTTTATTCTTAGACTGTGAAAAAGATGAAAATTTTAATATTTATAATCGAAAACTCAGGGAGATATTATTGTTGGATAATAATTTAAGTGAAGGAGGTGATTATAAATTAGAATATCTATAATCATATCTGTTTTTATTGGCCTGGGATTCTTATATGTATTGGGAGCTGTAGCCATCTATGTTATTGATAAACGGAAAAACTTAATCAATAGAATTCTGAGAGTATCCAATTATCCAAATTTAATGAATGAAGAAAATAAAAGAGATAGCATTATCAATAAAATTAAAGTTTGGATTAATTACAATAATTTAAACCTGGAGGTAAAAGAATTCTTAATTTTAATTTTTATATTATCTTCTCTTTTATTTCTAACTGGATTATTTTTTGGATTTGGTTTACTTTTCTCTACTTTCTTATTAATTGCAGGTATTTTTTTATTTTTTATTTTTGTAAATATAAGAAAAAAAAGATCGAATATCAGAAAAGAAAATCAACTTGAACAATTTTTACTGGATCTTATTGGTTATTTATATGGCAATCCTAATATTTTAAATTGTATACAAAAGACTATAGAAGATGCCGAATATCCATTGAGAAGAGAGTTTGAAATAGTATTGAATGATACCCGTAAAGGTTTATTACTAAATGAAGCATTAAGAAATATGATTATAAGAAACAGCAGTCCTTTAATTGAAACAGTTTTAATTGGTTTTATTGCCGCAAATGATAAAGGTGTAGATTTAATAGAGTTCTTAAAAGATCAAGTTGAATATATTAGAGAAAAAAGGAATATGGAGAGATATATTAAAATTTTAAGTTCAGGACCGAAATATACATCATATTTAATAACTCTAATACCCATAATTTCCATAATAGTTATTATTTTAATTAATAAAGATATTATGGAAATATTATTTACAGGAATCGGGATTTTAACTCTTGTGTATATTTTACTCAGCAATATAGTAGGATTTTTTATCATAAATAGAATTATTAATTATTATGGGGGTAATAAAGTTATCAAATGAATTTGTTAGTTACGATTACCGCTATTCTTATTTCAATTTTTATTTTTTTATTGCTAATGAATTTTAATCATAAAAACGTTAGTTTAGTTATTAATAAAATCGAAGTTCATGCTGGCTATATTTATAAAAAAATAAATAGGACAAAATCAGATGAAGATTTGAAACTACTATTCGAGGAACAAAATGGAACAAATATTTTTGGTATTAAAATAAGGTCACTGGAGGGATTATTCTTATTTAGAATTATTCTCTCGGTAAGCTTCTTAATAATTTTTTCTGTTCTCGGATTTTTTCTTGGGAAGAATCTCATTTTATACTCGTTTATTGGGGCACTAATTTTTTATTTCTTACCTCTTGAGATTACAAAGGGCAAAATCAATTCAAAAAGTAAAAGAGTACAGAACGAACTTCCGGATATAGTAGATATTTTATCCTCTTTGATAAAAGCTGGTTTGAATTTAGATGAAGCATTAAATTATATTTCGAATAATTATAAATGTGAAATAAGCAGGTTATTTAAAATGGCGCAAATAAAAATATTTGAGGGATACAGTAAAATGGATGCTTTTTACTTAATTGCCAGGATTTCATTTTGTAATGATTTTAAAACAGTGATTAAGATTTTGGTACAGGCCGAGATGATTGGTAATCCTATCAGCGGTGTTTTAAAAGATATTTCAAGAGTCATGAGAACTAATCAGAGAGACTTATTAAAAATACGATCTGAAAGATTAGAAAGTAATTTAGTTCTCGTAGTGTTTATTTTTATGTTTATACCTATGATATTTTTATTTTTATTACCGATTCTGCCTCAGATGAAAATGTTTTTTTAATTAAATAATTGTTTGGTCATTTGATGATGAAGGTTTGATAGTATGTGAAATTTTTGCTTATAGTTCGTAATAAAAATCAATTCAGAATGGAGGTAAATATGAATCTATTAAGCAGGTTTTTAAAAAGAATATTTTATGAGTCAAAAGGAGCTACATTGATAGAGATTGCTTTATACATAGCTCTGGTTGTGATTGTTTGTATTACAGTAGTCACTACACTGGGTGATAAACTTCAGGCAGTTTTTCAATCTATTGTAGATAGTTTATAAGCTCAACCTGGAAAAAATATTCTTAAAAACTTCTAAGAAATATTACTTATAAATTGAATAATAAATAATGTCCAAGTTCAAATTTTATTCAGAAAAAGGAAGTATATTTATTGAACTGGCTTTAGTAATGCCATTATTAATACTATTGATTGCAGGAATTATCCAGTTTGGTTTTTTATTGAATGCCAAAATAGCTGTAAATTCTGCTTCATATGAAGCTGCAAGAATTGCTACTTTATCAGACAGTCCTGAATCAGATGCAGTAAGTGCTGTATTGACATACGCATCTTCTACAATGCCCGGGTGGAATTTCGACGAAAGATTAAGTATGAAAATTGATATTTCCAGTAAGGATCCAGGAGGCGTTGTACAAATAGTGGTAACTTATAAAATTCCAGTATTTTTCTCAAAAATTCCACCGTTCTCAATGGTTGGAGATGGTTCCATAGAGATGCGCGGAAGCAGTGTGATGAGTATAGAAGAAAAAGAATAAAAGATATATCTAATAAATAGAATATGTTGGATAGGAAAAAAGTAAATATATTTTTAATAATAAGTATAATCTTACTGGTTTTAGTTGCAGTCAAATTCAATTATTTTAAAAAAATATTTGAGTATAAAAATATTTGGATGAGCAGGGATAAAATTGATGATAAGACTAAAAATGATTATCCTGAATATATTTATGAATCTTTCATGGATAAAGATGGAAATGAAGTAGTGATCGAAATGGAAAGGAAAACCGGAACTTTAAATGATGAAAATATCATATTTTATGAAGATACAAATGACTCGCAGGTTATTTATTGTCATTTCTATCAAGGGATCTTAAAAGATGTCGATAGTGAAAAGATAGTATTTCTGGTAGATAAAGAATGTAAGAATGCTGACCTGAGTAGTTCTTTCAATGATTATAAGGATGTAGAAGATTACGAAATAAAGTTTTTTTTGAGTGATTATAATACAGAGCATAATGAAGAATTTGG
>Ga0265297_10008149_pt1 | contig 14108 bp, 18 predicted proteins | sample Munlanlwell13791_FD_192502 | JGI IMG/M metagenome (GOLD analysis project Ga0265297, IMG submission 192502) | Leachate microbial communities from a municipal landfill in Southern Ontario, Canada - Leachate well 137-91 | ecosystem: Engineered > Solid waste > Landfill > Unclassified | place... | reverse complement strand
ACTTAAACAAGGCTATGCGATACACTTTGCCCTCGGTAAAGGTTGGAGCAGAGCCGCTTAACCAAGTGATGCCTGTAAACCACGTTATAGCGGCGGCGTTGGTGTAGGTCAATTCTATAAATAATTCGGCGTCTGTAGGCGCATTGGAAACGGCGATTGACTTCGGGTCAGTATCCCCTGTTTCGATTTTTACATTTTTGACAGGTCGATTTGCGAAGTCGATTGTGTAAACGTCCCCTACTGCGGCGATGGTTGAATAGGACGTCATTTCATCCAATGTTGCGCCTATCTCCTGCGTGACAGACTCCGCTGTTTTGCTCTCGCCGGTAAAATAACTGCCAGCGTCGGCCATCGTGATTATGCTCCCGGCGTGGCTGGCAGGATGCGTGTAATTATTGGCATTGTCATCAATGCCGGCAAGTTTCTCCTTCTCCAGAGTTGTATAGTCCTCTGCGGATAGTGCTTTACCATCTTCCTTGTCTACTTTGGTTTCAAGATCATCATAGACCTCTGTAAAATTTTCGTTAATTTTTGTTCTTACGGTTCCGTGGGTTTCTCCTGTGCTGTTGATTGTTTTTTTTGCCATTATGCTTTTACCCCCTGTCTGACTCTTATAATATCTGTCATCTGCTGTCCAAGCACCTTCGCCAGTGTGTGGCCGTCAAGCTGCAGGTATATGTTTGCTGTGCGGTAACCGCCGCCGGATATATTGTCGAGCGGTACCAACGCCTCGGGGCCGGACTCACCTATCAGGTGATTGCCCCACAGTGTGGGCTTTGTGAATATGCCGCCTTGTGCGTGCTTTTCAATCTCCGCACCGGAGAAGTCAACCTCGCCGATGGTCTTTATATTCACAGCCGGAATTTTGTTGAGCCATTCGATAGCTTTGTTGACGATTCGGATAATGCCGTTTAAAGCGTTTTCAGCAATGCCAACTATTCCGTTCCATATCGTTGCGAAGTAATTTTTTATGCCATCCCATACGCCCTGCCAGTCTCCACGGAAGGCTGCGGCGAATATGTCAAATATGGAAGCGATTGCTTCAAAAATTGTCTGGAAAACAATCTTTATTGCATTAAACGTCGTTTCAAAATAAATTTTCACATAGTCCCATATTATCTGAAAAGCCACTTTAATCGCAGGACCCCACTTATCCCAAAAGGCCTTTATGGAGTTGAACACTGCCTCAAAAATCGATTTGAACATTTCGATTGCAGCAGCGCCAGCTTTTGTCATACTTTCCCATATGGCGATAAAGTAGGGTTTCAGCCAATCGAACACGGCCATTGCGATTTCCTTTATTTTGTTCCATGCTGTAGTTACGGCAACGCGGAAGCCTTCATTATTTTCCCATAGGTACTTTATGCCGAGCACTAACGCCGCCAATGCTGCAATAACGATCATAACAATTCCCGCAGGGCCCGCTAGAGCACCCAGTGCGGCAATGAGTCCGCCGCCGCCTTTTATTACTCCTATGGCCTTGCTTACGCCGCCAATCACGCCTCCGATGCCGGTCGTCAGCTTACCGATAACCGTCAGTGTCGGTCCGATTGCTGCAGCGAGTCCTAATATTGTTACAATTGTTTTTTGAGTTCCTTCGTCGAGACCTGCAAATCTTTGTATAGCCTCATTTATTTTTGCTAAAAAAGGAGTTATTACCGGGAGTAGAATTTCGCCGAAAGATATGGCAAGGTTTTTTAGTTCTGTGGTTAAGGCTCTTAAGCTGCCAGAGGCTCCGCTTGCTTCGCGTTCCGCTTGCCCTTGGGCGTCTGCGGTCTGCTCCATTATTAGCGCCAGTGTTGCGGCTTGCTTCGATGCCAGGTCAAGCGCCGCGCCTTCTTCGATTAGCCCCATTTCAAAGGCTTTAGCCTTTATGGTAGCATCGTTTACGCCCATTCCGTAGTTATCAAGCATGGCATTGTTGCCCTTTAGCGCGCCTGTTAGTGCTTGTACAGCACTCGCGGTTGTACCGCCGAACATTGCCGTTAGGTCACCCGCCAGTTTTACAAGCATTTGCGATTGTTTTGCAGCCTCTTTTTCGGTCAAACCTCCAATGTTTTGCAACATCGCGCCCATAGTGTTAGCGTAACTTAATGCTTCACCTTCTGCTATGCCATAATAACTTTTTAAGTTCCTCGCCCAAGTCTTAACTTCACCGGATGCACCTTTAAATATCTGATCGGCGGCTCCCACTGCATCCTCCACATCCGCCGCAAATTTAAAGGCTGCTGCGCCAGCTCCGACGATAGGCATGGTTAAACCCAACGTTAAAGACTTTCCCGCCGCAGTGATTTCTTTCCCCGCGGATTTCAGATTTTTAGACATGGTCTTGAGGGACTTGTCAAATTCAGATAAATCTGCACCTACACGTACAACAAGGCTTCTTATTACACTGCTCATTAACGCATCCCTCCCATCTCGTCTAAAACTTTATTCATTGCATCTGCCATAATGCCGATGACTTCTTCTTTGCTCTCGTCCGCTGCAGGCCGTAGAAAAGGTCTCTCTTTTACAGTGCCAACCTTTTTACCATTAACAACCAATCTATGCCCCAGCTCAAGAGGTACGCCGTGAGCACCACCCTTGCCAAACGTAACGCTGGCAAATATTTTATAAGCTTTTTTGTTCTTTTGCTTCCCAGGATTTTTTACTGTCAACGATAGTCCTAATGCCCCGGTAACATCGTGGATTTTGGAAGTAGCTCTCGCGCAGACCAACTTCGCCGCCCGTACAGACGGCTCGGAAAGTTTATAAATCGCATCTTCACCAAGCTTTGCAAATGCTTCGCAGAGTTCATCGAGCCCTTCGATTTTTACATTGCTATAACTACTGCCTTTAAATTTTCCCTTGCTTGTCGCTGTTACGCTTGCAATCTCCTGTCCCTTCATTTTTCCACCACCGTCCCCCCGAATGCGGCATTAAGCATTTTGCACATAGCCATCATTTCCTCGTCGGTCTGCTCGTGACCTCCTGTTTGGCTACTCCGCAATAATTTCTCTCTATAATCGTAGTACGAAATATAATTTTTCTCAGTCATATACGGGAACACAGACAGCCACATCTGCCATACTTTTTCATCCCATTCCCCGTCAATAGCTTTTTTTATAAGCATAATTCCAATATCAACAGGAGCCTTTGCAACATAGTCCATGTTTCCGTATCTTTTTAAAAGTAGGTCAACTACGCTTGCTTCGTCAATTGACCTACTTGCTTGAAAAAATCGCCGATTCCATCAAGCTTTTTAAGTTCCTTAATTTTTTCAATGGATTCCGTTAATGGCAATTTCCCAAACTCTTCACCTGTCATTCCGAAGAGGTCGCCAATAAAATCATTGATTTCTGCTTGTGCTAAATAAGCATTTTCGACAAGCACCTGAATTAGTCTTAAACCAAATTTTTCATCTGAATTGTCATCGTTTGTGCCAGCTTTTTCGTCAGGTTCTTCTTTTAGCAGCTCATCTATTTTTATTCCAAGCTTTTTGAAGATCCTGCTCATTTTAAATACATCGTTAGTAATTAATTGCCTCATGGTCTTTAATCCTCCCCTTAATTTTAAATAGGGAGGGCCGGTTTCCCGGCCCTCTGTTGCTTTGTTAAACTAAGCCGCCAGTATCACACAATGGAACGTGTATACTTTCGGTGCTTTGCCAGTCGCGCTGATCGTTACGACGATATCCGTCATCTCGTCTGCGTCAAGCGGTATTGCCGAGGATGCTTCGCCGGTTTTAACCACCTGCGACGCTCCGTTGGCAGTGATGGTAATTACCTCGCCGGCCGTGCTGTCTGTAGGCGTTACAACCGTTGATGTCTGCGCGTTGGTGATTGTGATAACGTAGTCAAATGTCGCAATGTCAAACGTCGGCAGGAATGTCACGTCGTTGCTGAATTCGCAGGCGCTCATGCCAGTTACAGTTGATACCGCAAACGTCGGCTTGCCGGTGACTTTGATGGATGCGGTAAACGGTATTGCGTCGTCAACCGGAGCATCACCGATTTTAAGTTTTGTGATGTACCCAGTAAATGTCCAGGTCGCGCCCGTTGCTGTCGGGAATGTGATAACTGCTGTTTTTGATTCCCGTGCATTCATATCGGTCAGCATAGCGTGCTGCCCAGTGGTATCGGTGTAATCAAACAGACCTTCAAGCGATATTTCGCCGGCGTCTATCAGACCGGGAATAAATTCTTTATATGAGTCGGCTGAGTCGTGCGTCGTGACATCCACCGTGTCAAGGGACAGTTCGATGCCGCCTATGCTTTTAAGTTTCGCGACGGTTACGCCATCCCATGTAAAGGTTGTGCCATATCCTAATTTTGGCATATTTGAGTCTCCCTTCTATTCGTAGTTAATCTGGAATTCCAGACTTTCTGTGTAAATCTTGATGTTGTCGATTCTTTGCAAGTTGGTGATTTCGTTCTGCAATTGAATATATTGTATATGCCCTTCATGCCAGCTAAAGCTGTCGTCCCACGTATCTTTGTCTCGCCATTCTCCGGCAAGGATGCCGAAGTCTCCGACGTAATCCGAAAGTGATGTTTTAAGTTGCTTTGCTACGTTCCGGGCTTCCGCTTTGGTAAAAGCGAATACAGTAAACTGGAATATGGGACGCTCAAGCGTGGACTGCCCGGAAAGCAGGTGGTCTTTGACATCAGATATTTTTATATACGATACTGCCGGAAGCGTATCAAGCTGCGGGATCTCTTCGGGGAAAAGTCTATTGCCTATCAGGGCGGTTAAAGCGTCCTGCGAAAGTAAATAGGTTGTGAAAGCTTCTTCTATTTCCAATCAGACCACCTCCTTCCCGGATATCAGCAACTCAGATCTATCAACTTCCGCGATGCTCAGGATGTGGAAATACCGGTTGCCCCACTTTATACGCATGGTCGGTTTCATCCCGGTGCGGCGGCGGATACGGAATACTGCAGAGGTTTCTGCGTTCAACTTTTGAGCCGCGTAGAATTCTCTGCCGCCGGACATAATGACATTAGCCCACACTGTGACGACGTCGGAGTATACTATAATCGGCTCGTTGTAGCCGTTGTAGGTTTTTGTTTCGGCCTGGAGGGTGATTCGTTCGGTAAGTTCTCCTGCGTTAATCATTAGAACCACTTCCTTGTTATTACAGATTCAAGTGTTGCGCCTTCTTCAAGGATAAGCACTTGGCCTGTTCCAAATCTGCTTTCCAAGTTAGCCATTAACTGAGAAGATGTTTCTTTGGATAATTTGCCTGGAATTGCAAAAATAGCAATGTCTTTTTTACCAAATTTTATAATCTGAGTAGGTTTCATGTTTCACCTCCTGTAACATTTTTAAAACCAGCGAATACGATATGGCGCATAGAGCGCTTTAACCGTGTTCATTGCCGCGTCCGGGATTTCCGCGTCCCGGTATTTGTACAAGAGCCCGATGTGGACAAGCATACCTGCCCACAGTGCTTTAGGCAGCGGGTTCGACGCATAGTACCCGGTGATGTACTGTATGCGGATTGGATTGACGGGATATGCCACAAAAGATGGCCATGATTCGCCGTATGGCAGGACTACCCGCCCCGGCTCACGATCTGAGTCAACAATGTAATCCGTGGTAACCGCCATGGTGGTTTCGGTGCCAGCTGAATCTTTGTACTTGATGCTGCTGACAGATTGCAGCGGAGGCATATCAAGCTCGATGTTGTCTCCACAAGGGAAGCCATCCATGAGCTGCTCCAGCGTCTGTGTCGCCATTGCCCGGCCCGTATATGCCTCTGCGTATTCCCGGGCAGCTGTAATCCATGCCTCGATTTGTGTATCCTCTACCGCGCTGCCGGTATAAACCAGCACATCCGCGCCAAACTCGCACGCTGCTACGGCCACTGTGGCCACAACCCGTATATACTGCTTGCTGCCGGTGTACTGCTTCTCCTGTACCGCGTTGTCGTTTAATGTGGTGACCTGTGTAAAGGCTCCGCCTGACCAATCGGTATAAGTGGTGCCGTCGTCTGACTCCTGTATTTTAGCGTCCACGGTGCCGCCTGCTCCGTTTGTGCCGGAGTTGAGGTTGACAATAGCGGTTTTCCCTAGTACGTCCACGGCTGAGCCGACGAGGGTGTATGATGCCGCGATGGCGTGACTGCCGGGCGCGATGCTCTGGGATGTGGACACGTTATCGGAGGCTGATGCAGAATCAAGGCGTAGATGGTTTTTCGCCTCTGCAAGGGTGACGGGTTCTGTTGCTATAGGGGTAATGACCTTATACATTGTCATCACCTCACATACAATATTACAGTACCCTTATTGCTGTCTCCCGCGCCCTCGATGCAGAGAGTCAGTTTGTCGTTTGCCACTACACCAAGAGATGATGCTGCGACCTGCTCGGTGTTGGATGTGTGCCTGTCCTTGCCTCCAGCCATGAGCGCATCGGTGCTGTCCTCGTCATAGACGTATACGTCATAATTGGAGTCCGGTGCGTCAGTGCTGCCTCCCGGTATGGTGACAAGGCGCACAAGTTCACCGTTGTATGTTTTGGTGGTTGTGGCGTTGGCTGTGGTTGTGGCTACTTCGCCATCAGTGTGCGCTGTCCACTGCCATTTTATTTTTTTTATTACGCCGAAGGTTTCTTCAGTAAGTGTTACGGATGCAGCCATTATGTCACCTTCTTTCTCTTGGGTTTTTCCGCTGTTTTTTCTGCGGTTTCTATTGCTTTCCCGGCGCTTACCAGGGCGGAGGCAAATTTTTCTGATAGGTCTTTGGGAGTTTCATACTTCTTGCCCTGCTCAAGCTCGATTACTCCGGAGCGCCAGAAGTTTTTTAACATTGTAATTTTCATAGGGTTTCACACTCCTTAAAGGGGCGTTGCTGCCCCTCTGTTATGCTGTTGCTACTACTGCACCAGTGGCTGATAGAGCTGTCCAGATGCAGTAGAAGTTGATTACACCTGAGTCAACCTTCTTTTCGCTCTGGATGTCAAGCGTGATGTCCACACCGTTGGCGATTATGAATTCCTTCAGCACGGTGATTGCTTCGACTGACTTGTCCGGGCTGGCATCGTGCCAAATGTCGCCTGCCTCCAACGTAGTACAATCCGTATCGGCTATTATCGGCTCTGCTCCGGCATCCACACCGATGTTACACCCGCCAGAGCTTTCCACATTGGTGGTGCATACTGCCGCAAGGCGCACAATTACATCACCGGTGACGGTAAAAAGTGAAATGTCCGTGGTGTCATCGGAAAAGGTTACGGTCTTCCGGGCAATACCGGAGCCGATGCCGCCGCCTGCTTTGATTTCCGCTGTTTCCGCTTTGATTGCCGCAATGTCAGTGGATATGGACGCTCCCACAGAGGCGCCGAGTTCGCTCTGAAGGTATTCCAGCCTCTCAAGGATGGACCCGTCGGCATTGGCTGCGACATTGGTTGTTGCAATGATGTTGTCATTGTCGTCTCTTCCGATGGCGACAACGGATTCATGAAGAATCAGGCAAATGTCGCTTGCTCCGATGGCAGCTCCAAAAGCGTCACAGGTGAATGTTCCGGTTGCAGTTGCGTAGTCGGTGATTTTTCTGATCTGCTTTTCTGGCGCATTGCCGGCTGAATCAGCGTTTTTCAGGATTTGCATGTAATACTTATCGTTGAAAAAGTCGTCGCCGTAGCCTGCTAAAGCGGCGATTACAACTTCCGTTGTGCTGTCGGTGCCGGAGGGCGCGATTCCCCAGCCAAAGCAGCCAGGCAGCGCGGTTGAGATTGCTGCAACCTGCTGCTGAATGTACTCCTGCCGCTCAATCATTGAGCCGTCTGCATTGGCGGTGACGGCCGCAGAGCTGAAAAGATTATCGGCGGTATTTACGCCGAGGATATTATCGGGATGATCTCTGTACATGGTATTTTCTCCTTTTCGATAATTTTTTAAGGGGGCATATAGCCCCCGGTTGTTAAGCTATTTCTGTTGGTTGATCTTTGCCCTGGTAGGCGTATCCGGTAAGGATACATACGGCAGAAACGTAGGTCGTGGTGTCCAGACCCGAAAGCTTCAGCTGAATGTTGGGATATTCTTCGGTCAGATCCTCTGCGTCGATTTCAAACACATAAAAGATGTTGTTTGTTGTCGTGGTTGTAACACCATCAGCCGCAGTTACCGCTGTTCTGTCGCCCAGTTGATCACTGTTCGTGGTTTCCTCTTTGTAAACTACACAAGCAATCGCGGCGTCGCCATCATCGAAAGCATCTGCTTCATAGACTTTTGCGACAAAATCGCCCGCCTGAGCGCCGACCGTTAATATGATCGTTGCGTGGGAAGCGTTTTTCATCGACACGATATCACTGTCGATTGTCGCCCCGCTGGAACCTTGTGGGTAAATTATAGGAACTATATGGGCCTGTTCGGCCAGTACCATTCTAGACATGGTTTTTTTACCTCCTGTTATTTTTTTAGATTATGAACGTGTTGCGAGAGTAACGAACGGGGACAAAGTGTTGTCCGAGCCCTTATAAGGTGTCAGGACAGTTTTCCACTTTGGCTTACCGTTAACTCTCATGGAGAATTTCAGCGTTGTCTCATCAGTCAGGAATTTCACATGGATGGATGAAGCGGATTTCAGACCGCGCTTTCTTACCAGTGCATATTCACCAAAGTTGCCGAACACAATATCGCCCGCGGTGCCGAGGGTCTGGCACTGCTCAACCGGAACAAGCGGTCTGCCGAACAGTGTGGAGTAAGGCGAGCCGGAGAGACCGTTTGCCGGCATGAATACAGGAACGCCACCGGTGCCGACGTTAAGCGTCATGGCGAAAAGCTGAGGTTCCACGTCCTGATTGTGGTACCAGGCCGCTCCGCCTCTTGCGCGTCCCCAGCAGCGGGTATACATCTTCATGATGTTGTCGGAGTAAACAGTTTTTGCTGCCTGCCCGGTTTCTTTTGCCACAGATACGGTAGCCGCATGGCCGATAACACCGGAGCACTGTATGCCGCCGGGGCCGTTCAGGATTTCGTCCTGGAGTTTGAACAGGAATTCCTCAGGCATGAGTTCCATAACGAGCGACTCGATGGCCGGAGCGTCCTCCATCATCCTGTCGGTGAGATAGACAAGAGCTTTCATGTCCGTGAGACGGCATTCCCACAGGCCGGTTGCGATTTTTGAACTGGTCGGTGTGTTAACTTCGCCTTCGCGGTAAGCTCTGAGCCCGCCGAAGCGGCTGCCGGCAGCCCTGCTGTTTTCCTCAAGATAGGGAATTTCGAAGCTGTCGGAGTACTGGCCGACCTCGAAAACGGAGCATTTTGATACGATTTCGCCGCCCTCAAAGATCTTTTTCATGATCTCGTTGGAGCGGGTGGCACCGATAAGGAAGCCCCCATCCACAGGTACGGTTGCTGATGCTCCCGCGGCTGCGTTTTTGACGGATTGCACCTTTGCGAGTATGTCCGCTGCGTTGCGGATCTTGCCGGGCGACTGCAAAGCGATGGCAGCCTGGCAGAGTTCGCCGAGACTCAATGATTCTTCTTCCGCTTTGGCCATGCCGTCAAAGTTGGCGGGCATGTAGGTGTCGTCCAGGCTGGAAACACGGTCGTTAAACTTCTGCTGTCTCTCGACCTGGTCCTCGATTTCGCCGATGGCTTTGTCGAGATTGTCCCATGTGGACTTTTCGTCCACCGTCATGTTGCGGTTTTCAGCCTTCATGGCCGTGAGTATGTCTTCCTGCTGCTTAATCAGTGCAGCTCTTTTTTGCAATAATTCCTGCATGCTATTTTACCTCCTGATATTTGGATTTTTTGGTTTGTAAAGCGTTTTCCAATAAAAAAAGCTGGTCTTTATCCAGCTCATTGGGGTTGTTTTGGGGTGTTGTTTTGGGTGGTTTCGTGCCCGATACTATCAATTTTGGCGGGTTCCGGTACCGGGAGAGATCCATTTTTACACCGTTCATCGTTAAGATTCCGGCATCCAGGCAGGCCGCGACCTGCTTTTCTTCCTTAATCTCGTCCGCAAATCCCAGGTCTTTTGCTTCTTTTGCCGTCAGCCAAGTCTCAGCGTCCATGATTTCGATGATTTTTTCATCAGAAAGCCCGGATTTGCTCTGGTAATTCGCAATGCTGCTCTTCCTGATGTTGTCCAAGTCATCGGCCATCTTGCGGAAGTCGTTGGCATTACCGGCGGCTATTATCCATGGATTATGGATCATCATCATTGCATTTTCTGGCATATAAATGGTATCTCCGACCATGGCGAAATCACTAGCGGCACTGGCGGCAAGCCCGTCGATGTGGACATTCTTTTTTGCCTTGTGCCGTTTCACCATGTTATACATGGCGTGGGCTGCAAAGGGATCCCCACCGTCGGAATTGATGTAGATGTTTAAAACATCAATGTCGCCAAGAGCATCCAATTCCTTTTTAAACGATTGCGGTGTCACCTCATCTCCCCACCAGGTAGAGCTTTCAATAATTCCGTATAACAGCAGTTCGCCGACCTTTGAATCACCCTGATTCCGAAACTGCCAGAATTTATTCTTTGGCATTGCCATCACCTCCTTTAGGTTGTTCAAATTGCTGCCCTTCGACCGGTTCCTGCGAGTTGACTATCTTGATATTTCTCATGTTGCCATTGACAATCAGCTGGTCTGCTTCGGGTTCTTCGCGCGGGTTCATATCGTCCATGGCTCTCCACTCGTTGCCTGTGATTATGCCGTCCTGCCGGCGCAAATGGTTGACGTCCGCTCTGGTCTTACTGTCACCGCGGAGCAACTCTTCCATGTTGAAGCGCACAAACAAACCCTCCATGCGTTCGCGGCGGGTTAGCAGGCGTGTTGTAATGCTTTGCTCCCACCTGACCACCCAAGGCATGATAGTGTGTTTGACATAGTCCAGTTCTTGCTGCTCATTGTTATTGTAGGTGCCGCCCTTGGAGTAGTCCTGTATCATTTTCAGCGGCATGCGATAAATCATGGCAATCTGTCTATCTTGAAACTCACGTGTTGCAAGGAATTCCGCATCGGCCAGAGGCATATCAAGCCGTTTATACTCCGCGCCCTCCTCAAGAATCATTACTTTATGCGCTTTGCCGATGCCCTCATACTTCTCTTTGAGCTCTTTTCGCATGGACTCTTTGTCCTTGATGGCATTCGGGAATGTGATAAAGCCTCCCGCGTTGGCGCCGTTTGAATAGAACCGCGACGCGAATTCTTCTGCGGCCATGCCGAGGCCGATGGCCTCACGCGACATCGATATGGGAGAGTAGCCCACAATGCCGTCGAAGCCAAGGCCGGGAACGTGAAATACTTCGTCAAACTTAAAAACGATTTCTTTCCCGCGGTCGTCGAAGTGGTATTCAATCAATCCATCGGAGTTGCGCTTTGGCTCTATGTTGACCCAGTTTAAGAGCTTCAGTCCGTTCGTTCTGCCTCTACCGTCCCAGCTTTTGTATGCGTAAGCATTGCCTGAGCTCAGGATGTGGCTTTGCATGGTTTCGTCAAATATCATGCTGTGCTGCTCCGGGTTCGGCTGATACATCAGGACGTCATAAAGCGGGTGGTCGTATGCGGGGTCGCTGCCTTTGGAATGGTCGCGAGGATTTCTCCACCGCCGCAGCTCCGTCGGGATCATGCCCATGTCCTCAGATATGATCCGGATGCAGGCATATACTGCATTGAAGCGCATGGCCGTGTCTTCGTTGACTATCACACCGGTTTTAGCCGGTTCGCCGCCGTAAAAGTGGCGGGCGAAGTCGTTTTCGAAGTCTGTGAGCGTATATGCCCGGTTCCGGACGATTAAATTTTGTATTAAACCCATTTATTTGACCCTCCTTTTCGGATAGCCAAACAAAAACAGGCATACTCCGCAAATTATGAACATGGCCGGCGGGTAAATCAGGTAAAGCCCATATCCGAACATGAAAAAACCCGCCAGCATAGCGAGTTCGGATAGCAAATCATATGTGGTATCACGGCTGGGCAGCCGTATTTTAGGCAGCTTTAAATTGATTTTCATAGGCATACCTCCTAAAAGCACAGTATTTTTTCGCCCTCGGGGCGGGTGTCGTAGATGGAAGTTGTGTTAGTAGCACCCGACGCAATTGCATCTTTCCTTGCCGTCCATGACAGTATAGAAGCCATGGCAAGGTCAATTTTATGAGGCGAATCTTTTCTTTCTTTGCGGATAAGCCACAATGCCTTGCCTGTTTCTTCGTCCTTTTGTGGCAATTCATGCCTGTATGAGTTCCCAAGGTGGCGTATTAAATCCGTATTTCCATCATGTGTAATGTCACCGCTGGTTATTGCTGTATCGTAGCTTTCAAGCGCATACGACATGGCTTTTCTACGATTGGTCCACCACTCAATAACTCTGTCATTTCCGAATTCACCAGCCCACTTTGCTATCCATGATTGCCAATACGGAGGATCCGCGTACATTCGCCATACGTTATAACGTTGGAAGGCGGCTTGTACTGCATCGTCGACCTCTTCAGCTGGAACTTGCCAATTTTCCGCGCCGTATGGGCATTCCCACACGCCGAGTACCCATTGGTAGCCGCTTTCAACATGAGTGGCAACCAGTCCCGTTGAGTCGTGGAACTGTGCGCCGTCAAAGCCTAACGTTATTAAATCGCCATCTTTAACCGGGCTTTGTTCGACAATTAATTCCTTCCATCTCCCAACATTAAAAGCCTTCTGACTGGACTTTACCAGACGGTTACACCAGACGCGCTCCCAATAGGCGCGGTCTGTGGTCGGGTCACGCCAGAGTTCCACGATTGAGTCAATGTCGCGCCAGGAAGCGGCGGGACCGGAGGCTTCTATTACAGCCGCCCTTGCCCCTTCTTCGGTTTCCAAGTCGTGTTCGTCTGATGCTTGCCTGTGGAAATAAAAAAGGCGGGAGTCTTTTGTCCTGCCTTCTTTAATGGTTCTTGCATAATCCATGGTGGACTCTGCTACAGAACCGGCCCCAAGCTCCGGGGCCGTTGTGACCTCCAGTGCCCAAGCATCAGATAGTTTTCTTTTGGGCAGGTTCGCCATCATGGTTTGGTGGGCCTTGATGAGTTTTGGGCTTGTCCACCAGTGAGTTTCGTCAGCCACCTGAAATGTCGTTCTTGCGCCGTCCCTTGCGCTGGGGCTGGAAGAAAGAGACACGGCTTTTCCATCCCCATTGCGGCGCATGATCCGCTCAATGCCAATGTCAAAATCATCCCGGATCGGGCTTTCTTCAAGGATTGCCTTTAACGCCCCGTAAGCCAATTCGTCAGATTGTTCTTCGGTATATGCCACTAATGGTATGTATGGATCTGTTACCGGCCCGCCTATTGGATTGCCTTTTTTATCAAATCCCACACACCGGACAGGAGCCTCGGGGTGAAGCTCACATGCTGCAATCCATGCCGCAAATTCTGTTTTTGCAAGTCCTTTTGCAAGGCTGATACCCACGCGTTTGAAGCGGCGGCGGCCTGCAAGTGCATGTCCTTGTGGGTACACCTCATACATTCGCCAGATTAGCGCCCGCTTTTCGTCGTCAATTACCGCGGGCTGCCCGCGCAGGTCACCGGGGCCAAATACTAAATTCTCCTCTATAAAATCACAAACTAAAGGCCCTAGTGTTGGCCAAGGCTCTTTGTCAAACGGAACCATTAAAACACTCATTCAACCACCCCTAATATTCCCCTTGGGTCGGCTTTGTGCGGATGGGTATTTTGTTGAGGTGGTTTTCGCTTCTTCTCAGCTTCCTCGCCACGCATAACTTCCCACTGTAAGCGGCTGCGATCAATAGGAGATAAGCCGAATCGTGCTTCTTGAAGCCTAACTTCCCCCAGCAGTTCCTTTGCGTTTTTTGCTGCAGGGTTTTGATAGTAGTTGTCAATCAGGATCGCGAGTCTTGCAAGCCCATCTATATCTGTGGGCAGGTATTCCCCGGCCATTGGAGATTCCCATACTCGCCTCCACCATTTTCTTGTCAGCTTGTGGAATTTACGCTTATCTGGATTCTGAAGCGACGGAACTTTCTTTTTGGTGTCTGATGTGTTTTCAGGGGACGGCAAGGTTACCGCTCCTGCTTTTTTATTTCGGCGCTGTCTTAAATTTGCTGGCTTTGGCGCTGGTCCTGGCATAACCTTACCTCCCTTCAAAAAAACTTCCCTATCTCGTACAGAGAAAAAGCGTAC
>Ga0265297_10008148_pt1 | contig 14109 bp, 11 predicted proteins | sample Munlanlwell13791_FD_192502 | JGI IMG/M metagenome (GOLD analysis project Ga0265297, IMG submission 192502) | Leachate microbial communities from a municipal landfill in Southern Ontario, Canada - Leachate well 137-91 | ecosystem: Engineered > Solid waste > Landfill > Unclassified | place... | reverse complement strand
CAGGGATATGTCCTTTGAAAATAAACCATCCGTCAGCCTGGTTTTCTATTATTGTTGAAAACTGCATGGTTCCTGCAAGTACACACATGGTTATCAGCGAAAGACCAACGGAAAGCTCGTAGCTTACAATCTGCGCACCGCTCCTCAATGCGCCGATGAGCGAATATTTATTATTACTCGACCATCCGGCAAGAAGAACTCCGATTACACCCATAGACGATACTGCCATAACATACAAAACGCCAATGTTAAAATCAATGGCGTGTAATCCTTTGGCAAAAGGAATGGCGGCTATTGCAAGAAAAGATGCCGCAATCACGATAAATGGTGCAAGATTGAAAAGGAATTTATCGGCATTTTTGATGCGTATCAACTCTTTCATCAGTAGCTTGATAAGGTCGGCTATGGTTTGGAAAAATCCCCAGGGACCTACACGGTTAGGACCAACACGGCATTGGAAAAATCCGCATACCTTACGTTCGGCATACACCAGAAACAGTCCTACTAAGGCATAAAAGGCGAGAATAGTAACGCCAATAATGGTCATCTCAATAACCATAGCCCAAACTGGCGACATCGCTGAGTTGAGACCCTCATCTATCCATTGCGTAAAGGAAGTAAAATCGTAAATATTGAAAACCATATATAAGTATATGAATGATACTATCTTTTGTTAATTATCTGTCAATGTCTGGTATTACATAATCAAGCGAACCACCGATAGCTACCAAGTCGGCAATTTTCTGACCATGAACCATGGTGTTGATAGCCGAAAGGTTACTCAGGTTCGGAGAACGGAATTTCAATCTGTAAGGATACTTATCCCCCTTGCTGATTATATAAACACCTAATTCTCCTCTTGCTGCTTCCACCCTTTGATAATATTCACCTTCAGGAAGTTTTATAACCGGCTTCATTTTCACTGAATAGTTGCCTTCGGGAATATTATCAATGAGTTGTTCAATAATTTTCATTGATTCCCACATTTCATCAATCCTTACTTTATAGCGTGCGAAAGTGTCACCATCGCGGTAAAGAGGTTCCACAAAGTCAACTTTATCGTAAGCACTGTAAGGATGAATCTTTCTCACATCGCAAGCCCAGCCCGAGCCTCTGCCTGAAGGTCCGGTAACTCCGTAAGATATTGCATCTTCGAGAGAGAGATAACCTATTTTCTTGCATCTTTCCTGCATTATTACGTTGCCGGTCAGCAATTGGCCATATTCGGGAAGTTTTTTCCGGAAATATTTGATAAAATCTTTTACCCTTTTCTGGAAACCAGGATGAATATCCTGCATCAAGCCGCCCGGAGTGTTGTAGCTCTGTATAAGTCTGCCGCCTGTTGTTTCTTCAAAAATATCAAGGATATATTCGCGGTCGCGTAAACCGTAGAAAAAACAGGTCAATGCTCCCAGGTCCATTCCGAACGAACACCACCACAACTGGTGCGATTGTATACGGGTAAGTTCATCGAGTATGGTTCTGATATACTTCACCCTTTCGGGAATTTCTATTTCAAGCGCATTTTCCACACATAAACATACGGCTTCGTTATTGATATGTGCCGAAAGATAATCAAGCCTGTCGCTCAGATGAATAATTTGCTGGTATGTAAGGTGTTCGCACATTTTTTCGATTCCGCGATGAATGTAGCCGCAGTGAGGCTCAACATTACGGACAATTTCACCCTGCAGTTTGAGTACGAAACGAAGCACTCCGTGAGTTGAAGGATGCTGCGGACCCATGTTGATTGTGTATTCTTCCTCCCTGTCGAAACGGGTATCTTTTATTTCTTCACGCATAACTATCTTTCAATGATATTTATTTCATCTTTATAGTCTTTTCGGAACGGGAAACCTTCTATGCGGGTTTCATCAAGGAAAAGCCTTCGTAAATCGGGATGATTGGTAAATTTTATTCCGAAAAAATCATACACTTCCCTTTCCAGAAATTCAGCCGTTTTCCATAAGCCGCAAATACTGTCAATTTCCGGATTTTCGCGGTCGTTTGTGCTCGTTTTTACTACAATTTCATGGTTATGTTTTGTAGAACGCAAATGGTAAACCACCATCAGTTTGCTTTCCCAGTCAACACCGCTCAGGTTAAAAAGATAATCAAAAGCAAGGTCTTTATCTTCTTTCAGACTTGTACAAAGTTGGAAAAAAGATTCTTTGGCTACCGTAAACGTCAGAAAATTCTTATCATCCAAAACTTCCGATTCCGGAACCAAGTTTTTTATTCTGTATTTAAGTTCTTCCTTATTCATTAAAATCTTATTATTTGTAATCTTTCATTGGGTTTCGGGGATCGGAGATGGTCTCTCCTTTTATTTTTCGTTGCAATTGCATTACACCGTAAAGCAAAGCTTCGGGGCGCGGAGGGCAACCGGGAACGTACACATCTACGGGAATGATATGTTCCACTCCACGAATCACTGAGTATGAATTATAAAAAAATGGTCCACCCGAAATAGCACAGGAACCCATCGCAATTACATATTTTGGATCCGACATTTGGTCGTACAATCGCTTAAGTACCGGAGCCATTTTATGTACAATAGTTCCTGCTACAACGATAACATCTGCCTGACGCGGACTTGCACGATATACTTCTATCCCAAAACGGGCAAAATCATGCCGTGAAGCACCGGTAGCCATCATCTCGATACCGCAGCAACTCGTTGCAAATGTGAGAGGCCAAATAGAATTCGATCTTCCCCAATTTATAATATCATCAATAGTAGTTAAAAGTATATTCCCTCCGGAATTTTTCATGATTTCAAGGGTTTCGTTATCCTTGAAATCGTCGTATTGCATTGATTTGATTTTTATTCCCATATTAACGCGTGTTTTTTCCATGCGTAAAGCAAGCCTAAACCTAAAATGAAAAGAAAAACTACAATTTCTATAAATGCTACCCATCCCAAATCCTTCATCACTACTGCCCAGGGAAATACAAATACCGTTTCTACGTCGAACACTAGGAAAAGGATAGCGAAAAGATAATACCCAACATTAAACTGAAGCCATGTAATACCCTTAGTAGGAATTCCGCATTCATAGGATTCAGCTTTCTGTGGATTATAGGAAGTTGGCGCCACAAAATAGGAAAAAATGATTGCTCCTCCTACCAGTACAACGGCTACAATAAAGAATAAAATTAACGATTGCGGACTCATATTAATATCTAAATTAAGTATGCTAACTTCGTTTTTTGAAGCAGCCCAAAATTAAATATTCATTTGAAAATACATAAAAAAATACCTTATTTATTTTGATTTTAAATTATATAAACTAATAAAGAGCCATTTAAATGTAATACATTATAAAATATGATTTTTGCAAAAGGTATTTTTTATGCCTGCACCATTATACTTCCGCCAATCATCTGTAATAGAAAAACAGTATCAGCACCCTTCTTGAAAATTTGCTCATTAACAAATGAGTGCAAGAAAAAAAATATTTTTTCCTAAAAACATAACTCCATGGGGAAATATAGTAATAAGCATGCATTTCCTTTCCTTTTTTGGATTTTTCGTATATATTTTTTTAGATTTCTGTGAAAGAAAGTATTATTGACTATCAAAACATTAAACAAAGCCACGGGCGTACATTTTCTATTTCTATTATTCAAAGTGTTTGTATTTTTAAAACCTGAGTTAAGCGTAAGGTTGTAAATTATTCTTGTAATATTTCAGCATATTACATTTCGCCGTAGGCGATTAATGTTAATAGAATATTGATTTTTTATAAAAAATTGTCCGTAGAACATTAATTATTAATTTCATAACGGTGAATTTACAGAAATAAAAAATCTTTTTTATTGGTATTAAACCCCTGACGGGTTATTATCAAGCAGATGTAAAACATATTTTATCCCAAACTCAGGTTACTAAGTACAATTTTTATTAAAGTATTCTTTTTCAAAAAAATATTTTTAAATTTGCACCCCGTTTTCAAAAAGCCTTACAAAGCTTTTGTAACGTGTAATTAACCTAATTATTAACCCGTTTCGGCAAAACCGAAACATAAAAATCAACAAAAAATGACTGAAGAATTAGAAGTCAACAATGTATCGGAAAAAGAAGAACAGGAAAATACAGTTTCCGAAACCTCTGAAACACCCCTGAGCAATAATCCCGAAACTCCGAAAACTGAACCCCAAACAAAAATAGCTCTTGTACCTGTCGTACCGGAAGAGTTTGACTGGGATGCAACCGGTAAAAAACACACTTCTTACTCAAAACAGGAACATGAACGCCTGGAAAATATTTACGGAAACACCCTGAGCCAGATTGTTGAACACGAAGTAATCAATGGCACCATCGTGGGTAAAAATAACCGTGAAGTTGTAGTAAACATCGGTTTTAAATCTGATGGTGTTATTCCTCTTTCCGAACTTCGCTACAATCCCGACATAAAAGTTGGAGATAAAATCGAAGTTTATGTTGATAGTCAAGAAGATATGGGCGGACAACTTTTGCTTTCGCACAAAAAAGCACGCATTCTTAAATCATGGGAACGTGTTAACCAGGCTTACGACAACCAGGAAATTATTAATGGTTATGTAAAATGTCGCACCAAAGGCGGTCTAATTGTGGACGTTTTTGGAATAGAAGCATTCCTGCCGGGTTCGCAGATAGATGTGAAACCCATCCGCGATTACGATGTGTATGTTGATAAAGTAATGGAATTTAAGGTTGTAAAAATCAATCACGAATATAAAAACGTTGTCGTTTCGCACAAAGCGCTTATCGAAGATGAACTTGAACAACAAAAAGCCGAAATCATCAGCAAACTCGAAAAAGGACAAATACTGGAGGGAACTGTTAAAAATATTACTTCATACGGTGTATTTATTGACCTTGGCGGTGTTGATGGACTTATTCACATCACAGACCTGTCGTGGGGCAGAATCAATCACCCTGAAGAAGTCGTGCAGCTTGATGAAAAGATAAAAGTGGTAATTCTCGATTTCGACGACAATAAAAAACGTATTGCCCTCGGATTAAAACAACTTACCCCTCACCCTTGGGATTCACTGGATCCCGATATGAAAGTGGGTGACAAGGTAAAAGGGAAAGTAGTGGTTATAGCCGATTATGGTGCATTTATCGAAATAGCCCCTGGAGTGGAAGGTCTTATCCATGTTTCAGAAATGTCGTGGAGCCAGCATCTGCGTACAGCACAGGATTTTCTCCATGTAGGCGACGAAGTGGAAGGAGTTATACTTACTCTCGAACGCGAAGAACGCAAAATGTCACTGGGTATCAAACAACTTATACCCGACCCATGGGCAAATATCATGGAAAAATACCCCGTGAAATCGAAACATAAAGCTACCGTCCGTAACTTTACCAACTTTGGAATTTTTGTTGAACTCGAAGAAGGTGTTGACGGTCTTATCCATATCAGTGACCTCTCCTGGTCGAAAAAAATCAAACATCCTGCCGAGTTTACCAAAATAGGTGAACAAATGGATGTGATTGTTCTCGATGTGGACGTTGAAAACCGCAGACTGAGTCTCGGACATAAACAATTGGAAGAAAACCCATGGGATGTGTTCGAAAGTATTTTTACTCCCGGTTCGTTGCATAAAGGTACCATTTCCGGTACAGGCGACAAAGGTGTTGTAGTTACCCTTCCTTACGGCGTTGAAGGTTTTGCTCCTCTGCGTCATATTGTTAAAGAAGATGGATCTAGTGCGAAAATTGACGAAACCATTGATTTTAAAGTAATCGAGTTTTCAAAAGATAATAAGAAGATTATTCTTTCACACAGCAAAATTTTCCAGGATGCACAAACAGCAACAAAAGCCCAGGAACAATCACAAGCCGATGATGCTGAAAAATCAACAAAAAAAGCTGTGAAAAAAATCAAGGACAATCTCGAAAAAACCACTTTAGGCGACATTGAAGCTCTTGTGAACCTCAAATCTGATATGGAACAAAGTGAAAAAGAAGCTAAAGAAAAAGAAGATGAAAAATAACCTTTTCATTGGTAACATTACAACCGCTCCTATTGCAGGGGCGGTTTTTTTATGCAGTCAACAGAAATTCATCTATAAAGAATAAGGGTTTCAGAGGTTTTCAAAGTGTATTACCCGGCAGAGCGGCAAATATTTTGCCGCTCTGAACAAAGCGGAGTTTGCACCCGCTGGGAAAATATACCCGTTGTTTTGCTTTTATAAAAATATTTGTATTTTCGAGCTCTTTACAGAGCTTACGACGGGTTGTAACCAATTTTAATAAAACACCTTATCATTAATAAATTATATATGAGAACTCAATTTGTTTTTCTTTTAATTTTAATTCTATCCTCTCTGATTTGCTGTAATAGTATTGCCCAGGCTACTTTATCGGATAAAGAGGAATTGGTTACTGTGCCAAATCAAAATAAAAGTGATTCCAAAGAATTAACAGAATTATTTAATGCCTTCTTAAACAAGCAAGCCCAAATAAACATAATCAAATATAATGTAATAAGAATAGACACATTGTTAAATGGAAACATATGGAATAATACAGGTAAAGTTTTGCTGGAGCGGGATAAGAAAGATTCTATTCTAAATATTAGCTTTATTAGTAAAATGGATAGTATGGACTTTGAAAATATCTATTTTCAAAATACTAACTACATGGTATTTACATCTAAATTTTACATGAAAGAACCAAATTTTAAAAATCATATATTCGGTTCGCCCGGAGGACAATTGGTTATTACCGATCTTCTTAATATTGATACAACAAATGTCAGATATTCACTTTCGGATGCTGATGATAAGCATTTCAAATTCAAATCTGACCAGTATCTGAATTCATCAATCATTACAAAAGTCCTGATAATAGATAAGCAAACATTGATTCCAATACAGTTAAGTCGCATAGAGAAAAACAAGGAGCATAATTGGAAACGATCAATATCATTCATTATTGATGATGTCATGATTAATAACCAGATCGGAAACAATGAACATGTTAACATTGCCTTCCTATCCAAATATGGACATGGTGAACACCCTACTGATACGTTAGCCAACAAGCTTGTAGGGAAAAAAATACCCGAAATAATATTCCAGACATTAGATAATAAGACTATTAATATACGAAGTTTGGAGTCAAAGATAGTTTTGTTGGATTTTTGGGAATTATGGTGTGTACCTTGTAAAAAATCATTACCAATGATCGACAAAATTGCCAGTACTTATGAACCATTTGGGCTTTTCACTATAGGCATAACATCAGGCGATATTGAAGAAACAAAAAAATATATTGAAAACAATGGAATTGAAATTATACAAATCATGGGTAATACAAAATTAAAGTCAACATTAAAAGTAGATTCGTTTCCAAGATACATACTTATTAACCGCGAAGGCATAATTACAGGTATTTACTTTGGATATTCAGAAAATATTGAATTAGACATCAATAATTTATTGTTAAAATAAAACCCCGGCTGAGCGGAATCCCGGCTAAACCGGGACAGCTCGAAACATAGTGGAATTTGTAATTCTGCAAACATAAACCATATCACTATATAAGCCCGTCAGGGTTACTTTTTAATAAACCAGCTCCGATGAATTCGCTCAGCTTTACAAATTTCATTATTTTTACACCATCTTATTTTTAAGAATATGACTTTTTTGTATCTTTTTACAGGACTTTTAGTTGGAATAATTCTTGGCTGGGTAATAGCCCTGAATAAACAACGTTCGACACAACAAAAACTCAACGACCAGATTGCGAACCTTGAAAAGGAAAATCTGCTTAAACTTGCTGAGACAGAAAAACAAAAGGGAATAATCCAGGAAAGGCTCAACCTTTTGCAGGAAGAATCTGTGAAAATGCAAAACGAGCTGTTTACCGAACGCGAACGAGTTGCCGCACAGGCAGACCGCCTTGCCCGTTCTGAGGAAATCTTCCGGAACATGCAGGAGAAACTTTCCACCCAGAAGCAGGAAATGGAAGACTTACAAACCAGATTTTCCGCCGAATTTAAAAATCTTGCCAACGAAATTCTGAAGCAAAACTCAAGGGAATTCACCGAAGCCAATGTGAAAAATCTGGGAGAAATCCTCAATCCGTTGAAGGAAAATCTTACCGATTTCCGGAAAATGGTAAAAGATGCCTATGAGAATGAAACACGCGACAAAGTAAGCCTGAAACAGGAAGTAAGAAGCCTTTTCGATCTGAATCGCAAGCTGAGTCAGGATGCCGAAAATCTCACCAAAGCACTGAAAGGCGATGTAAAAAAACAGGGAAACTGGGGCGAAATCATATTGGAAAGAGTGCTGGAGCGTTCTGGACTTACCAAGGGTGTGGAATACGAAACACAGTTTACTGCCCGCAACGAACAAGGAAGCCCTATTCGTCCCGATGTGATTATCCGGCTTCCTGATAATAAGCATATTATCATTGACTCCAAAGTTACTCTGGTTGCCTATGAAGCTTTCGTAAATGCCGAAAGCCAGGACGACCGCGACCGTTACCTGAAGCAGCATATTGAAGCTCTCCGCAGTCACATAAAAGGGCTGAGCGAAAAAAATTACCAGTCGGCGGAACTTTTCGATTCTCCTGATTTTGTACTTCTTTTTATGCCTGTGGAAGCCGCATTCAGCACGGCTATCCAAACAGATGTAGAATTATTTACTTTTGCATGGGAACGAAAAATTGTGATTGTAAGTCCTACTACCCTGCTGGCTACATTACGTACGATTGCTTCCATATGGAAACAGGAAAAGCAAACACAAAACGCACTGGAGATTGCCCGCCACGGCGGAAACCTGTACGACAAGTTTGTCTCTTTCCTGGAAGATATGAAAAAAATAAGTACCCAGCTCAACACACTGCAAAACACTTTTTCCGATGCCGAAAAGAAACTTAGTACCGGTAGCGGGAATCTTATTGGCAGGGTGGAAAAACTTCGCGAACTGGGTGTAAAAGTAAGTAAAGTGATTCCGGATAAATACCGACAAAACGGAGAATTGTTAGAAGAAGAAAACAAATAATACTTTAAAATTTGAAAAACGATAATTTAATTTACGGCATACGTCCGGTGATGGAAGCCATCCATTCGGGAAAAGACATTGACAAACTTTTTATCCAGAACGGACTGAAAGGAGAACTGTTTTTTGAACTCTGGAAAGAAGTGAAAGAACGAAAAATACCTTTTCAGTATGTACCTCCGGAAAAACTTAACCGTCTTACCAACAACAATCATCAGGGAATAGTGGCTTTTCTTTCGTTTGTAACCTACCAACGCCTCGATGATATTCTTCCCGAAGTTTTTGAAAGTGGCAAAGTACCGTTGGTAATTGTTTTAGACCGTATTACCGACGTACGCAATCTGGGAGCCATCGCCCGTACCGCCGAATGTGCCGGAGCCGATGCCATAGTGGTTCCAGAAAAAGGCAGTGCACAAATGAATGCCGATGCAGTGAAGACCTCTGCCGGAGCTTTGCATCACATCCCTGTTTGTCGCGAACCCAATCTGAAATTTACCCTTGATGTCTTGAAAGAGTATGGTTTTCAGGTGGTGGCTGCTACCGAAAAAGCAGATAAGTTGTATTATTCGGCAGATTACAGTCTGCCTACGGCATTGCTGCTCGGTTCGGAAGAAGACGGTATTTCGCATGAATACCTAAAAAAAGCAGATTTACAGGTGAAGATTCCATTGCTTGGCGAAATTGCTTCGCTCAACGTAAGCGTGGCTGCCGGAATTCTTTTGTACGAGGTAGTAAAACAAAGAAGTAACCTTTCCAAATAAACATGCTGAGGAAACATCCTGCGGAATGGCTGTTTTTGCTGGTAATTTTATGTGCCAGTGTGCTTAGGTTTTATCATTATGCTTCCTGGTCGCTAAGCAACGATGAATTGAGTGCCCTTTACCGGCTCGGATATAAAAACTTTCACGACCTGATTCAGTTCGGCGTGATGAAAGGAGATTTCCATCCTGCAGGAGTACAGGTGTTTTTGTATTATTGGGTAAAAATCCTTGGAAATTCGGTAGCTGCCGTACGTTTTCCCTTCGTGCTTGCCGGAATTTTTTCGGTTGGGATTGCTTTCCTGATTGCGCGTCGCTGGTTTGGCGAAGTTACCGCTTTGTTTTCGGCATCAGCAATGGCTGTGCTGGAATATTTCCTGCTTTACAGTCAGTTGGCACGTCCTTACAGCCCGGGATTACTGTTTTCGCTGGCTACGGTTTGGTTTTGGACAAAAATTCTGTTCAACCAGAAATCCCATTGGCTGAATTATGCAGGCTTTTTCCTTTCCGTGGTGTTGGCTGCTTACAGCCATAACTACAGCTTCCTTTTTGTTGTCATCGTAGGAATTACAGGATTTTTCTATCTAAAAAAAACGAACCGGATAAAATACATCCTTTCCGGAATAACCGCAGCAATACTCTATCTTCCTAATTTAAAGATATTTTTATACCAGTTTGCCATTGGAGGCGTGGGTGGCGAAAGCGGCTGGCTGGGCAAACCCCATCCCGGTTGGATAACAGACTATTTGTTTTATGCTTTCAATGGCTCGCTACTGATTGTCATCATTTTTGTCCTGTTTTTTCTGATTCCCATCATTCTGCGATTTAAAAAAAACCGGTTCAACCGTTTTCAGTTGTTGGCATTGCTGTTTTTTCTGCTTCCTTTTTTGATCGGCTATTTTTATTCCATTTTGCGAAATCCGGTTTTACAATATTCCATTCTGCTGTTTTCTTTTCCTTTTCTACTATTTTTTCTTTTTTCTTTTTTGCCACAAAAAATTAATGTAGGTACTACTACTTTACTGGTAATCTTTTTGTTTACTGGTATTTTTTCTACCGTTTCCGGGAAAAAATATTACTCTACGCAACACTTCGGAGAATTTAAAGATGTAGCTGCCAAACTCTGTGTCTGGGACGAGCAGTTTGGAGAAGAAAATGTTGCCAAGGCTCTTCAGGCAAATAATGTTTGGTATATCAATTATTATCTGAAACAGTTACACCATCCGGTTACATTTTTGCAAACAAAAAATGATGGTAACAACGATTTTCGGGAGCTGAAACAGGTAGTAGATGCTTCTTCAGCAGGGTATTTCGCTTATGCATGGACTAAAAGCGTTCAGGAAGAAGTGTATGATATTATTCAAACAAAATATCCGTATGTGATAGAAGATCATGACTATTCCGGTATGTCGCGGGCAACACTTTTCTCAAAAAAACCTATTAAGCAGGTAGCCGGAGAAAAAGTTTTGTTCACACTCAAAACAGATATGGAAAATGCTGCTGTGCTGGGAGTAGATTCAGTATTGCGCTGTACTTCCTGTGTAAAAAATGGCAGATATTCCCTGAAACTGGATTCATTACACGAATATGGGCTGAATATCACCATCCCTGTGCAGAAATATTCAGGGAAAATCCCATCTAAGATAAAAATAAGCCTTTGGGCAATGCTTTCTGATACTTCGGCAAAAGCAATTCTGGTAGTGGATATTTCATCTGCCGACAAAAAACCGGTATTTTGGGCGGGAAGGGAAATACAGTATTTTTTAAATCCAAATACCTGGAATCAAGGCTTTTTTCGGTGTAATCTTCCGGCTGGAGTAAAAAAGGGTGATTTAATAAAAATTTATCTCTGGAATCCCCAGAAAAAAACGATTTTTGCAGACGATTTTTGCATCCAATTTCAATAATTGTAAAGCAATGAATAAAGCATTTTTCAGAACGGGTGTTTTATCTCTTCTTTTTTTAATCAGCGCCTGCCAGCCCAAAGATAAAGGATACTGGGATAATGGAAATTGCAAGTTTGAAATCAGCAAATCAGGTGGCAAAATGAACGGTTTGGCAGTCTTTTACTACGAAGACGGTAACCGGCAGATGCAATGTACCTACAAAGATGACAAATTAAACGGAAAACTTATCCGTTATACACCAAATGGAATAGTGATTTACAGTGCCGATTACCAAAACGACAGGCTCTATGGAATTGTTACTTCATGGAATGATGCCGGCAAAAAAATTTCGGAAGAAAATTATATAAAAGACACCCTGCATGGTGCCTATCGTCAGTGGTATGAAAACGGGATGCCGAAAGTTTCCGGTAATTACAGGATGGGAATTTTTGATGGAGAATGGTTATATTATGACATTGATGGCAAGGTGTTTGGAAAAGGCATTTTTAAAAATGGCTGTGGCATATTGGTAAAAAAATATCCTCGTGGTACCGTCGAACGTGAAGTATCCTACACCAATGGGAAACGAAACGGTGAAGAAAAAATTTATACCATGGACGAAAAACTGGCAAAAGTAATTGTCTGGCAAAATGATAAAAAAATACAGGAAAAAATATACTAACTTTTGGGCATTAATTGATATTTTGTTTTTTTTACAACCCTCTTCTTTTTTATATAGAACTTTCTGTTCTTTTGCAACCTTTGAAACATTTCTCATTTGTAGGATAGAATTCTCCGCTTTCATTTAGGTTCTGTTTTTATACTTTTAAAAGTAATAAAAAACCATTAAATTACTGCTATGTTATGTGATTATTACCCTGTACTTTCAACGTTGGGCTGGTCCAATATTTTTTTTATTTTCCGGTGCTGAATACAACCTGCTTTTCCAATTAAAAAATATATTTAAAGAAACTAAAATATATTGTTTTTTATTATTATTTTTACTGGCGGTATTAAAACATGATTATTAACTTAAATTTACCAACTTATGAAAAACACATTTACAAAACTGTTTGTCGGGCTGCTTCTTATTGTCGGCATTTCTATTATTTCGCAATCGTGCAAATCTTCAAAAAAGGCTGCTACGCTTAAAGATCAGGAAGAAACTGAAATTTCGGTACTTTGTGCAGGAGGCGAATATCTTTCCGATGCTCAGCGTCTTCGTTTCAGTGCAGTAGGCGAAAGCATGGACCAAATGACGTCGAAAAAGAAAGCCTTAAGTGAAGCCCGTGCCGGACTTGCATCGCAAATGCAAACCCTTATCAAAGGCGTTATTGACAACTATCTGAAATCAGGTGAACACAACAACAAAGAAGACTTGATGGAACGTTACGAAGGACTTACCCGCGAAGTAATCAACCAGAAACTTACAGGTACACGCATCATTTGTGAAAAAATGACCAAAACGAAGACAGGCAATTTCAAAACCTATGTTTGTATCGAATTGGGTGGAAGCGAACTGCTCCAGTCTATTAGCAACCGGCTAAGCAACGATGAAATGCTGAAAATTGATTACAACTACGAAAAGTTCAAAAAAACTTTTGAAGACGAGATGAACAAGCAAGCTCAATAATTAACAGAATAAAAAGTTGTCCCGGCTTCTGTTTTCTACTTTCAGCTATTGTAAATAGCTTTAAATCATATTTTTTCAATAAACTGTAAAGCTGAGACAACTTTTCTTCGGGTTTTCTTTTGTGCATAGAAAGCGGTATGGATGAATTTTGCTGGATATTTGATTATTGACATCTTACATATGAAAAAGCAGAGAACCTTCTATAAAAAAATTGGCATTTTTGCAGTTGGGTTTTGCAGTTGCCTTTCCTTTTTTTTGCTTTACTGTGTAAGAATAAATTGCCAGGAACTTCCTGCTAAAAGCAGAAACTCTATTGACCGCATTCTGGAAAAAGAAATCCAAAATTATACAGCAGAAAATTGCAATGTAATTCCGGTAAATATTGCCCTTCCCGGTGATTTTTGTACGCCACTGCCACAGGAAAACAACAAAATAACCGTTATTGGAATTTCTGACCCCGAATTGGATTCGCTTACAGGAAAAGAACAGGCTTTACTACGCGCTCTGACAATTTTCTCACTTAAAAAAGCTGCATTCAACGGGATGAGTGATTATTACCAGCAGGAAGCCACAAAAAATATTAACAACAAGTATGAAGAACTTTACCGGATAACAGCCTGTTGCACTCTTTCATCCGGACAAATACACCAAATCAGCACACAACACTTACAAAGCGGAGAATATATTTGCCGTATCGCAGTGGATACAATCCCTGAAAAAATGAGCGACTCACTACATTTAAAAGCTGTTATTGACCTTTACCATAAGGAAGCTATTATTGACGGGAAACCTCAATCCATTTACAAAACAGAAATAGTTACGGCTG
>Ga0265297_10008147_pt1 | contig 14109 bp, 16 predicted proteins | sample Munlanlwell13791_FD_192502 | JGI IMG/M metagenome (GOLD analysis project Ga0265297, IMG submission 192502) | Leachate microbial communities from a municipal landfill in Southern Ontario, Canada - Leachate well 137-91 | ecosystem: Engineered > Solid waste > Landfill > Unclassified | place... | reverse complement strand
CTACAGAAGTTAGTTGCAGTCGAAGCGTTCCTAGATGCTCCTGAGCTGACCGTTACGTTGGCTCAAGAGAAAGAAGCAAGCCAGCAGTACAATCAATTGCTAGCGGAAGACAAGAAGCTAGAGCAAGAGCTAGGAGTGCTACGTGAACTTCGAGCTAAGCTAACCTATCTGCAAGAACGCAAAAAGGAAAAGATACAGGAGTGCGCAAGTGCTAGAGCTATAGCCAACACGGATACTTGCTACAAGTACCTGAAGCTCGCGTACGGACATATGAGAGATGCTCAATGCACTGAGGTGATGCAGTCTCTCAAGCAAGTACTACCTGCCTACACGGATCTCTTCTTTGCAAGCAAAGAGCTGAAGATTACGGTTAGCGAAGAAGCAGGTCTACCTGCTTTAGTGATGGAACGTCAAGGCTTGATGATGGATCCTCAGAAGCTAAGTGGAGGACAGAGGAAACGGATTTCCATCAGTGCTCTCTTAGCTATCAGTGACATCAAGAGAGGAAGAAGCAAGTCAACCTACAGATCTTTGATGAAGTGTTCAGTGCCTTGGATGCTCCTGGAAGAGAAGCGGCTATCTACATCTTGCAAGAGCGTAGAGCTACTTGCGAAACTGTAGTGGTAGTGACACATGAACAAGAGGTGTTAGGAGCACAATGGGATCAAGTATGGTGGGCAGTGTTGAAAAACAACGTTTCACAGCTTCTTAGGCTGAACACTACAGATCCCCGTGAAGTAATTCGACATGTTGGGTGATCTTGAGCAATTCATGCAACTAGCGCCTTTAGGGAAGGCACGTTATACTGCTGGAGATACGCAACAGCAGTATCTCAATAAATTGCTCGAAGCTCCTATTCCTGATCGAGTTTTCTTGTTGTATGAGCTTGCTCGATGGATGCTACCTACCTTGGATGCTGAGCTACTAGCTTGGTGTTCTATAATATACAGCCGCTACCCTCGTCCGTCTATAGATCCTATCGTCGCAGATCATCTGAAGGTGTGTGAGAAGGCACCCTTCAGAATTACCCCCTGCTTAGGGGAGCACTACGATTCAGTTCTACGATGTTCTACTACATCATCTCACACTCCTCGGTTCAATGACACAGTGGTAGGCGTAGGCTTGACAGAGCCACTGCTCACAATCTCAGGCAAGGAAATCGTAGTGTTTCCCACAGAAAGTCTAGCAGCATTTCTAGCTGCTCGAATAGCAGAGAGGGTATCATGTTAGTAGGAATGGCATTCACATCTCCAACAGTTCCTACCTTGCTCGTCTCGAGGCAGAAGTTTCATCTATACCTTTTCCAGCCTCCAGATGTATCGCAACCTGATTTTCAGGTGTTTTTGAACCAGCAAGATGGTCGAGCTAAAGTGCTACTTGTCACGAGTGTAAACCACTTGAACAAGGTTTTGCCCCTACAGAACAAGATCCGATCTTTCATGGTATTTGACTCTCCTAACAACTTGACTCAGATAGGAGCGAAGATTGTAGATTGTCAAGCAGTAGGAGATGGTTGGAAGATGAAGAATTTCAGCGTAGCTGAACTTGATTCTCTACTGGAACAGCAAGCGGAGATTGTACCTGAAACTCTAGCAGAAGCGGCTGCGAAGGAGGCGGAGGATATGCCGGAGCTCACCAAGCTGGAAGGAGCTGAAGAAGGAACGTTACGAGCTCGCCTCTATAAGCTTCTGACTACTGGGGTTGTTCCCCAAGGATTTGTAGCTCAGTTGCTTCAATACCAATGTGGCTTAATACCCAAACGCACCTGGACCTTTCAAATCAAGAAGCCTGCACTTCGCGGAGGAGCAGACCCTGTTGTGATGGCAGATCTCGAGAGAGATGTAGAAGGACGTTACGGAATACGTATTCATCGAGCGGTTTATGCACATTTGATCCTAAGCAAACCACTCGATGAGGCAATTCGTGAATACAGAGCCAACGAAGGGGACGTCAAATTCTGTATTGAATTGCTTCCCAACAAGACGTATACCGAAGAAGAGTTCTTCTACAAGCCCTCCTTCGCTTAGTTGCTACTGTCGCAAAAGGAGGAAAAATGCGTACATTCCCTAACCTATTAGTTTCATTGCTCAGCTTTATATTAGCTACAAGCGTTGCGAATGCTCAGCCTGTTGAAGAGGAGGTAGGCGAGGCTATAGCAACATTGCATGTGGCTAAGAATCAAAAGTTCTTGATGTGGAATGAGTGTGGAAAGACGCTGCGAGGAGAGGACGTAGCGACTCGTATTGGTGAGTATGCTACTATCATGCAGCAGTCTATCCAAAGCGTAGAGAGTCAGACAGGCTTCGAAGTTCCTTACAAGGACGTCGTTGCTATCACGTTTCGTGAATCATCTCACGACTCGTGCAACATTGGGAAGCAGGAGATAGGTAGACTCACGAAATCCTTAGGTCATGCTCCAGATGAAGATGATATCATCACCTACGTGAAGGGATGGTATCGCTCTCGAGATGAAGCTTCAAAACAGTGCAAAGGGAAGAAAGAAGAGGAAGGCAAGATTTGCAGAACAACCTACCTCGAGAAGAACTACCCTCAGTACAATGGTATTTCCGGATGGGACCTCGGCGCAGCTCAGTACCGATTTCCTTCGGCTAACTTGAAGGGACGTGTAGTTACAATACCCTCAGGTCAGACGTTCAAAGTAGGACTATCTACCTTGCTGAAGCTAGATGTGTCTATACAGCTTCTTGTTGAGGATCTCGCCGACTTCTACAAAGAGTGTCAAGGTCATCAACACTTCGTATATTCTCGCTGGGGAAAGAAGAGACTGTTACCTGTAGAAGAGGCTTACTACGTTCACCATCATGTAGGACGCAATGCGTGGTCGCTTGACTACTGGAAGCGTATGCAGTCTCACTTCCGAGTTATCAACTCGATGAAGGAGCAAGTCGAGCGTATTTCCAGCGTCCTGCAGTTAGGACTCTTCAACCGTGCCGCGAAGGCATCCTGAACTACTTGACGTTCCACCAGGAACGTTTTTTCGCGACGTATCTTTCAGACCTCTACGGGTAGTCCCTATCCGCGTTTGTCATTTTGTGCATCGCACGATCTTGGCAGGAGAAATAGGTATCGCTAGTGGAGAATGTCCTTTGACAGGATACGAGTTGGTACATTTTATCGCCTCTACTCAAGGACCTGAAGGACTGTGGCCCATTACAGCTACAAACCTGTTTCTGTGTGATGAGGATACTCCTTGTCGCTTATGTCTCAACTTCCTAGAGGCAGAGCGTCGTTGTAGTCGCGTCTTCCGTAAAGAATTCTAATGGAAGGGAAGAGAAAATATATCATCGTTCCTATGTACATTCGAGGTAAGGATGGTGAGCTACTGTCTTTGCTAGACAAGCTGGGTACTCAGTTGAATCGATCCCGTAGTGATGTGCTTCGTATAGCACTCAACGATCTACTCACCAAACACGGAATACGGGATGAGCAAACTGATTCTAGCCAATAGGCTCTTCGTCCCAGAAGAGTTAGTAACGCCCGAAATCGAGCAGCAGTTCACGTACCCTATCAATTGGGTAGAACAAATAGGCAATGAGATGGTAGATCGCCAGGAGATCTACAAAACGTATCAGGCAGGAACTCCCTACTATGGCTTCGCTCGGGGCAATCTCCAAAAGATCTTGAACATCTTTGGGGACTACGAGATCGAAGACCGTCGAGCTATCGTACCTCTAGGATACGGCCTCGAGATGTTGGAAGAACTCGAGGATGGAACTATCCAAGCGAATGATTCTCGTTGGCCTGAACAAACAGCAGCATTAGCTGCCTGGATACGTCAAGGCTTTGGGATCATGAAGGCCCCTGCAGGGTGGGGTAAGACTGTATGGTCTTGGAGACTGATTTCTGCACTCAAGCAACGCACACTACTACTTGCGCATACTACAGGACTACGAGACCAATTCATCGCTCGAGGATACAAACACACCAACTTGAAAGACCTAGAAAGGATTCACGGAAAGCTTGCAGGTTCGTATGACTCGTACGGAGACCAATTGTACCCTATCACAGCCTCCACCTTCCAGTCGTGGTATAGTGTTACTCAGAAGACGAGGCTAGCTGATTTGCAGAACCAGTTTGGACTCATTCTAGTGGATGAGGGACATCATGCGTCAGCTTTGAGCTATGCGCGCATCATCCTCGAGCTCAATCCTATGTTCCTCGCTTCTATCACAGCTACACCTTACCGCAAAGATGGCACTCATGTGCTTACGTTCGATGTAGTAGGTCCTGTAGTAGTTGAAGCTCACGGAGAGCAACTACCCTGCGAAGTAGAGTATGTGCGTACTTCTCTTGAGATAGATCCTGCGATAGCCAATCATTACTATGCTGGTCCTTGGAACTACATCATGAAGCAGCTCATCAAGAACAAGGAGCGCAATGAGCTGGTCATTGACAAAGTTCACGCAGATGTTCGTGCAGGTCATAAGGTTCTCGTACTGAGCGACAGAAACAATCATGTTGAGTGGATACACCAACAGCTTACTGCTATAGGATGTCGCTCAGCTATCATCTTAGGGTACACTTGGAATCGAGAAGAGATCAAACAGAAGATGATTCACGGTGATCTAGATGTCATCGTGTCGGGCAAGGTATTCAACGAGGGTGAAGACGTTCCTCCCTTGAGTGCACTGCATCTAGTGACTCCAAACTCGAATGAAGCGTTGACAGAGCAGCGAGCAGGACGTATTAGGAGGCCTTGGCCAGGTAAGATGCCTCCTGTGATTAGGGACTACCTAGATTTCGGTCACTCTATGTTGTTTGCTGCTAAGAACACTCGAGAGCGAGTGTATGTAAGGCTCAACTTCAAACTTCCTACTCCAGTCAAGCGAACAACTGCTGATGTGGGCCTAGCTATGTGGGATCCTCGTAAAGGACAGGCATGAGAGCAGTTCCTCTAACTAGAACCGACAAAGTAATGTCTTCTATTGGAGTGCCTGCGAGGTATTGGAACCCTGAAGTTCCTACTCCTACTAGTTTTCCGTACGAGTTTAATGGAGAGTCACGTCGATTGACTATAGCTGCTCAGAAGGAATGGATAGATGCTTTCTTGCAAGACCCTCTGAGACTCACGCATCCTTACCTAGTGAGTGTCGCTTCTAGTCCTACGGATGACTTAGCCAAGATGTTGGCTTTTGCTATCTTACGCAGAGCGTATGAGTGTAGCCTCAAGCCAGGGTTGATAGACCTGAGCGGTGAGGGATATGAAGCTGTAGATTGCGACGTGTTGGTGATTCATGGCATCGCTCAAGAACATACAGTAGATCGGGTTCAGAAAGCGAGAGATGCTATATATCGTCACCCTAACTGTTTCCGCCTTTTCGTTTCAGGTGGTAGTATGGATCCTGTCACCTTCTTGTTGAAATGCGTTAGATGTTCACCTGATGCAGCTTTCTTCTTTGAAGGCGTGTTCAGTCGGACGTTGAGCATATGAAGCTGTACAATCCTCGAGTTGAATCTCAGGTAGTAGTCTCGCTGATAACAGCTAGCAGCGAGATACGATCACAACTGCTCTTAGCGATCCGCGAGGATCACTTCGGATTTGATCCTGCACGTGAAGTGTTCACTCGCGTGCAAAATGTACTTCGTACTACCAGTGCAGATCAACTACCTTCTCGCGAAGTCTTCCTTCAGGATCCTATCTTAGGAGAGGCGGCTCGTGAGTGCCTACGCACTGACGTACCTATCATCAGCGTTCCTACCGATGCAGGTGCACTAGTCGACATTCTAGAGCATTTCCGTCAAGTCAGAGCGATGTATGATGGGGTTGGGAAGACCGTAGACATCCTGAAGAGCGATCTCCTAGACCTTCCCAAAGCAATAGTCACCTTCGAAGAGACTCTGTTAGACATTCGTAGTGGTGTAGATCCTCTGGAAATCTTCCATGCAGGTAGAGGAGATACCTTAGAGCCTGAAGTTCGAAAGTTAGTTGAGCAGAAGCAAACGGTATTTGTTCCTTCTGGACTCGACAGCTTCGATTCACGTGCTGGAGGGTTCACTCGAGGTGATCTAGTAGTGCTAGCTAGCCACGTATCTGGAGGTAAGACGTGGTTGATGCTCAACATGAGCATCAATGAGTACTTGAAGTATGCTCTGAATACGTTTGTAGCTTCCTTAGAGATGTCGCGCGAGCAAATCTTGGGAAGAGCTATAGCCAACATTTCTTCAGTGTCCCACACGTTGATTCGTAAAGGCGACTTGCAGCCTGTTTACAAAAAAGACATAATGCAAGCTTATCAGGATTTCAAGAAGCATGGAGAGTTGAGAGGTTGCCGATTCACATTGCACGCTTCTAGTAGGCTAACTCCACGCTCGCTAGAAGCGATGGTCAAGCCTTTGGGTTATGACGTCATCTTCATTGATTACCTCAATCTGATGCAGCATGATACAGACAACAATCTTCCGCTGTGGCAGCGGCTAGGAGAGATAATCAGAGATCTCAAGTTGATGGCTCTCCGTCTCAATGTAGTCATCGTGCTAGCTACTCAGATGGGAGAGGGAGACATAGTTAGGTATTCTCGCATGATCAAGGAGCATGCCGACTTCTTATGGATCTGGAAGTGTCTTGACCAGGAGAAGGCGGAAGGACAAGTTAAAATAACCCAAGACAAAGCAAGAAACATTGAGCAGTTTCCTTTCCTATGCGGAATCGATTTCGATAAGGGGTTGTTCGGCCAACCTTCTATAGCAGGAGAGGATCTGCGATGGAAACCTCAGGGAGTTCCTAGCTCACAGGTGACCAACGTTATGACTGAGCTGCAGAGGTCTTCCGGGTGAATGTAAAGAGGAAAGAATGAAACTTGTCGCTGGTGATCCTCATGCAGTCTTCTATGACGTCTACCTATGGGACGGCACTCAGTGGCAACTGCAGGAAGCTTGCCTCGAAGCAGAAGATGGGGATAATGGGTTTGTTCGAGTAGAAGTTCAAGATAGAAGAGGTGTGCGTGTAGCTAGGTATTTTGGTTCCGTACGATTTATACGCAAGCCTTTGGACATTCCAAACAACCCACCTGGGTGGGGAAAGAGAACAGCTCCTCATGAAAGCAACCGTCAACACTGAGCAATTCAAAGATGCCTTGAAGACTGTGATATCTGTTTGCAAAGGGCAAGCTATCACTGAGTGCTTGGTCACCTTCGGAGGAGAAGGAGTAGTTTTGGAAGGAGCTTGCCTAGGTGCTTATGTGCGGCAGCTAGTGCAAGGAACAGTAGAGGAGCCTGGAGCTTTTGTTACCAATGCTTCCTATTTGAGTGGTCTCAGACTAGCAGCCAAAGAGACGACGCTCGAGGGGGCAAAGAATAGAATTCGATGCGTTTCCGGAAGAGCTAAGTACGAAGTTGAGGTAGTACAGGATACTGTCCGCATCGAGAGTCAGCGTCCGCTCAGAGACATTCCTATAGCTATCACACTTCCAGCTCAGTTGTTGACAAGCGCCATTTCTCGTACAGCTTTCACTCCTAGTTTGAACTCGCAGCTTGACGTCAAGGTGGAGACAACTGATAACCAGCTCAAGCTGACGGTCAATGATGAGTTCCGTGCAGCTTTCTATAAGGCCTCCGTTCCTGTACAAGCACCTTTCAAGGTGTGTCTACCTATTTCGTTCATCTCAGCAGTTGCCAGTCGCATAAAAGGCGTAGTGCAGATGGGCGTAGTCGAGGGGATGTTCAAGATAGCGGATTCTACTTTGACTGCTTGTCATCCTATACGAACTCCACGTACGGAAACAGACATCGAAGCTTTCATCCTTCAGTTAGAGCAGGCTGTAGGGCAGTTCACAACTGCAGTACTCGAAACTGAGGAGTTGACTGCTGCGATAGACAGTGCTTCTTCTATTGTAGCGGGAACAGTAGGGTATGAAGTTAGGCTAGAGATCGACTTGGCGAAAGAGAAGCCTTCGAAGGTATTCGTCAAATCTGCAATCGGAGAATCCGAGTGTCAGTTCAACTTCGAGTCTCTCACGGGTGATTCTCACCTTGTGCTATCTTCTAAGTACCTATCCGAGTTTTTGCATCTCATCAACAACAAGGACAAGTTGAGATTGGACATTCATGCAGGACTCATTCTGATCAAGACGACGAGCTCGCCAAGCGATAGTTTGGTTCTCGTGATGCCACAAATAGAGTCGGGCGTGTGACGATACTGTGGTCGAAATTGCCCCTGTGGCGTGTGGCCAAAAAGGGAAACTCCTTTTTGGTGAAGATCGCCAACACTATCGAGACTACCTTTCCCGTAACTATCTTTCGAGGAGATGCAGTTGAGTTCGATGTGTATTACACCCAAAACGAGAGACAGATTGGGTATGAACTTAGGATTGTAGGACAACCGAAAGTCAACCGATCTTTGTGGTATGTATGGGTGTGCGATAAAGTAGCAGAATCTACAACCATCAAGGTGTTGTATCAGGATTACAACATTCGGCTCTTGCAATTTGAAGGTCCGAGCTATTTGCTCGTAATGAGATGGGAAGTGAAGGAGAAATCATCATGAACCAGCTGCTGATCAACCCTCGAGCTCTCGACGATCCTCAGCCTCCAGCTGAAGAAGCTTTCGACTCTCTGTTAGAGTGGATCTTCGACAGAGGATACGACGAGAAGGACGTAAACTTCGAAGGTACTGCTTTGCGGGCAGCAAAAGGCTTCGCTCAGTTAGTGCTACCTCCTGCAGCTATCGAGAATGAAGTAGCTAAGATGATGCAGAAGAGATTTCCTACCAGATCCGACGGTATGGTACTCTGTAAGCACAACATTTGTTTCAGTCTCTGTCCTCATCATCTTCTTCCTGTCATCTATAGAGTATCTGTTGCCTACATTCCTGAAGAGCACGTGATAGGTATCAGCAAGCTCAGTCGGTTGACTTGGCTGCTATCTCGACGTCCTACATTGCAGGAGGATCTGACAGCTGACCTAGCTGATGTGTTGTATGCTAATGATGATCGTCCAAAGCAGTATCAAGGGCTTAAGACGAAAGGATCTGCAGTCTACGTTGAAGGGTTACATTTGTGTATGGCTGCTCGAGGTATCGAGTCGGCAGAAGCGAGAGTATCTACTCAAGAGCTTCGAGGCATCTTCCTTACACAGCCTGCTACTCGGCAGGAGTTCGTTGATGCTGTAACTCGTAACGCTCCGGCGTTGATTCCATGAACGCGAAATTCCAGTTTTTGCGTCTCCTGTCAGCTAGAGCACGATCGCTTTGCTATTTCTACGTGTATGGGTACAGACATCCCAAAACAGGAGTTTGGCGTTATGTAGGTAAAGGCCGTACATTTAGCAAATATCACGATAGAAAGAGCGACCATTTATGGTATGCTAGACGTCTAGATTGGAAAGCGGAGGATTATGCTAATCCTCGCTTGATTCATTGGGTACGCAAGCTACTTATCGAAGGATTAGAGCCCGAGATCATTCTTCTCAAAGAGGGTATGTCTTCCGATCAAGCTTACAGATACGAGGCTGAGCTTGTATCTCGTATAGGTCGAATTGAGAATGGAGGTACGTTATACAATCTGACTGCTGGGGGTATAGGAACTAGAGGTCTTTCCGAGGAAGCTCGACGCAAAAATAGCGAATCTCAGAGAGGTAGAAAAGACTCCGATGACGTTAGACGAAAGAAGAGTCAGGCACATCTAGGCAAGCCTAGTGGAATGCTAGGCAAGCAAGCATGGAATAAAGGTATCCTTGCCTCTGAGGAAGCTCGTCGTAGGAATAGCGAACGTCAACAGGGAAGGCCTGCTTGGAATAAAGGCAAGGTAGGATTCAAACAGTCCGAAGACACTTGTCGAAAGAAGAGCGAAGCACAGAAGGCTCGACGAGAGAGGGAGAACTGTCATGGCCGAAGACTGGATGGCGCTAGCTGAGACCTTCAAGCAGGAGCCTATTATCGCAAAGCTTCTAGCTCTGCTAGTCAAGCCTCAGTTCAAGTTGGACGTAGATAGTATTGCCCGAGAGCTACCTACTTACATATCGAGCACTCATCCTTCAGTAAAGGAAGAGGACGATCTTCTAGCTCTCGATGATGCCTTGAAGCGTACACAGGGGTATCGCGATCGAGTTACTGAAATCGTCTTACAGCTCGAAAATATCAGTCGAGAGCTAGGCAAGATGTACAGCGTAGCTGAAAGTCATCTCGCGAAGAAGAGTGAATTCATGGGGCTTCGCAGCCTCGATATGCGTGTAGCTATCATCAACGACGTCATCAAACCTATCGTTGAGGCGATCGCTGACGTCAAGAGTTTACAGAATAGTTGTGAGCTCGTGACTACCAATCTCAAGGCTTCGTACAATACGATGTACACTCAACACGAAGTTATGAAAACGAGGCTGTATAGAGATAGACCGTTGAGGAAGGATGCCGGAACAACTCTCTGATCCTTGGATTTGTAAGGCTTGCGGTCTCAAGCTTACGACCGCTCCACTCAAGTGCCCTGCTTGCGAGCTAGCTTACATACCCAACTATGAGGATTGCTTACGCGAGATAGTGCAAGATGCTAGACGATTCACTGATGCTGCTAGTCAGATAGCCTACGAAGTACGATCCGATATCCAGAACAATGAAGACTCCTCTCGTGAGGAAAAGTTTGCAGAGACACTTTTCAAGCGAGCTACCACCTCTCTAGCTACTCTCCAGATCGCACATGGAATGATACTCCTAACAGGTTTGGGGAGATTCGAAGAGAAGATCATGGATTCGCTGATATCAAGGGTACTCGGGCATACGCCTGAAGATAAGGAGGGCAAATGACCGATCTAGTCTATTGCAGCTATCCTATCACTCCTCTTGGAATAGGGATGAAGTACGATCCTCCTATGTGGACACTTGACCTAGGGAGAGAGCTGGTCAGGCATGCCATCTACACTCCTTATAGGGATATCAGGGATCATCTACAGGATCCTCGATTCATCCGTGCTCTGGAAGGTAAGCAAGAGCTAGTAGAGAAACGATTTAGATCATGCGAATGTTTACAACTGCCCGAATTGCTACTCGCTCCTTTAGAGCAAGCTTCGAGCTACTTGCTAGCAGCGGATACGCCTCGAGATGCTGAATCCATCATCTACAAAGACCTATATGTACTCATCCGTGCTGATTTGTTTGTATGCGATATCGATCTTCCTAGCTCAGGAGCTGCTATCGAGCAATTGTATGCTTACGGATTTGACATTGGTTGTGTTACCGTTAGCACTCGGTTCTTGCATAGTCCTTGGTCGATCCATCATAGCTCCGCAACAGCCAAGCCTAGTATGGTGGTACCCCTTGTTAGAGCGTTGTTGAAAGATGAAGATCTACTTCCCAACCTTGAGTCTCCTCCATCACCAGAGGCTCCTGTTGAGCCTCCTTCCTCAGGTGACTAGACAAGCAGGCAGCGATGCCCGTTAAGTTCACAAACGAGCAGAAGTATCCAGTTTTCTACCATGATGTAGCCCTTTTCATTGAAGGGCAGGACGTCTCTGATTGGATAACTGGAACGTTAGAATGGTCGATCAACACTGGTTCGTGGAATACTGCTAGCATAACGCTAGCAAATCCTAATGACATCTGGGTTCTGACAAAGCCAAATCTAGGAGGTACCTGGAGAGGAGGCAACACTCTTTACTCCGAGATGATCAAGAAGAACATCTACGATTACAAGAAGCAGTTCAACTACATTCTTGACAACGAACAGGTAGCACAGATTCAGCGATACTCGATGGGTGTAAACACGCTGATCTTCCACAAGAATGATCCTGTTAGGCTCTTCTATCATGATCCTCTCAGTATAGGCGATCGATGGTTTTGGGGGTTCACAGGATTCATCGAGTCGCACAACTGGAGTGATGACTACGTAGGATCTAGCAGAGAGATCCAGTTGACGTTCTATGACATCCGCGCGTTGATGACCAAGATGAGAGTCAGAGTCAATCCTGCGGTTCCACACGTGATTGATGCAGGAGTGACTTTCGAGTCTGAAGCAGGCAGATTCCAGGACGTCATCATGTCAGGCGCAATGTCTACTCCTTTTGCTAAGCAGTCTATCGTGCAAATAGTGGAGTCACTCATCACAGGCCGTATCAGGAAAGAAGCAGTAGGAGCCTTCACTAAAGGAAAGAAGATCAAGTTTCCTGCCAACAAGGATCCCAACTCAATAGAGAACAAGAAGCTGTTGGAGGAATGGTACGATCTATGCCTGTTTGGATTTGATACGAAGAGTGTTCCTATAGCAGAACAAGCTGCTGCAGGATTACTGCCTGCGCAGATGTCTCCTGTCATGGTGCAAGCTCAGGCAGTACCTGAGATGGATCCTTTGGCGGATACGGTCTTCAAAGATTCTACCGATCCTGCTCCTCCTCCGATTGTACCTTCTACAGTATACGTGGTGGAGGAAGGACTTGTTTCAGGAGGATTCCATTTTCAATCTCAACGTCCTGGAGCTAAGAAGGGAGCTAGTCATTGCGGCGTTGACGTTAGCGCTTCGGTAGGTACTCCTATCTATGCTCCTGCTCCTGGTAGGGTATCCTACGTGGGAGTGAGTAAAGGTCTCGGGCTGAATCTCACTATCGATCATCCTCAGACCTGCGGAGGTGTCACTAGTTGGTACGGTCATTTGAATACTGCTTCTGTAAGTGAAGGGCAGGTAGTATCTGCAGGGCAGGTTATAGCTACCGTAGGCAACACTACCGGACTGTCCAACGAAACAACATCACCTCATTTGCATTGGGAGGTTCTAAAGCCAGGTGTCAGTCCTAAGCGTCCGAATGCAGGTCAGAAGAACTTCGACTTGAGGATGGATCCTGTAGAGTGGCTCAAGCAACTAGTTAGCGCAGGAATCACTGCCAATATGGTACGTACGCCTATTTCTAACAAACAGTGGCCTGCACACTCTAGCAAGTTGTATGAAGGACCTATCACTGCGAATGATATGACTAGCGTTGAGCAAGGAGCCGTTGATCCTCAACAAGCGGTAGCGGACCAGGCAATCGCTGATACGATGTTGCAGTACTTAACGGCTCAAACCAAGCCATTAACTTACGCTCAAGTTCAAGCGATCGGACGAGAGTCTACTGAGGAGGGTGAATACTCTCCTTGGAAGGGATTCTTGCATTTCTTGATGCCTGCAGATGATGCAGCTCCTAGCACGTTGGTAGAATACACGGGAGTAGCGTTTGCAGGGGAGATAGATCAATACGACTATGCTTCGCGTTACGATATCGTTGATGAGTTTGTTAGCAAGTTGAGTTGGCTTTGGTATGTGACTCCTCGAGGAGATATCGTTTGCGAATTTCCCTGCTACGATTTCTATCCTGACCAGTTTGGTTCCTACGAGACTATCCTGACTATTGATGACCATTCCATCTCATCGCAGGGACAAGATGAGGCTACAGATTTTCCTACAGTACTACGAGTAGAAGGAACGAGAGACTCTGCTGATCAGAACTTGAAGAGTGAGGAGAACACCAAGAGGTTTCCTCCTAGGGTTGTGGTATGGGCTAAGGATCTTACGAGCAGGTTGGGAGCCACTGTGGACACAGTATCTCTACCTTTCGTCAAGGATCCTCAGCAATTGCAAGCATTCGCACTTCTAGAGTACCAACGAAGACTTTCGGAAGCTAACAGGTTAGCTCTCACTCATGTGTTCAGACCTTTCCTGCTTCCCAACAAAGTGATCAAGCATGTTCCTCGTACACGACTAGGACTTCCGTTGAGTGTTCGCAATACAATGGATGTAGGCAACCATGGAGTGTGTTCTACCGTTTGCGAGCTAAGGTACGTACGTAAGCCTAGTGATGCAGAAGGAAACATTTATTCGCTTATCACTGGAAGCGAGCGTATGCCGTTTACTTGGAGAGTAGGAGCAGACGAGTACGGCAACGGCGATGGTATGTATGGTATCGTGGTCATCTCCTACATTAACAACGAGCGATCAAGCAGTCTTCAATCAGGGAATGAGAAGCAGCCGGTTGATGGCTATGTAGAAGAAGGACCTGCGGGAGGTGGAGGAACTGCTCCTGGTACTGGAGGGGCCAACAATAAGGGTCCTGGAACGGTAACTACTGGCAAGCCTTCTGACACTAGTACTCCTGGTGCCAAGGGACAGGATCCTTCGACTTCTAAGGTGGGTGGAA
>Ga0265297_10008146_pt1 | contig 14111 bp, 15 predicted proteins | sample Munlanlwell13791_FD_192502 | JGI IMG/M metagenome (GOLD analysis project Ga0265297, IMG submission 192502) | Leachate microbial communities from a municipal landfill in Southern Ontario, Canada - Leachate well 137-91 | ecosystem: Engineered > Solid waste > Landfill > Unclassified | place... | reverse complement strand
TCGGACAGAACGTGCTCGTGCACCGCCAGACCATACATCTTGTGGCCGCCGTGTTTCTCGCGCCGTGCCGGATGGATATTGAGAACCACGATGCGCCGACCAGTTCGTTTCGAAACTAGATTGGTTGGAATGTGGTGGATGCAGCCGACCAGAATGATGATGTCCAGGTCGTACTCGTCTACCCACTCGGCGACCGCAGCTTCGAATTCTTCCTGGCCTTCCGGACCCTTCGCATAATCCCGACGGTCAATCACCTTGGTCGACTTGTTGTGTGCCTTGGCCTTATCCAAACATCCTTGTCCGGCCTTGGTGGAAAGTAGACTGGCGATTTCAGCTTTTTCCACGAACCGACCAGCAGCTTCGGCATCCATCAGGGAATTTGCATCCGTGCCGCTACCCGTCGCTACCAAACCAACTCGAAGTAGTTCATTTTTCATGGTGTCTCCTCCCTTATTCCGGATGAAGCGACGAAAGTGACTTACCGGGTTTCTGCAGGAAACGCGATGCGATCACGATCTCGCGATCAGCCGAAGCAACAGTGTGACCAACAATTTCGGCGCGGATACCAGCGCGCTTTGCCAACTCACAAACTGCCCGGGCATCGGCATCGGTTTCCGGAACGACCATCATTCCGGTCCCACCGCAAAGAGTGCCATATCCCTTCCAGTCCGAAACCGAATGAGGCGTATTAAGGGAAAGTCTCTGGGCGTCCAGAAGGACCTGGGCTGGATCCATCATGTCATTCAAATCCGCCCCGACGCCTTCCGGAAGAATTTCGCCGAACTTGCCCCAGACGCCGCCGCCGGTGATGTGCGCGATGCCAGCAATCCTGATTTTGGTATCATAGACCATGCCATCGTCATGCCAACCGATAATTTGATCCAGCAGATTGGCATAGCTGATCGACGGAACAGCCAGACGGCGGGCAAAATCCATTGCTTCCATATTCTGTAGGATCTTTTCCGTTTCCGGCCCGTAAACGTACATCAAGATGTTGTCCAGCGTAGTACCGCCGTTGCAGCGATACCCATGGTCCCAGAAAGCGACAATGGGCATGCCCGCTTTGATACGACGCGGATCGAGTAGCTTGTCGCGATGCGCCAGTCCCAGACAGGTCGCACCCCAGTTCATGACCAGTTGGTCATCGGCGTGCAGATCGCAAAACGCCGTGACGCTAAAGACCATGATTGCAGTCTCACCCGTCAGGCTCACCAGCTTCGCTTCTTTACAGGCATCACCAAAGCCTCGAAAGACTGCCTGGACCAAATGGAAATTGGCATCGGTAATCCGAGGCATTTCCACTTCGTTTACGATAATGCAGGCATGCCGGCCGGTGCGCCCAAAGTCGTCCTTGGTCATCGTGATAACTTCCCACGGTAACAATAAGAAGGCTTCTTCGGTACCAACCAGCGTGCAAAGCTGCGGCTTGCCACCGGCACCGTCGGTTTCTGCTTCTTCGAGCATGACCCATTCGGTTACCTCGCCGGTTTTGGAATCGTACTTCGCTTTCGCCATTTCGGCGAGAACATGTTTGTTCCACAGGAACCCCACGGCACCACGGAAGTTTCCGGGCTCATGCGGCACAATTTTCACGGCGGGGCAATTGCGATGGCTGGCCATGTTGATTTCATGCGCCAAACGCGAAGCTTTGTCGTTTGGTTTGATTACTTTCTCTGCGTAGTCATCAGACACGATTACTGCGCTCCTTTCTTCTCTGTTTCTCCTCGTCAACTGCTTCTATATACACCACTGTAACTTGTTTAGGAACCAAAAACGTTGCCCTCCTTAGTCACGCCGAAGTCCCAAATCGGGACGTAGGCGGACTTCCTTGATAGACAACGCTTTTCACTTTTTACAAATTATCATTATTAACTCCTTTCGTCAACAATGATCATTAAAACATAAAAACACAAGATCATTAAAACAATCTTGTTAAATTTTTTGTTTTTATGTTTTCATGTTCCATGAAAAAACCGCGCAGCCTTGGTGCTAAACCAAGATTACGCGGTGGTTGCTATCTATATCCTCCGATAAGGTACAGTCTATGACGGTTCGGGCAGTGCCAATTGCACACCAAAACCGATGTCTTCGCGCCAGTACGGGCAGTTATCTTTGCCGTCGCCCCAGGTAATTCTCTTGGCAATTTCCTGCAGCCGTTTGGCAGCAGCGTCGTAGTCTAACGCCAGGACTGTCGGATCCAGCACCCGTCCGCCGGCCGTTGTGAAGATCGGTCCGTTCGGCCCGTTTGCCAGCAAAGTGCCGGCATGGACCATCAGGAAATCCCGACTCAGAGGCATCTGCTGTAGGCCCTCGATCACAAACCCCTTCTTGTAATCGCCGGGGTATCCATTGCTCATCAACACCAATGTCAGGCCGACACCTTTCTTGTAATTCAGCTCAACATCAGCAATGCTGCCGCCCGTCGCGATCGTGTGCATTATCGGCAGCAAGTCCGTATTCAGCGTCATGAAAAGGGGCAACAACTCGGGATCGCCAAACCGGCAATTCCACTCGATGACCTTGGGACCATCCTTAGTCCAGATCAGCCCGGCGTACAGCACACCGGAGAACGGAATGCCCAAGCTTTTCAATAGCTCGATGATCGGCCGGAAGATCCGCTCGCCGATAATCTTCATCATCGCATCACTCACCCACGGAATGGGCGAGTATGAACCCGTGCCGCCGGTATTGGGGCCCTTGTCACCCGCGAAAATCGGCTTGAAATCTTGGGCCGCCCGCATCATGACGAAATTGCCATGGATGTCCACGAAGGCCAGGACAGAAAGTTCCGCCCGTCGCAGTCCGGGATAGCCCTCGAGAAACTCCTCGGCCAGGATCGTGCGTCCGGCTGGGCCGAAAACATCCCGTTCCAGGCAGGCGCGCACCGCGTCTTCGGCAGTTTCAACATCATTGGCGATGGTCACTCCTTTGCCTGCGGCCAAGCCGTCGGCTTTGATCACCAGCTTCCGGCGAGCGTTACGGACATAGTCAAGAGCACTAGCCAATTGCTCCTTGGTAAAGGCAACGTAATCGGCAGTCGGGACGCCGCACTTGGCCATCCACTTCTTGGCTTGCAGTTTGCTGCCTTCAATTACCGCCGCTTCGGCTGTCGGCCCAAAAATCTCGATACCCCTTGACCACAACTTATTGACAGCGCCGTCAACCAAGGGTTGTTCCGGTCCGACCAAAACCAGGCCAACATTTTGTTCCAGGACAAACTGGGCGACTTCGTCAATGTTTGAAGGATTCACGTTCGCCGGCCGGTACTTGGCCAGGCCGGCAATACCGCCGTTTGGATGAGGGCAGAAAAACTCGTCTGCCTGACTGCGTTGGCATATCAATGCCAGTATATGCTCCCTGGCACCACATGAACTACCACCTAACACCATTGCTCTTTTCATCATGTCGTCTTCTCCTTCTCTTCTTTACTGATATCAACCAATGCCCAACCACTATAAACTATTGCATCTAAAAAGCGTCATTCCCTCCTTGTCTCGCCGTAGCCCCGAGTGTAATCGAGGGGCGAAGGCGGACTTAGTCACGCCGTAGCCCCGAGTGTAATCGAGGGGCGAAGGCGGACTATTTTGCAGAATAACACTTCACACTGGTTTTAAATTATCATTATCACCTAGCTTAGTCAAGGCAATAATCTTAGCTATAATAATTCGTAGTATTCGCAACATTCGCATGTATTCGCATTCATTAGCATCGGGTGAAAAAAAGAACCGCGTCGCCTCAACTTATGAGACACGCGGTTGTTGAAATTCCTCCTAATAGCCGGCGGCGGCGCGTAGAGCCTGAAGCAACTTTGCGCCATCTACTGGCTTTGTAAGAATCTGAAGGTTTGGAAAATATGACCTCAGGCTCTCACCATAGAACGCTTCGGCGAACGCAACAAAAGTCAGCAAAACTACTGGCGGTACGGAAAGACCCTTCTCCTTTGCCGCTTTTAACGCCACAACTCCTGTGCTCCTGCCAAATTCCGCTTGTTCAAGATCTTGCTTGCCATTGGCGTGAGGATCGCAACAAATTTCCAGCAACAAGACGTTATAGCTGGGTTTGCCCGACATCTGCAGGTGTGTCTCAAAACGTCTATAACTCTTGAGAAGCTGCACTGCAAAACCATTTGCTCGCAAGAACTCTGCTGTCTGCCTGCCTGCGTCAAAATCGACCAACAGCACTCGTGGCTTTTTCATGTTTGGCTCCTTACTGGTTATTACAGTTGTTGTAACCCAATGATATTCACCAACTAATCCATTACAAGTCACAACAATCTAAGGCGGCCATCTCTGGTCAACCCGTCCAGTGTGGGGAGCTAATGCAACTCTCATAGTAATTTACGGACCATGGAACTTTCTCCCTCTTTTGTCTCGGCTCCCGCCGATACGGACCAAACTACACCAATCTTGCAGCTTAACCTTAAAATATGACTTCGTATTTGTCAAGATATTAAAAAAGGTAAAAATAATTGCTTTAATTTCTTATTTTCTTATTTTCTTAATTTCTTAATTTCTTATCTTTATGCTAAAATAAAGCCATGAAAACCTCCTGGCAAAAAGAACTAAAAAAATGGCAAATTATGCCATTTATCCGCCAACTTTCCCGCCAATACCCAAAAGCGGAAATTTTTTTAGTTGGCGGCGCCGTGCGCGATGCCATTTTAGGCCGGGAAACCAAAGACTTTGATTTTGTTGTCCGTGGCGTGGCGAAAAATGATTTACAAAAATTTTTAGCTGGTCAAGGCAAGGTCAGCTTAGTCGGTAAAAAATTCGGCGTTTTCAAATTCCGCCCAGCCATAATTAAAGAATTTCCGGGCGCCTCGAGCGTAGCCGAGAGGAGGCCCAAGGGTTGGCAAGACGAAGATATTGATATTGCCCTGCCACGGACCGAACATTCAATCAATTTCTCCGGCGCTTACAAAGACTTTAAAATTCAAAGCAATGCCAAGTTAAATATTGAAGATGACCTTTCCCGCCGCGACTTCACCGTCAACGCCATGGCCTACAAAATCCCTACCAACTTAGCAACCTACAAACTTAGCAACTTAGCAACTTACCTAACTGATCCTTTCAATGGAATGACTGACCTTAAGAAAGGCATCATCCGGGCTGTCGGCAAACCTGAAATAAGATTCAAAGAAGATTATTCCCGAATGCTTCGGGCAATCCGTTTTGCCTGCCAGCTGAATTTCACGATTGAACCAAAAACTTGGCAGGTTATCAAAAAAGAAATTAAAAATCTGAATAAAACTATCGATAGTCAGCGTGTCGTACCTTATGAAGTGATTGCTAAAGAGTTAATTAAGGCTTTAAAATCAAACCCCACTTGGGCGATTGAACTTTTGGATCAAAGCGGCGCCATTAAAATCTTGATGCCGGAGCTTTTAAAGATGAAAGGCTGCCCCCAGCCGAAAAATTTTCATTCTGAAGGCGATTGCTGGCAACACACAATTCTAAGCATTAAAACTTTGGCGTCTAAAAAATTCAAAGCGGAATTTAAAAATGAAATAATCACCCCCGAAGTCATCTGGGGCTTGCTTTTCCATGACTTGGGTAAACCTTATACTATTGTCAAAGCCGACCGTTTGAGATTTAATAACCACGACAATGTTTCTGCCAAAAAATTCAAAGAAATTGCTGAAAAAATAAAACTGGCTTCTGCTGGCCTTAATATTGATAATGTGGAAAAAATCATCAGCAAGCACATGCTGCCAACCCATAGTAAAACTTCAGTGATGAAAGACACCACCATGGAAAAATATTTTTTTAATCCCAATTTTCCCGGTACTGAACTGATGATGCTGATTTTTGCCGACATTTCGGCCACGGTCCCGCCAAGCGGCAAACCGGATTTTACTGAATATAATGTTTTAAAAAGAAGAATTGCCAAACTGGCCAAAATCAGCCGGAATAAAAAAGAATTGGTTAAGCCGCTAGTTAATGGCCATGACCTTATTAAGGAATTCAAACTAAAATCCAGCCCGCAGATTGGTAAATTACTGGCAATATCCCGCGAAGCCCAACTGAAAGGGAGAATTAAAACAAAAAAACAGGGATTGTCATTAGTTAAGAAAATATATAAAAAAGAGGAACCAACCAGTACAGTCGGCCCCAAATAGCAGCAATGAACATAGGTCTACTTACCAAGGCGATTCAGTTCTTCTACAACTACTGTGGTGATATTTTCGGCCATAACCTGAGCTTCGGATTCAGAAATATTTCCAGGGTTAGTAATTCTTGTTATGAATCCGGCTCCTTCGCATTCGACGATTCCGGCTATCACGCTTTGATCGCCCGTAGCTTTAGAACCTCTAGTAACATGAAAAGTGACAATCATCCTAGTCCTAGCCTCCTATAAAGCTTCTTTCCCACTGTTTCCTACTATGTCCCAATTTATCACAATCACTTCGGAAAATCAAGGCCAGCGGCTGGATAAATTTTTGGCAAAAAACAGGGATTGTTGTTAATTAAAAAAATAATAAAAAAAGATTGAGCAACTGCTCAATCACGATATAAGGAACGGAAAGCTGCTACTGCAAATCGGCAATGGATAGACCGGTACCAACTAAAGCATCCTTAACGGCACGTAAGTCCAATTCGGCCAAAACATGGATTTGGTGAAAACTAATCTGCCCTATTTCTATCGGACAACAAGGGAACCATCTGACAACACTATATCCACAAAATCTTGCGAAATCAGCACGAGGGTGACAATGAACTATTTCACAAACTCCCTTGGCATTGAAGTCTGCCTTCACGCCTTTACCTTTGCACCATTCACCGGAAACATCAGAAACTCTTACCAGACAAGGCGAAGACTCCGGTGCCAGCCCCTCGCTGGTTTTGACAATGCAGAAACTGCCTACTTCTGCTATCATTGAATCAACCATTTCGTAACCCTCCTGTTTAGTGGGCCAACATCATCTGTGTAGGAAGTTTGAAATCTTTCTGGGCAACCTCGGATCCGGCCAAGATTTGCTCCACTTCCTTTTCCTCCAAAAGGCGTTTCACCGCGCCGACGGAAAACTGACCATCTTGGACATTTTCGCCTGAAGCGACGCATTGGCCATCAGCGGTTAAAACCACAAACCGGCTTGGAAAATCGCCAGCACAGTCGACTACGCCATTGGCTCGGCCAAGGAACTGCTGTCCGTCTTGAACAATCAGATAGAAGCTGTAGACTCTCAGATCCATCGAGTGAACCATCTTGTAACCCTCCTGATTACTAACTACGATTATACTTCCGCCACTAACCTATGTCTAAAATTATCACAATTACTTCGGAAAATCAAGGCCAGCGGCTGGACCGTTTTCTTAACGAAAGATTATCCGATCAAACCCGATCTCAGATTAAAAAAATGATAAAAAAAGAATTGATTTTAGTTAATGACCAGCCAACTAAAGTTCACCATTTTTTAAAGCCGGGCGACAGAATAAAAATCCCACCTTCTCCGCCGACTGGCGAATTCGGCGAGGCGAGCAAAAATGCTGCCAAAGGCCTACAACCTACTTACCACGCCGATTTATTCGCCGAAGCTTTAGCGAAGGCGGAAGCCCCGAGTTCACGAGAGGCGAAGGCGGACCTCCTCCTCCCTAAAATAATTCACGAAACCCCCGACTTCCTCGTCTTAGAAAAACCCGCCGGCCTACTTGTCCATCCCACTGCCAAGGGCGAAACTGATACATTGGTTGACTGGCTGCTACAAAAATACCCGGCAATCAAAAACGTGGGGGAACAAAATTACCGCCAAGGCATTATTCATCGCCTGGATAAAGATGTTTCCGGCATTATGGTTGTCGCTAAAACCCAAACGGCTTATTTACATCTTAAAGAGCAATTTAAAAATCGCTTGGTAAAAAAAGAATACTTGGCCTTAGTTTATGGTCATTTGACTCAAAGAGAAGGTGAAATCGATTTGCCGATTGGCCGCAGTAAAGAAGGCCAGTTTGTCGCTCATCCGCGCCGGGGAAAAGATAAATTTCAAAATCAGGATAAAGTTGCCAAAACCAAATATAAAGTATTAGAATATATAAAAGATTACACCTTGCTTTCAATCCAGATTTTAACCGGCCGCACCCATCAAATCCGGGCACACCTTTGTGCCATTGGCCACCCGATTTTGGGCGACCTCATTTATCAGCCGAAAAAACCGTTTTTCCATTTTCTCCGCCGCAAAATTAAAGTGGTTGACCCCGGCCGAATTCTCTTGCATTCCCAAAAAATTGGGTTTTATAATTTAGATAGCCGATGGGTAGAATTCACCTCCCCAATACCTGAAGAATTGGCTAGTTTTCTAAACAACCAAAAAAATAATAAAGTAAATAATCAATCCCCAGCTCGGTGATGAGGTTTTAACCTCATCTTGTTTACTAAGTCGCCGGTTTCCACCGGAGGCGGATCAGCCTTTGGCTAAAAAATCGGCCGCCTTACGAGGGGGTAAAAAGGATATTATGAAATCAGAGACATCTAATTCATTAAAAAAAGTCTATAATCAAAAAATAAATAACAAAATTTTTATCATCTCCGGGCCTTCCGGGGTCGGTGAAGATGTTATTATAGATGGTTTAAAAAAGAAAATTAAATTTAGCCAGCTGATCACAACTGTCACCAGAAAGATGCGCACTGGCGAAAGGCAAGGCAAGCCTTATCATTTTGTTACGGTCAAAAAATTTAAGCTGATGATTAAAAACAAAGAATTCATTGAATGGGCGATTGTTTATGGCGATTACCGCGGCTGTCCCAAAAAAGAAATCAAAAGGCTGCTGAAATTAAATAAACCGATTCTGTGGAAAATCGATTGGCAAGGGGTTAAAACCGCTAAAAAAGTTTTTTCTAATCAAGTGGTTGCCATTTTCATTGTTCCTGATACTTATCAAATTTTAGAAAAAAGATTAATTAAGCGGGGTTGGGATTCGGTTCAGACTATTAAAAATCGCAAAAAATTTACCTTGGAGTGGTTCAAGCACAAAAATATCTATGATTATATTATTATCAATCACCAAGGTAAATTAAGACAAGCAATCAATGAAACCGCGGCAATTATTAGAAAAGAATTGAAATCTTAAATAGGAGTTGACTTTTTTCTGATTTTAGATTATAGTTGATAGGTATTAATTTTTAATTGAAAGAATAATTATGGCTAAAGATCAAAAGCTAAAAAAAGCTGAACACGAAGATAAACTTGCTAAAAAAAATGTTTTTGAAAAGCAAGCTCTGCCAGAAATCAGACCGGGCATGACCATTAAGGTTCATCAAAAAATCAAGGAAAAAGGTGCCAAAGGCGAAAAAGAAAGAATTCAGATCTTCGAGGGTATTGTCATTGCTATTAAGCATGGACAGCAAACCGGAGGGACAATCACTGTCCGAAAAATCTCCGAAGGAATTGGCGTGGAAAAAATATTTCCTATTCATTCTCCTAATATTATCAAAATCGAACCGGTCAAACGGGCTAAAGTCAGTAAAGCTAAACTTTATTACCTCCGTGATTATAAAAAACGACTGAAAGAAAAGGCCATCTGAATTATTGATCGTCGCCGATAAAACTGGACTGCCCCGCCTCGCTAAAACGGGGCGGGGTAAATCATAAATTAAAAAATATATGATTAAAATGAAAAAGTTAATTTTGCCTGGAGTGATGATTTTTTTGATAATACTCTTCGCTTTCGGCATTTATACTTTAACTAATAAAAAACTGCCGATTGACTATAGATTCGGATCAGACAACGAGCTGATTTTAAATCTTACGGGTTATTATCGAGGTTGCCAAAGACCTCAGACTATTTATAAATCAGTGGAAGATGAATGGGTAGAGATCCGAGGCGATTTGCCGGCTAAGGGGCAATATTACTTAGACGGCCAATTCAATGGCTACGGCGGATGTGATTATGACGTCTGCATGAAATTACCCAAAACCTATATTGTTAGACTAGTTGAATTCAATCAAACCGATACAAAAAATCCGCCGGCAGATAGTTTCAGTGATGGCTCACCTGTTCCGGTTTATCAAACCGTACCATTAAGCGGTAAACTTAAAATTGAAATCAACTTTTATTCCGATCCGGACTGCAAACACCAAAAAAATGGCACAATTACTGTAACAAAATAATTTTTGCGGACGTGGCGGAATTTGGTATACGCGCATGCTTGAGGTGCATGTGGGGCAACCCTTGGAGGTTCGAGTCCTCTCGTCCGCACCAAGGGCAACTAGCTCAGTTGGTTAGAGCGCCTCGTTTACACCGAGGAGGTCATAGGTTCGACTCCTATGTTGCCCATTTGAAGATTAGTCCATAAATATCAAAAATTTTTAATTTATTGATTTCTTACTTTTTTAATTTTTTATTATGATCGGCAAAATCATTTTAGGCTTAATTATTGTCGCGATTGGCGCCTTAGTTACGATCAAGGCCGAATGGATATTCCAAAATCTTGGCGGTATCCCCACCGCCGAAAAGTATCTTGGCACTGAAGGCGGCAGCCGCTTAGCTTATAAACTAATCGGCATCATTACAGCCATTGTTGGCTTTTTAGTAATGACTGATATGATGGGCAAAATCATTTGGGCAATTTTTGGCAGCTTATTCGGTGGCTTGACTAAATAATTGAGTATCCCCGACAAACTTTTTGGTCCGTAGTCCCGATAATTTTGGTGGGCCGATAGCTCAGTTGGTAGAGCATCACATTTGCAATGTGGAGGTCTGGGGTTCGAGTCCCCATCGGTCCACCAAAATTATCGGGACAATGTGGAAATCATCCTAATATTTTATCAGAATTAAACCTAACAAAAACACCTTGGTACTATCCAAAGTGTTTTTGTTATTTCCAAACTTAAAAAATTTTATCGGGCAAACGGCTCCAATGCTAAAATCCTTTTGACATCTTTGTTATTTAATACTTTCTTGCCTCTCAAGACATCAACTAAAGTCAAAAGCTTATTGTCTCCCTTTCTTGTCATTACCACCAAATCGCCGCGCAAATCGGCCAGCTTGTCATCTAAATAATCTTTGGTGACCATTCTAATCTTAATCCCATCCACGTCTTCCTTTAAACTTCCGACTTCAGTTTTCAGACTTCCGACTTCAGTTTTCACGTCATTAAACTCCGCTTTAGTAACAGCATTGTCCTTAATAAAATTGACAACCTCAAAAACCTCGTCAAATCTTTGGTCTATCCCGCCAAATCTTTTATCAGTTCTATCGGATAGTTTTTTTATCGCCGATAAAACTGCTTTCATTGCGCTATGTTGATTGCCGGTTTTTAATTTTGGCATAAATCAACATTAATAATTAGGTAATTATCATTGTAGACTAACCAAAATCGCTTGTCAAATAATTAAAATAAACTATTTTGCTTTGGCTTTATAACTTGATTTTGACCTAAAACTTCCACTACGCCATATTCACCATCATAACCAGGCCTGACTTTCACTTTGCCCTGTCTAACGTTTTGAATTGCTAAAGCAATCTCTGGCAAAGTAATGCGATTTAATTCTTCACTACTCAAATCCAACAAAACTTTGAATTCACTACCGCCCTTTTTAATTAAATCCAAATAAAACTGAGTGACTTTCTTTGAGCCCTTCCCTACCCCGACCACATCGGCGATAATTTCAGCCAACGGCACCAAACTTTTGTAACCAATTGTATCAGGTTTAAAACCTTCAGTTCGGTCGGCCAACTCCTGAACTCGGCTTAAAACCCCGACCGTCAAATCTTTTTTGCAGACCGGGCAAATTTCCTTTAGCTTTTTTGACTGGGCTGGTGATAAACAAACATCACAAGCCCGATGACCGTCCCAGTGATATTTGCCTTCCTCGGGGAAAAATTCAATCGTATATAGAAACCTTTTCTTATCTTTCTCTTTAATAATGCGGCAAATTTCATTATAACTAATTTCACTTTCGGGAATTTCAAACACATTGGCTTCCCGGCCCAAATTAGCCGGCGAATGGGCATCGGAATTGGAAATCAAAGTAATTTTATCCAAAGCCGAAAGCTGCCAGTTCATCGGCGGATCCGAAGACAGCCCGGTTTCAATGCTGTAAATGTGTTTCGCTTGATCACCAAAGCATTCCTCTAAAGAATCAAAACCAGAGTAAGAACCAAAAACCGAAAACCAAGGCGTCCAGGCATGGGCTGGAATCACCATGGCCTTTGGATTAGCTTCTAAAACCAATTTGGTCAGTTCTATTGCCGCCAGCCCCATAATCGGCCGGCCATCGGACTTAAGATTGACTTTTCGCTTTTCCAAAGCGGCAATTATTTTATCAACCGTCTCAAAATCGGGTGAAAAAATACAAATATGCAACCGCCGGACTTTACCACCTTGGGAATAAATGCAGCTTAACTCCGTAGTCAGCATAAACAAAACCGATTCCTCTGGCTCTCCCCCCTTATTTAAGGAGGGATTAAGGGGGGTTAACTTAAAAAGGCCTGGCTTGTCTTCAACCAGGTTTTCTTTGAGATGTTTTAACCAATAAGGATGGGTAAAATCGCCGGTCCCGACAATATTAATGCCTTTGATTTTTGCCCACTGATTAATATGAGGCAAATCTAAATTTTTGGAACAGGCGCGGGAATACTTGGAATGAATGTGTAAATCGGCAATCAGTCTCATATTAGTTTTTGAGTTTGATAATTTTAATAATCACCTGCGATGAATAAGTAAAGCACCAAATTTCAAATTCTAAATCCCAAACAAATCTCAATATTTAAAATTCAAAATTTCAAACTTCAAAAATTAGCGTTTGAAATTTATTATTTGTAATTTGGTGTTTGTTTGAAATTTGTAATTTGGGATTTGTAATTTTCTAAATTATTCTTTCAGCCAATTCTAACTGCTCGGCCGTATTAACTCCCAAAGCTTCTTTTGGCGAAATGACTATGCTGGCGATTTTTTGGCCTTGTCCAAAAGCCAGTTTAATTAAATCAGTCAGATAATACTCTTTTTGGGCATTACTATTCTTTAACTTGGTTAAATTTTGCCAAAGCCAAGTGGCTTGAAAACAATAATAACCCGGATTAATTTCTCTAATTGATAATTGCTTAAAGCTAGCATCCTTTTTTTCAATAATGCCTTTTAGGTCACCATTTTGGTTGCGAATGAACCGGCCAAAATCATAAAACCCAGCCCGCCAATTATTAAAGTCTGGCACCTTAACGATTCCGACGGTTATCACTTGTCCTTCCTTTAGATGGGTTTTGGCTAATCTTTTAATCGTGGCGGGACTAATCAATGGCTGGTCAGCATACAAAACCAAAATATCTTTAACCCGGCCTTCTAATTCGGCTTGAGCACACATAACGGCATGACCGGTTCCCAGCGGCTTTGGCTGGAAAACATAAGTATAATTAGAACCAATAGTTTCCCTTATTTTCTCTGCCATTCTGCCAACCACAATTACCGGCCGGGGACAAACACCGGATTTCTTAACTGACTCCAATAAATAACTAAGCAACGGCCGGCCCCGTAACATAGTTAAAGCTTTCGGCAATTCTTTATTTGCCATTCTTTTGCCTAAGCCACCGGCTAAAATTATGATTTGTACTTTGTCCATATTTTGGAAAGCTTAATTCAGTAAATTCAGCTTTTTCAGCTCGCTGAATCAGCTGAATTTGCTGAAAAAGCTGAATCAGCTAACTTGATTCACTTAAAATAAATCTTCATTTCCACCTCAGCTTCCTTAAAACCGAATTTTTTATAAAAACTGATTAGCTCCTGGCGGCAATCAAGAATCACTTTATAGCAACGTAATGCCTTGGCTTTTTGCAGTGCCACGGCAATTAATTGGCTAGCAATACCTTGACCCTCAAAGCCTTTCCGAGTGGCCACATCTTCAATGTGACCGGCCAAAGCTAAACTGCGAATAAATTTTTGCTCAACTAATAACTTAACTGTACCGACAATTTGGCCATCCGTGGAATCAACCGCGACATAGGTATAACCATCTTGTTTCTTGGCTCGGTAGTACGCTTTGACAGCCTGGGGATAGCTAACCTTCTTACCAAAAGTAAGATTAGCTAAAGTTTCCCAAAAACCGCTTTTTGGTTTTAAGTCGGCGACCTGAAGTAGACGAATTTTTATTGCCATATTATTTTGATTTAAATTACTTTTGC
>Ga0265297_10008145_pt1 | contig 14111 bp, 29 predicted proteins | sample Munlanlwell13791_FD_192502 | JGI IMG/M metagenome (GOLD analysis project Ga0265297, IMG submission 192502) | Leachate microbial communities from a municipal landfill in Southern Ontario, Canada - Leachate well 137-91 | ecosystem: Engineered > Solid waste > Landfill > Unclassified | place... | reverse complement strand
GGATGTGCTGGTGGAGATAGCAGATGAAATTACGCATGAATACGAAGGATTTACTCAAGAGAATTTTATTAACGCCATCCTTCAATCAGGCTTCGTCCGGCCAGACGAGGCAGTAAAGACTATTATCCGCGAATTCATGCTTCCATTAAGCGACCTTGATGCCGCCGGGCAAGGCATGGGAGAGCTTATCGCAAAAGAAATTCACGGTCTTGTATCAAGCGAAGTTGCCCGTGTTCGTGAAGAAAAGGCAGGGGCAATCAGGATAGACGGTGGTCGAATCATGGCAGAAGATGCTGCGCTTGACCGTATTATTGCAATCATTGAAACAAAGGTTCCGCTTCTTATGCGACGCATTGTTGCTCGTGAGAGGGCGGAGGCGGTCAGGGAGTATGACAAAATTCTACACAAAGAAAGGTCGGCCAATTTAAGTATCGCGTGGGATGAAAACAGAAAAGCCGCCCTTGAGCGTTTCGGGGGGAAGGAGGTTCAGTCCGATGAACGATAAGTTGAGGGATTTAATTGAAGAAACAATTATTGAAAGTGGAGGAATAGTTCCAAAGGAACAATATCTAAAGATAATAGAAGATAACTTCCGCTCCCACTTCGCGAAGGAGATGCCACCGATTGAAAAGGCGCACACTTACGCGAGCGAGAATGCTGAAATCTACCGCGCTTTTGATGAGGGGCAACGGTATTACAGAAACCTTGCTCTTAAGGCGATCGAGGGGGAGAGGTGAAAATAATCAAGGCAATAATAAACACTGCCGTGCTTCCGATAGCCATTGTAAAAGATGTGATCACAATGGGCGGCGCCATGATAGACGAAGAGCCGCAGACAATCAAAACGCTGAAAGAGATTGACCAAAACATATTCGGAAAGACCGCCCCCGGCGGGAAGGAGACAGACGGTGAGTAACTGCGACGGATGCGCGCACAAGGGAAAGGCTACATGCCACAACTGTTTTGCGACGGGAAAGAAGAAAAGAAAGAGAATGCCTAAGAAGCGAGAGAAGGTTAGAAAGTGTGTATGCAATATGTCAGGAGTAATCGAATCTTGGCTAGATGTAGGATTTAATTATTGTGCATTCTGCGGGAAGAGAATCAGGGAGAGGAAGGAGGGAAGGTAACGTGAAGGAACTGATAAAGATTCTCAGAAAACACAAGGGATGCAAGGAGTTCTGTGAAAATTGCGATCCTCAAAAGCGGTGTGATGTATGGAAGTTGCCGTCAAAAATCCTTGCCTGGCACCGCAGGGAGATTGTGAAGCTGGTCGAGAGCTGCGAGGAAGTAGAGCCTGTGGAAAAGTATGTGCTAATTCGGAAATCTGAAATACTCTCGCGGGCCGGGGTGAAGAAATAGGGAGGTGGGATTGTGGTAATGATAGACGAAAAGATAAACAAGTTTAGGGAAGAATTGCGCAAAATAATTAACCAACTGTCTATGGAGAATAGGAGCGATACTCCCGACTTCATACTGGCAGACTATCTGACAAATTGCTTGTTGAATTATGAGGCGGCTATCAGAGACATAAAGAAGTGGTACACGAAATAACCCGCGAGGAGGGTGAGATGAAATTCATAGTAAGCATGAAAGATCCTGATACGCTTCATGATGCTATCGAGGAAGCTGTAAAAGAAGAACTTACAAAGATTGCAGATGTTCAAGAAGACGAAAGAGAGTTGTTGCTGGAAAAGAGAATTGAAAAGGTATCAGAACTTTGTCGTAAATGGTTCGAGTACGGCGAATACCTTGTAGTGGAAATTGACACTGATGCGAAAACGTGTATTGTTGTTGAGAAGGAATAACAAAATCACCGGGATTCCCGGGAGAAAAGCTCCGGCATGGCGGAATAGGTAGACGCTCCGTCCTCTGCGGGATTGATACCTGAATAAGACAAGGTGGAATAAAATTAATCATGCAGGGTGCAAATCCCTGCTGCCGGAGCGATCTTATTTGACTGAAACAGCAATAAAAGCGCGGAAAGACGTAGTTGTCGTCGGAGAGTTTATTTGACGGGTATTTGACTGGAAGGAGGAAACTGTGAAAGATGAAATCGTTGTGGAAGGTATTATTGAATCATTTGGCGTTGGAGGTATTGGAAAGGTGAGGCTGCGGAGGCCGGACGACAACTTGTACCTTGACAACCGTGAAGTTCTTGTGAAAATGTCGGTCGCAGTATGGGAGGCAAATCATAAGCCGGGAGAGGTTGTCTATGTGTTCCCAAAAGAACAAAAGAAAGAAAGCCCGTGCGATATGTGTAATCTCTATGCGCTCTATGCGGAAAAGAAAGAAAAGCCTACTGAGCCGGATTGGGTAAAGTTAAAAGCATGGACAAATAATAGCGCATTGTTTGAATCAATCGACATTCTCAAAACTCTCTGGCGGGAGGTTTTTAAGAAATGAATATCAAGGAAATAGTCGAATATGTCGCAAGGAATTGGGATGCAATACCCGATGGTTACAAATCATACTTGAAGCCAGAGGAATACTCAAAAAACATCGATGGTGTTTCTCTTGAAGAGCATTTTGTTGTTCTTCTTCTGGACAGACAAAAGCCTTCTGTTGAGGTATGTTATGATTTCGATGAGGAACGTATTGGTGTAACAAGAACTGGCAAAATAATATGGGGGTTTGATAGTGGGTGTTCCTGCCCATCCCCTTGGGATGATAGCTATCCTGATTGTTATAGCGTATCAAAAACATGGAAGGAGTTTGAGTTGAATCAGGATAAGTTTGACGTTGGTTTTTTGGAGGAATGTAATAATAAAATAATGGAAATAGAAAAGGCAAGGGAGGCGAAATGAGCGTTCTTGTGGTGGCGATAACGAAAGTGGTTTTGGTTTTCATGGCTGTGGGTTGTGGAATGGTTGCCGAGTGTAAAATGGGAAGCGATAGAACCATAGCATTATGGGCTGGTATCTTTCTCGGCCTTCTGGCCGCGTTCCTGTGAGGTGGGTATTATGGCAATGTGCGAATGGGTAAAGGACAATCAGACATTAACGGATGGAACAGAGTTGTACATACCGTCCTGTGGTCAAGACTTTAATCAGCCGTTTCCTTATGGTTTTAACTATTGCCCATATTGCGGTAATGAACTGGTAATTATTGACTTAAAATTAAGTGATAATGAGGTCGTGAAATGAAATACCCTAAGCGCGGCTATTTGTGCAGGCACACAAACATGGTGACGAATAACCACTATCCCATAAAGTATTTCACTGTTATCTGCAAAAAAGAAGGGAGTGCCTGCGTGATCGACGGAAAGCCGTGCCGGAAGTCTTGGTATTTGAGGGAAAACAATGAGAAAGTGCAGAAACTGCGGAAAACGGTTTAAGGCGATTAAGGCGATTAAGGCAAGCGTAGATTACTGTTCAAATTGGTGCGGGTTTGCGTTGTGGTGGTGGGATGGTTATGCCCGGTATTTAAGAGAACATAGGAAAGAGAGGCGGTGATCGATGTCCTACTGGCGGGAGATGCTGGAGATTTACATTCTCACACATTCGCGGAACAAAAAGGAGTTTAAGCAGAAAATTGATACGTCTATCACGTTGGCCCTGCGACAAGTTGACCCAGTGAGCAAAAAACCGTATTCAATTCGCTGCATCGCCCGGACACTGGCAACGGCTTACAATGTGTCCTACTCTACGGCTATCCGCTATATTTACAAGTTTCAGGCGCAAATAAAAAACCCCCGCTAAACAGCAGGGGTTTTCTTTTTGGCTCTCCATCGGTAAATGCGTTCTCGGTCTCTCCGGTTCTGGCACTCTTTTTTATCGCAGTATTTTCTTCGCGGGTGGTTGTCGAGCGGCGCGCCGCAGTTGATGCAGGTTTTCATGATTTTATCCACTCAATAAAATTAACGTAAGCGGCAAACGCCTTGCTGTCCCGTCCAAATCTAATTACAACCTCCCTAATTTTACCGTCAAAATCTGCAATTTTGTCATCAGTGTTTGCAAAATACTGGTCCGATGTGTCGGTGTCGTGATACAGTTTGCCGTGCTGCACCAGTAGCGCCCCGTCCAACTCATCCGCATAAATCAAAATACGCGGATCAACTTGCGTCATAGTCCCCGGATGATGCCCTGTCCTCTCCAGCTCTGCCAAACACTTTTGCCGGGCAAGCGACCAAATCAACTGCGGATCGTAGTACCTGCTTTCCATATGCCTCCCGTTGCATTCGGGCAGTTTTATGCCGTGCCCAGGGCAGATTGTTACTGCGCCAGAGAAATCGGAGTTAATGATGATACAGCTATTTTGCCGTTGCCATACTCTATTGTTTTACCACACACACGACACTCAATAATCGCATCACCGTCGCAGTATATCTTGGAGTTGCCCAATGCTTGCTTAGCCTCGTCTATCGTGCGCCATACGTACAACCCTCCGCCGTGCTCGCGTTTTGCTATTTCTCTTGTTGTGTGTCCAATGCGGTATACGTAAGATTTGTTGTAATTTGATCTGTACTCGGTATTGGATATTTTAGATACGATTTTGTATGCCGTCCACGGGGTAGAGATACGGGCAGATACTATTTTATTGTGTGCCTCTACGGCAGTTGACGCGGACAAATCCCCGGATGATGCAGAGTATGCCAATAACGCGTCGGACAAAAAATTACCACGGAAACTATCAACACTGTGGCTATACACTATTGCTATTTTTCCGTCAACGATTTTGCAAAAATCAACACGGCGGTTGCTATACGTATTTTTTGGCCGTCCATACGATTTTGAGTAGTAACCCCAATCAGACTCAGTATCCCATCGCACAACGGCAACGACTCCACGCGATATGGCGATATATGTGTGGCCACAATCCCATGCTGCTGTGTATGTACGGCAAAGCGCATCCGATATTGATATTGAGTTGGCGGTATAATAATTTGCAAAATTACGACGCTCGATGTCCTCGCTCTGCGCGTCCTGTCTCATGCGCCAGTCAGACGACTCCATAGGCAATCCCATAATACGGGCGCGGCCAGTTGCGGCGCGCTCTATGCGGGCACTGCGCCAGCTATCCCATTGCCATTTTTTTGATTGGTAATTACGCTCCAATATAGGGGAGAGAGTTGAGAGGCGGGCGATCAGATAACGCCTGGCTCCCGAAATTGTGGTTGCTGTTGATCCGTGTGATTTTGCAAGGTCTACGAGACTTTTAGCTGCGGTTTTTGAGGTGGTCATTTTACTCTCCTTATTTATCGTCGGCGTTCCGACGGATGTTTTTCCGGTTACAGTCCGGCTCTGCATTGCCATATTACTATATACTGCCCCGTGTGTCAACCCTCCATCTCTGCCGCCCGCCTCTCGGTCGGGTCTTATGCTCTCTACACTTATAGTATACACTATGTAGCGTAACTTGTCAAGGGGGTAATCAAAAAAAGTTAAAAATATTTTTTAGCCCCTTTTGTCGTCGGAGAAATGATTTTTGAGTACAGTGGGGTAGTTTAATATAGAGAGAGGATAACAATGACAATAAGAGCAAAAAGGGCGAGAGTATCTTTTCGGCAGCGAGAAGTTGTGCTTGATATGCATGGGAGAAAATGCGCGTACTGTGGAATAGACATTATCGGCAAGAATTATCACATTGACCATATTGTTCCATTCAGTAAGTGTGAAGAAAATGATGTTTATAACTTGGTGCCTACTTGTGTGAGTTGCAATATGATTAAAAAGGATAAATCGCTTGAAGAATTTAGACAAATAATGTGTAAAAAAGCAGGCATGAAAGATTATGTGTTCGAATTTGAAAAAACAAATAAAGTTGATGTTAGCGTTTTGAGTTATTATCAGGCAATTTACAAATAACTTCCACGTCGCCGCGCGTGCGCGAACAATAAGGAATCGGTTCCGTTTTCATGGGAAAACTTAACGTAAAACAACGGCAGTTTGTGGCTGAATATTTGGTTGACCTGAACGCTACACAGGCAGCTAAGCGGGCTGGATATTCTAAAAAGACCGCCGGGCAAATAGGGGAACGCCTGTTGAGAAATGTTGAAATTGCGAGCGCGATAGAAGAAGAAATGAAAAAAAGAGAGCATAGAACGCTTGTAACCGCTGATTTTGTTATTGCCGGTCTGAAAGAGGTTGCTGAGCGTTGCCTGAACAAAGTGCCGGTAACGGAATGGAACTACGAAGAAAAGCGACTCGAACAGAAGAAAGACGAAAACGGAAACGATGTATGGGAGTTTGATTCCGCCGGTGCTAATAAGGCGTTTGAGCTGCTAGGCAAGCACTTGAATCTATTTAAGGGCGAAGATAAAGACCAGGTAAAAGTCACAATCGAAATAAAACAGATACCGTGAAGGAAATAAAGATTACTGTTCCTTGGAATTACGAATCGCGAGAGTACCAGAAGCCTTTCTGGAAAGCGATGAACATAGAGAAGAAAAAACGGGCAATCCTTGTATGGCATAGGCGCAGCGGTAAGGATAAGACGCTAATCAATTTTGTTGTTCAAAAAATGATGGAGCGCGTGGGAAGCTACTACTACTTCTTTCCGACGTACCAGCAGGGGAGAAAGATACTTTGGGAAGGTGTTGACCGCAGCGGATTTAAGTTTCTTGAGCATTTTCCGAAGGAAATGTTAAAGAAAAAACCTAACGATACGGAAATGAAGATAGATTCAGCAAACGGTTCAATCTTTCGTATTGTAGGAACAGACAATATTGACTCCGTGGTAGGGACAAACCCGGTAGGTTGTGTGTTCAGTGAGTACAGTTTGCAAGACCCTATGGCGTGGGATTATATGCGCCCCATACTTGCAGAAAATGGTGGTTGGGCAGTTTTTAACTTTACGCCGCGAGGAGAAAACCACGGATATCAGCTTCTTGAAATGGCCAAAGACGATCCAGCGTGGTTTACTCAGGTTTTGACTGTTGACGATACGGGAGCAATATCGAGAGATGTTTTAGAGCAAGAGCGCAGAGAGATAATTGCAAAAGACGGGAATGATGCGCTTTACCAGCAAGAGTACTACTGTTCTTTTAAAGTACCAATAGCCGGGGCCTACTACGCGCACCAGATAATGACAGCAGACAATGATGGGCGTATAACAGGTGTTCCGTATGAGGCAAGAATCCCTGTGGATACCTGGTGGGATTTGGGTATTGACGACAGCATGACGATATGGTTTAGCCAGACAGTCGGGCGTGAGATACGGTTCATTGATTACTATGAGACGAGCGGGGAAGGGCTGGTACATTGCGCGAAGGTGCTACGAGAAAGACCGTATGTATACGGCGAGCATACTGCGCCGCACGATATCGAAGTGAGAGAGCTGACCAGTGGAAAGAGTAGGCAGGAAACGGCAAGAGGCTTCGGAATAAATTTCAGAGTTGCACCAAAGCTGGGAATTGAAGATGGAATAGACGCAGCGCGGAATATATTCAGTCGGTGCTGGTTCGATAAAAAGAAATGCGATCGCGGATTGAATGCGCTCAAAAGCTATCACAAAGAGTTTGACGAGAAGAACAAGATATATCGCAATCATCCGTGCCATGATTGGGCTTCGCACGGGGCTGACGGTTTCAGGACGTTCGCGGTATCGTACAGAGAGAAAATACAACGGCAGTTGACTACACAGCCCGAATTCAATCGCGGAAGGTGGAGAAGATGACAATTGACCCGGACAAAGAAAAGCGGTTTCAGGAAGAGTTGAAAGAGAAGAAAGAAGCAGAAGAAAAGGCGAAGCTGGGGATAGTGTTATCGTGTAAGATGAATCCAGACGGCAGCCTTGAATGGCAGATTCCTAGCGATCTGAGGCAGGCAATACACCTGCATAAGCACCTTGAGATCGTGATTAACAAGATGTACGAGCAGTTGCTTGACAAGATGATGGCGAAGCCGAAAGACGATATACGCAATAAACTTACTTTACTTCGATGATCGAAAAACAAGGGAAACTATTTATTGACGGAGTTGAACAGGCGCATAGGTACGACCGTAACGAACGCTATGGGGTTGATTTAGAGCGTTCTGTTCCTAGTCGTATAGTTGTAACCTTTTTTGAGATTTTGGGCGAAATAAGTCTGTTTGGTGTGAAGTTGACGGTATCGAGAAAGCAAGAGAAAGAAGTGCCGAGAGATTGTATTTCGATTGCGTTTGACCCGGAGAACAAAGCGAATGGCTAAAGAGAAGAAACTGAAAGAAACGCCGCAAGAAGAAGAGCAGAAAGTAACGTTGCTTGCCACGGCTACGGAGTATGATACTGTTGCTTACGGCGAAAAGCTCAAGCTTTCAGACTTGCAGCAGCGGGATATAATCAAAGACATAGAAGAGCATATAATAAAGTTCAAAGCGCAGCGCGCCAAAGAGGGGCTAGAGCAGGAATGGAAAGACGCAATAGACCTGCACGAAGGCAACGTGGAGTTTAAGGACTTTCCGCACGAAGACGCGCACAATCTCCATATACACTTAACATCAATGGTGGACGATATACTCGTCGAAAAGATTAATAAGCGTACGATTGTGCGCCCTATGATGCTTGCAAAAGCGAGGCCCGGACAGAAAAAGTACGACAAGTTCGTATTGCAGAAGAAAGAGCGGTTCATTGAGGATAAGACGTTTGGGGAGATGAAGATTGAAGAGAGCATAACGCCTATATACGAAGACGCGGTGAAGCTGGGTACAGGTATCGGGAAGCTGCGCCATGTGCGCGAGATTGAGCCTGTGCGTATGCTTGAAGTGTATGACCCTACGATGGAGGATATAGCGCGGTTTGTAGAGGATTTTGCCGACGATAAGGGAACAGACACCTACAAAGAGAACTTGAAGACGTTGCAAGATCGCCTTGCCGCAAAAGATAAAGAGCCTGTGACGGTGTGGGTGGAGAAAGAGGACGTTATCCGTTTTCAGCCTGTTCTTGAGTGGGTTGACCCATTCACGCTGTACATGGACTACTACATAAAGGATATACAGTATCACCGCGTTATCGCCGAAGAAATGGCAGAGAAAAGCTGGGACGAGATTAAAGGCTACTTTGAGAGCGGCTATTTTGATAAAGAATGCGAAGTTATACTTGAAGACCTGAAAAAGAAGTACCCGAACAATCAGCACTTAAAGCAGAAATATACGCTTATTGAAGCAAACTACAGGTTTAAGTACAAAAAGAGCGAGATACGTTCAATCGTCACATACATCAAAGAGCTGCCTAACAGGGTAGCAAAAGCAATATCTTTCCCGTACCTCACAAATAAGCCGAACTATGTCATTTACAAGATAATGAACAAGCGTAACAGCATATACGGGACTGGGATACCGAAGAAGCTGAAAGACACTAATATTGCCGTTAACGAGTATTGGAATTTGCAGCTAGATGCGGCCGAGTTTACTGTTGCGCCAATGATGGTAGCGAACGTTCAAGATAGCACGCAGTTTGACCCGTCTTCGAAAAAGTTTGGCCCTGCGACAATATGGTGGTTGGGCGCGAACGATAAGATCGCTCCGCTTGATAACAACAAGAACCTTAGCGAAAGCTACAGGCTATTGTCGTACCTGCACCAGTATGCGGAGTGGGTGACTGGCGTTTCATCCTATATGACAGGACAGCAGAACACTATGGACCCGAACGCTCCGGCAAGCAAGGCGTATATGCTATTGCAGGAGAGCAACCTGCGGATTAACTCGTATATACATAAGATTGACGACGCAAATGTCGGCTTGATTGACGATATATCGCAGCTATATTATCAGTATTTCAACGATTCAATCAAGTATTTTGAGAAGTACGATACCGACGAATACGAAAGCAATGAGATTACGCGAAAAGAGCTAGGAACGCCTGTAAACTGGGTTCCGCAATTGTCGGATATAACAGTCAATAAGGCGCTTGAGAAAGAGGAAAACTTCAAGATTGCTTCTTTCCTTCTGTCGCAGGAGATGGTGCGCAGGCTTCCGAAAGCGAACAGGCGTATTATCGAGATAATTCTTCGCAGCCAGGGCGGCGAGTGGGAAAAAGCGATAGACGATCTTATCCCCGAAGGAAAGGAAACAGACATTATTAACAAGGTGGTAGAGCTGCTACAGTCTGTCGGGCCGCAGCAGGTAATGGACATAATGGCGCAGCTTATGCAGCAGTCTATGCCGCCGGGAGCAGGGCAGGCTATGCCGATGCCGGGCGCACCGGCAGAAGCCCAGATGGTAAACCCTATGAACAATATGCAAGGGAAGGTTCCACAAGCATGACGCGCGAAGAGATAGAAAAGATAATGGCTGAGTTTGAGCAGTCTACGCGGAAATCGCTCATAGAGTCAATACTAAAAGCTGGAATAAGCAAAGACACAATAAAAGAAATACTAGGGTGGATAGCTTGAATTACTACAAACAAAGAGCCGATAGAATCCAACAGTCCAAAAACAAGCGAGAAATTGAGCGGGCAAAGCTGGTAGCGGACATACGCAAGAAAGCGGAGATAAGCCGTAAGTTTATTAACGATAAGCGGCACGCTGAGTTTAGAGGGCTACTTGAAGCGGCCATCGAGTTTAAGCGCAACCAGTATGAGGCGTTGGGCGAAAGCGCGCAGAGCAACGATGAGGTTATCCGCCGATCTTTAGTGCTTTCAACAGAGATAAAAGTAATAAAGTGGATACTCACTACTCCGCATAAATTTATTGCTGCGGAAGAAAAGATTGAGGAAGGAGAGAAAACACAATGATTAGCTTCAAACCAATCGGAAACCAGCTTGTCATAGAGATGCCGGAAGATAAGACAATGACGAAGGGCGGATTGTATCTGCCGCAGATCGAAGAAAAGGTGTCAAAGCCTGTGACGGGAATAGTGATAGCCGCAGGGCCGGGAAAGAGGCTTTCTAGCGGAGTTGTTGCTCCTATGACGGTGAAGGCTGGAGACAAAATACTGTTTGGCAAATATACAGGAAGCGAGCTTGAGCTGGATGAAAAGCTCTACTACGTTATGAGCGAAGACGACGTGATGGCGGTGATTGAGGAGGGCAATAGCAAATGAAGAGCCTAGGTAAAAAAGAAGATATGACGTTGAACGCTGTGCCTGAGAAAGCAAAGATACGCTATCCGTCGTTTTCGATCAGCTCTAAGGTTATGCCTGAGATCGAAGACTACAGCATGAACGAAACAATTGAAATGAATATTGTTTGCAAGGTGAGTGGGCTTCGCAAAGGGTGGGACGATAAGAATGAAGTTGTCGCCGATCTTGACATGACGAAAGCTGAAATAACGAACGTCAAGGAAGATCGCAAAGAGGCGAAGCGGCGCGGCCTTGATATGAAAGACTACGCGGACATTAAGAAGAAGCAGGCAAAAATCGTTGAGGAGAATGCGTAATCATGCGGAAAACAAGCATGAAGATGAAGCCAATGGAAAAACATTTGAAAGCGCGAGGCTTTTATAACCCTAAAGAAACGGCGTCCTTTGTTAAACCTAAAAAGAAAAAGGTTGCGGTAGCCGCGTTTCTTGAACAGGAAGACCATGACCATGCTTGAAAAGAATCAGGGGCTTGCAAAGGAGCAGGACAGGCTTGAAAAGGGTTGTTTTACGGGACAGACAGTGGTACATTGGGTAAAAGGTGTTGCCCGCCTGTTGGACTTCCCGAAACGACCTGTGCGCAAAGAGATAGGAATTGAGGTGATAGACGGTGAAAAAAAAGTGCAATAAAGACAAGAAAAAGAAAATGAAGTAATTGCTGTTTGACAACTGAATGATGTAAAGGGATACAACTGTAAATCAGAGGCCCGTGGTAGTAGAGGATTGAATATCTCGCTACAACGGGCCTTTTTTATCAACGCATCACGGGACAGGCCGCCGTAACAGGCTTTGCAAAGGTGCGTAAAAGGAGCGAAACCATGTTTGTACCGGAAGAAGGAAGTCAGGAACAAGAGCAGGCGCAGGAAACACAGGAAAATCAGGGAGAACAGCAGGGAAACGAAGGTTCTGAGAGCGCGACTCAATCGCCCACTCCTGGCGCAGAAAATGGAGCAGAGGAAACGCAGGAAGAACAGAAAGACCCGGCACTGTATGACCCTGATGGCGTTCTGTGGAGCAAACGCGCAAAAGAGTATGAGCGTAAGTACCAAACTACTCTTGAGCGGTTCGCTAGTTATGAGAAAGCACCTGCACAGCTAGCGGCAGACCCGAATGAAGAGATTCCGGCTACGCGAGGCGGTGTGAAACAGGTGTTGAGCGAACTTCAACGTGACGAGGTAGCTGCTAGCCGTGTGGTAGACGATGTAATTGAAAGGTTGTCGGAAGATAACCCGGAGATAATCAATCTAAAACCGCAAATTGAGCAGCAGTTGCGAAGCGTTGACGTTGAACAGCGAAAGAATCCGGGCCTTATTGAAGCGGTGGCGTTTGCGGTGTATGGCAGGGCCAGCTTTAAGAAGCAGCCTGCGAAAACTGTTCCTGCACCGAAAAGACTCGTTTCGTCCGGTAAGCCGAAAAGCGACGTTTTACCTCCTGCTCCGCAGGGCGGGGCAATGAGTGAGGCGAAGCTGAGTGAAGACGAGGAAAGATATGCTTTCCAGCATAGGTTAAAAGAGAAGGGCTTTGACAATGAAGAGATTCATGATTTGTTCGTCAAGGCACATAAAAAAGGAGGTTGATTACAATGGCGACTTGTGGAGTTTATAGTTCCGGAACTGTCTTGCGTATGAAGGCCGGAGCTTCGGAAGTAATAAAAGGGAAATCCGGCCGGTTTGTGCAGGCTGATGGCGCAGGATACGTTGACGCTGCCAGTGCGACGTCGGTTGACATTATGGGGTGGGTGGTAGGTACTGGAGATATTACCGCTGCCGCATCTGACGGCGTTACGTCGTTTGACGTTGAAACCGACATCCTAGGCAATCTGTTTGTTATGCCTGCATGTAAGGATTCTGCGGCTGCGGTTACTGAGGCAGAGCTTCAGGCTGCGGTTGGTACTACGATGGACATTCAGATGGTAAGCACCAACTATCAGTATTGCGACCTTGGCGCGTCGGCTGTGGATATTCTGCTTGTGTACGGGTATATCTACGAAGGTTCTGCCGCTGGCCAGCAGTACGCTATCGTGAAGCCGAACGTCAACAAACTGGTGTACGGTACGCATTCAGACGTATAAGCAATTTAATCTATTGGAGGTGATTACAAATGTCTTTTAACGTGCAGTCTGATTTTAGTAAAGGCGCAGTAAAAAATATGTACGACTACTCGATTGAGGCTATGCAGTACGCAAAGACTCAGGAGAAATGGCCGGAAATATTTGAAGAAAAGGATATTGACGGTGACCACTGGCAGGAAACTTCTGTCATTGGCCCGAAGATGCTTCGTAAGACCGGACAGGCCGAAGGGTTCCAGGTTACGCTTGCCCGCGAAGGGTATACCGTGTACGCGGCGGTTTTTGATTATACCGATGCTATCACGATGAACTACGACACCGTGCGGGATATTAAGAAGTTTAAAAATATCCTACGCGAGTGCGCGAACGGGTGGGGCGAAGGCGCGATTATTACCCGCGACCAGTTTTACGCCCGCGTGTTCAACAAGGGCGGTTTTACCGCTGGAGACTGGATATTCAACGGTACGCCTGAATCTGGTGCGCAGTCCGATGCTTCCGGTGATGGGTGCTACGATTCCGCTTCAACTTCCGCGCTTGTTGCGCCGTTCTGCCGTACTGGGGACACTTACAAGCATACGTCGAAGGTTGGCGGCACGTCGTACTATAACGCGCTTGCTTCCGGTACTGTCAACGCCGCTTCTATTGTTAACCTGATTAACCTTGTTGAGGTTACGAATGCCTACGATGAGCGGGATGTGAAGATTCCCATTACCGTTGACGCTATCGTGTATCCGCAGGGTCAGTGGGAAACCATCGGGCGCATTCTGGACAGCGACAAGATAGCTGGATTATCCACGAACGACACGAACGCCGGGCTTAAACGCAAGTTTAAAACTCGCGTTGAGTGGGCGCAGCTTACCGACACCGATGCCGTTTTTGTCGGTGTGGCGAAGAAAGGGCTTGTTGCTCTGAAACGTATGGACCCGGTTTTCGACTTCTTTGAAGACAAGAAAACCCGGTGCTATTGGGCGACGGTTGAAGCGCGTATGGGTGCAATGTTCAAGAACTTCCGGTTCTGGGGCGTTGACAATCTGGCGCAGAGCTAATGCG
>Ga0265297_10008144_pt1 | contig 14113 bp, 26 predicted proteins | sample Munlanlwell13791_FD_192502 | JGI IMG/M metagenome (GOLD analysis project Ga0265297, IMG submission 192502) | Leachate microbial communities from a municipal landfill in Southern Ontario, Canada - Leachate well 137-91 | ecosystem: Engineered > Solid waste > Landfill > Unclassified | place... | reverse complement strand
GCGGGGCGTGGCTCAGTTTGGCTAGAGCGCTTGAATGGGGTTCAAGAGGTCACAGGTTCAAGTCCTGTCGCCCCGATTTTTTTACCGTCGGGAAATGTGGAGAGGTTGAAGCAGGGTTGGTTTTAATGTAGCCAAAATTGTAGCAATTTAGAAATCGAGTTTGTTAATTTGCTTGCGGCTGTGATCTTGGCAGAAGTGAAGATATTTCATCGTAGTCTTAATATCGGCATGGCCCAGCCACTTCGAAACAGTGAAGATATCCACTCCGGCCATGAGCGCCTGGGTAGCGAATGTGTGCCTGAGCGTGTGCCATCTTACCCGTGGTTCCTTTAGCTTCGATTCCCGCAGTATCCTGTCAAATATCCTGCGTTCGTTGGTAGTATCAAAACATAGGCCGCTTTTGCGCCTGGAGTGCTCAAGGATCGACTTTAGTTTATAATGGAGAGGGATTACCCGGGTTCTTCGGCTCTTTGTCTTAAAATCAACCTTATTGGTCACTGAGATAACCCCGCGCGCGAAATCAATATTCTCCCACCTAAGATTGAACAATTCTTCTTCACGCAGGCCCGCGTATATCCCGGTAGCGATGGCAGGGTAGAGGGTGGGCTTGCCATCCGCATAGAGCGAACGCATGCGCGCCACCTTCAGGATCCTGGAGATCTCCTCCTTGGAGAAGAAACGGATCTCTTTTTCTTCAAGCTTGTAGTTCCGAGTCTCTTTAAGGATAGGGCTATCTGAGGTCAAATGCCGATTCATGGCGTACCGGAGAAAAAACTTAATGCTGCCTATTATATGGTTGGCCGTATTCTTACTGACTCCCTTGTGCCCCGGGATTCCCTGAAGCCGGCAATCGAGATATTCCTGCAGTTTGACCTTGTTGATCTGAGAGAATTTGGTGATGTTCCCCCAGTCAAGGAAAGCCCTGATCGCGTTATACTCAGTCTGGTTGTGTTCCGGAGTCCGGCGGCTTGACATAAAAGACCGGTATTCTTCCAGCACCGGCCGGCAGAGGGCTTTTTTGCTGGGGAGAATAGACTTCCCCTGGATTAATTCCTGATCCTTTTGAGATTTTAAAAACAAGGCGGTCGTTCTGTCTTTGGTTTTGAGACTGATGCAGTAATGCTTATTGTTGTCGCGGAAGGATAGCCAATAGACTTCATTTCTGCGGTAGAGGGAGGACATAATCGTTAATTGCCCATTCTATATGTCATTTTGTCATAAAACTATAGCCCCTTAAAGAGCTCAGATTGAGTTATGCCCAGGAAAGCGCAAAGTCTTTTTCTTTGGGCAGCATTGGGTTCTTGACGCCCCTTTTCCCAGTAGGAAGCGGTAGATTGGTCAACCAGGGCACCGGCAGCCACCTGGGCCTGAGTAAAACCTCTTTCCTTCCGCAGTATTTTTATTCTGTCTTTAAGTTCCATATCATTATTAATGATTGAGTTGAAGTGCGTTTTGAGTTATAGAAGAAGCCCGCTGATCAGTGGATGTACAATAAGCATGCCATTCTTGTTTTAAGTCATTTTTTAGCGTAAGATATTCCCCTTCATTTAATTTGCCATCCGCATAAGCTTGTTCGATCTCCCCAAGGCGTTTGTTATAATCCAATTTTCTAAATTCTACCTCTTTTGTTAGAAGATCAAATTGTTCTTGTTGATAAACAGCACCTGGTGATTCCCATGTAGTAGCGCATCCGGTTGAAAACAGTATTAAAAATATCAAAACTGATATTTTTATTTGCATAGGGCTAATAGGGCTTGTCTTTTCTCAGGGGTAAGATTCGGGAGGCAATCCAAAAGAGACCTCACGATGTTTTTTACCTCCTGAGAATTCTTATGGGTTAGGAGCATCACCTTGAGAGCGACAGGATCATTGATGGCCTCAAGAATTTCAGGAGCTAATTTCTCGGGAAGTGCTGGTTCCCCAAATAATTCCCCGGCAGTAATACCTAAAATCTTACATATTTTTTCAATATCAAAAGCTGTAGGGGAAGATAAGCCGGTTACCCAACTGGAAACTGTCTGATCGTTTTTGTCGATCTTCGCAGCCAGTTCTTTTTGACTACTCCCTTTCTCATCAATCAATCTTTTTAAGCGTTCTCCGAATTTCATAATCATAGTTTATCAGACTTTTTTTTCTTGTGTGGAAAATAAGTTATTTACAAAATTATCCTACTTTTTGAAGGGGGTGTCAAAGGCTATTACTACAGTAAAACTTGTATTTTACGACGGAAACTATAAGCGGAAAAACAATTAAATAAACTAATACATAAAAAAACGAAAAAAACCATTGACATAATTCGGATTTTATTGTAATATGCATGCAGTCAGAAAAAGAGCAATTTTTTTTAACCAAGCAATACAAGAAAAACTGTAAGAAGAGAGGTCGTTATGGGAATGATAAAGGTAACTAATAAGTTGGAGGCGTTCTTGGTTCTACACAACTGGGATTATAAGATTCTGGCCAAGGAATGCGGATGCGATGAAAGTTTTATATCTGGAATCCTGAACGGATCCCGAGAGCCATCCAAACAGTTGATGCGTAAACTTTGCGATGTCACCCGCATGGATGTTGGCGATCTTTTTTGTTACGACAGATTGACCGAGATAAAAGATAACGAAAAAGATAATTCCTAACACTTCGGAGGATACATGGGCGGGCCTAATAGCGGAAGAAAAAGTGTCAGGGGTCAAGCAATAAATTTTGTTCTTGAAGTTCAGATTATGCTTAATGAATTACTGAATGAGGATCTTGAAAGCAGTATGACGCGCGAGGAATTAAAAGCAAAAGTGAAGCAAACCTGGGATAAATCTAAAGTTGTTCAAGAAGAACTGGAGAGGCTGTAATGGGGCGTGATCTTGTAGGCATCCTGGAAATAGCGGAGAAGCTGCATCTTAGTCCGGAATACGTACGCAACAACTGGCGGACTGTTCTTCCCGGGATCCCACCGCGTAAAACAAGGCCGAAACAGAGGAAGCTGTTATTTTTCAGGGACGAGGTAGAGGGGCTGATTCTTCAGCCAAAATAAAAGGAGGGGGAAATGGTTAAGGCAAAGGCAGTAAAGGAAACAAAGGCCGCGGCGACTGTAGTGCGTTTTATCGATAACAAAGACGGCACCATATCTGACACCAAAACGGGTCTGACCTGGGTGAAGAATCCGCATACGGATCTGGCTGTCGAGTTCAAAAGAGAAATGAACTGGCAGAACGCAGTCGACGCATGCGCAAAGTTGGTTTTCGCGGGGCACAAAGACTGGCGCCTGCCCACAGTCGAAGAACAGATCTCTATCATAGACTGGACACGCGGCGCAGGCGATGATCCTACAATAGATACAAACTTCTTCCCGGATACTAAACCAAGCTGGTACTGGACAATTACTCCGTGCCCGTGGAGTGCCGGCAGTGCCCGGCTCGTCTACTTCGGCCTCGGCAGCGTGGACGGCAGCGTTAAGGGCAGCATTTTCTATGTCCGGCCGGTGCGTTCCAGCCAGTGACTTTTTGACAGTTTTATCTTTGAGAGGAGGAATAATGCTGATAAATCCACAGTTGAGAAAGATGAACCCGTATTACCGACAGCGAATTAAGGGAGCGCCGGCCAGTGCTTTCGCGGTTTTATTTTCTCTGGCAGTAGGATTGGCTATTATCGCAGCATGCATCAGATAAGGGTCGAGTTAACCGGAGCATTTGAGGAGGCAGAATGACAGAAGGTAAAAAATTCCTACCATTGCCCAGAGACGCGCGGGTGATCGAATTCGAAGGCATCACATACCCATCAGTGACTACGGTTCTGTCCGCCATCTATCCGATCGTCTTTCCTGAATACAAGCTGAGGCAATACGCTTCCCGCGGATCGATCGTAGACGCGCAGATCAAATACTTCCTCCGGACCGGTAGATGGGAAACCAACCTTTTAAAAATCCCCCAGTCAGAAGAAGAAATGCTGAAGATGTGCACACATATAAAAATAGTCACCCAGGGCAACCTTCACTTGCGGTGGCAGGACTGTAATTTCCGGGGATTTATGGAAAAATATGGTCAAGATTTTAAGCCCTGGAAAGGAGAATTTAAAGAGGAGGTCTGTTTTAATAAGCAGCATAGATACGTAGGCAGTCCGGACTGGGCGTGTCTTTACCGGGATGAACCGGCGATAGCGGATTTCAAGGCCTGCGCGAACTACCCGCAGCATAAGATCTTAAAATTCAAAAAGCAAATGTCTGCTTATGCAAGATGCGACGGGAATGAGGAGGTAAAGCAGGTCGTGGTCATTCCTCTTAATCCGACAAACAAATGCGGTTTCAGCAGGCCTATTGTAGAGGGAGAGGTAGACACGTATTTCAAATATTTTCTCAAGGACCGGCAACTATTCAAGCAGATCTATGGAATTTAGGAGGGTGGAATGGATATAACGGTAACTAAAAAGATAAACAGTACCACGCAGATCACCATCAAGTTCGACGGGGAGAGGGACCTGAAAGAGGCGCTTCTTAAGGCAACCCCTTTTATGCAGCTTAAGGGAGTCTGCGATATCTGTAGCGACGACAAGGTTGAACTCCAGGCGCGCCAGACTAAGGATGGGCAATATATATACATGGAGCTTGTCTGCCCAAAATGTAAATCCCGGCAATCATTCGGTGAGTACAAGACGCCCAAGGGAGCGTTTTTCCTGAAGAAGTGGGAGAAGTATGTCCCGGCGGATCAAAGACCGCAAGAAAGGAGCTGAGCCAATGAACGGAAAAGCCTTGAACGAAAAGGCGAACAAGTTTTTGGATCACGAGTGCATAAAACAGACAGGAGAGGATCTTTTCGAGTGCAGGCCTATCCTGGGGTATAACATCCACACGTATACGATCCAGAAATTCCCGGATGATACGTACCGTTGCAACTGCCAGGGGTTTCACAAGAACAAATGGTGCAGTCATGTAGAGGCCGTGCGGATATTTCTATCACGCATCAATCCAACAGCGGAAGGGCAAAAGACATTCGCATTCGTATGAAAACTAAAATATTCCCCATCATTATCATAGTTTTGAGCATCTGTGCTGGAGGGGTTTATATATTCAAAGGTGATATAAAGCACGGTTTATTCTGGCTATTTGCTGCCGGAGTAAACGTCTGCGCTAATCTTTAAACAAGGAGGAAGACATGGGTAAGGGCGAAACTGTTTTAAGCGTAGTACAGGAGATGAGGAATTTGTTAAAAGAATTCCTTAAGGTTACGTCAGCTGCGCCGGTGAAACCGATCTGTAGTAAAGACGGGCGTTTTATTCGTCATGCAGATGGAAAAGTGGATGACTCGCAGCAGAAGCTCGTCTGGTATCCGACGCTTCCCGAAAGAATGACCTGGGAAGAGGCTAAGAAACAATGCGAAAAGATTGGGTGCCGGCTGCCTACGACTCGCGAATTATTCAGTATCGCAGATCTCGACAAGCACAGCCCCGCAATAGATAAGGAGATGTTTCCGGACACAAAAACGGACGACTGGTATTGGACTGGCGATACGTGCCCGTGGAGTGCCGGCAGTGCCCGGGTCGTCCTCTTCGACCTCGGCTACGTGGGCGACTTCAGTAAGGGCAGCACTAACTATGTCCGGCCGGTGCGTTCCAGCCAGTGACTTTTTGACAGTTTTTAAGCGAGGTTACCAAGATGAGTGTTTATGAGGATCTCCCAGTTTACAAGAAAGCACAGGACATGGCGGTGTATTTTGAGAAGGTGGTCAAGCACTTCGACAAATACAACAAGTATACCTTTGGACATGAGTATAGGATGCTCGCTCACAGGATCGTTATTTTAATCGCCAAGGCCAATACCAGGCAGCAGCGCAGGGAATCTCTTGTGGAGGCATTAGATAAACTGGAAGAACTAAAGATCATCTTGCGGCTGGGAAAAGAATCAAGGGTTTTTAATTCATTCAACAGCTTTGAATTTGCTACCAAGTCGGTAATTGAAGTTTCAAAACAGTGCGAGGGGTGGCTGAAAAGCCTGAATTCCTAAAGCGGTATAACTTTAGGAAGTGCGCGATCTTGAAGTCACTGGGCGCTTATTCCACCTTAAAACGGTATAAGAGCACAAGAAGCGGTACCGAGAGGATCTGCTTCTGAAGGCGCGGTAGAGCGTAAAGTGAATAAGCAAAGGTTTGCCCGTGGAGTGCCGGCAGTGCCCGGATCGTCAACTTCAACAACGGCAACGTGAACAACAACAATAAGGACAACAATAACTATGTCCGGCCGGTGCGTTCCAGCCAGCGGTTCCAAGGTAAGCATTTTTTCGTTTAAAAATATCTATCAATGTTATCTCGATTGCAGGAGAAAAAAACGCAATACCCGCAATGCCCTGCAATTTGAGATCAACGCTGAAGAGAATATCTTTAAGCTTGAACAGGAGCTTAAAGGGCATATCTACCACCCTTCGCGCTCTATTCTTTTCGCAGCAACAAAACCCAAATTAAGAGAGATATTCGCCGCGGACTTCCCGGACCGCGTGGTCCACCATATCCTGGTCAAAGAACTGGAGAAGATCTGGGAGCCTGTATTTATCCATGACTCCTACGCCTGCAGGCTGGAAAGAGGAACACATAAAGCCGTAAAGCGCCTTCAGAAATTCCTGCGCAGGATCACCAAGAACGGTAATATCCGGGCATATTATCTTCAACTGGATATAAAGGATTTCTTCACCAGTATAGACAAAAATATCCTATTCTCTCTGATCAAAGACAAAGTAAAAGATCCGGAAGTATTGTGGCTGGCGGAGAAAATTATATTCTGGGATTGTACTACTTCTTACATCAAAAGAGATCCGGGCCGGTTGTTATCCAATATTCCGCCAAACAAGAGCCTTTTCGGAAAAGAGAATAAGCATGGCGTTCCGATCGGAAATCTTTCCAGCCAATTCTTCGCGAATGTCTACCTAAACGAATTGGACCAGTATGTGAAGCATAGCCTTAAAGCGCATTACTACCTGCGCTATGTGGATGATTTTGTGATCTTATCAGAAAACCCCATCCAATTACGCGCGTACAAGGCTCAGATCGAAGAATTCCTGGCCACCAGGCTTAAACTACAACTTCACCCAAAGAGGCATAAACTGCTGCCGGTATCCGGAGGAATAGATTTTCTGGGGTATATCACCCGGCACAATTATATTCTTGTCCGCAGGCGAGTGCTCAATAATCTACGGGCCAAGATAGCGGAATTAAGAGGCTTCCCTACAAAACTTAAGGATTCACTGGCCAGTTATTTTGGCCATTTTAGATGGGCAAACAGTTACCGGCTGAAACAAAAAATACTTCAAGGTCTGCCGGTTTAAGGATAGAGGAATTTATGCCAAAGCGTTTTCACGAAACGGGTATTTGGGGAGAGGATTGGTTCCTGGCCCTGCCAAACAGTTACATGTTTCTCTGGTTTTGGATAAAGGATAAGTGTGATCATGCCGGGATATGGCGGCCAAACACGACAGTTTTTCAAAAAGCAACCCGCAAAAGGATTGACTTAAAAGAGGCGCTTAATCTTTTTAATGCTGACAAAGTGAGGATTAGGGTTTTATCAAATGGCCGTTGGCTCGTCGAGGATTTTATTTGTTTTCAATATGGAACAAAACTTAACCCTAAAAACAGGGTCCACGCCTCTATCATAGATATATTAGCTCAAAATGAGGTCAACTTGACCTCAATCAGAGGTCTAAATGAGGTCGGGCAAGGGGTTAAAGATAAAGACAAGGACAAAGATAAGGATAAAGACAAAGATAAAAAGACTAAAGGTATAGACTTCATCGCTGCGCTTAAAGAGAATCCTGCCTATAAACACATAAACATAGAAAATGAATTAAGTAAAATGGATGCGTGGTTGTTGACCCATAAGGGGAGGCAAAAGACTCAGCGGTTTGTGGTGAACTGGCTGAATAAAATAGATAAACCTATTGGGGTAGTGGAGCCTGTAAAAATTAAAGAAGCGGATCCTGACTGTAAAAAATGCGGCGGTTCGGGTTGGATGTATGACGAAAAGAATGTTTTCCGGGGAAAATGTACCTGTAGGCAATAGAAAGGGGCCGGTAGATGAGCTATATTGATTACGTTTATCTGCTTGAGAAATACAACGGCCGGCTGCGCGGAGCCTCAAATAAAGAATTAAGGCAGGCAAAGCGCAATAATCTAAATCCAAAGGTGGCTTTAAAGTTGGCGAGGGAGCGCATCGCTACCGGGAAGCCTATGTTTATGTTTGATGATCCCGATAGAGGAAAGGTTAAGCGGTCAAGGAGTAGGTGAAGCGCCAAACAAGGGAGGAAGCATGGAAGTAAAGGTTATTAAGTTGGGGGATATCCGGGTAGCAATACATAACCATCGAAAACACATCGATGAAGCCAAGTTGAAAGAGATGGCTGAATCGATCAAGGAGAAAGGGGTTATTGAACCGATCATTGTGAGGCCTACCGGATCACATTTTGAGATCGTATGTGGTGAACGCCGGTACCGCGCATCACAGTTGGCCGGAAATACAGATATCCCCGCGGTGGTCCGCACTTTGGACGATAAACAGGCACTGGAATTCCAGGTTATCGAAAACCTGCAGCGTGAGGACGTACATCCTTTGGAGGAGGCTGAAGGATATGAGTTGCTTATGCAGAAACATGGGTATAAGACCGTTGATGATCTGGCTATCAAGGTTGGCAAGTCAAAAGCGTATATCTACGGTCGGCTGAAGCTCTGCGAGTTACTTCCAGAGAATAGGAAATTATTCTACGATGGAAAACTGTCTCCATCGACCGCTCTCCTGGTAGCCAGGATCCCGGCGCATCTGCAGAAGGAAGCCGGCAAAAAGGTCGCGTGCGGCCGGTGTCAAGGCGACGCTCCTATGAGTTACCGGGAAGCGTTGGAATGGATTGAGGAAGATTTTATGTTGCGACTTAAAGAGGCACAGTTTGATACCAAAGAAAAAGGCTTGGCTGGAAAGTCTTCGTGCGCTGATTGCCCCAAGCGGACCGGGAACCAAAAAGAACTATTTGCCGACGTCACCGGTGCAGACGTATGCACCGATCCGGCGTGCTTTAACGCTAAGAAGTCCGCATTCGCGCAGCGCCATGTAAACGCATTAAAAAAAGATGGGAAGCAGGTGGTATCACCCGAAGAAGCGAAGAAATTATTCGATTACGAAAACGACAATACCCCGAATCAAAAATACGTGTCCATTGATGAGGAGGAATACTGGGGAGGGCAATGCCGTAAACTTCGTCCAATGTTGAAAGCGACAAAGGACGTAAAGATTATATACGCCATACAGCCCTACTCCGGCAAGATCATCGAGATGGTTGAGAAAACGGAATTGCCGAAGATCTTAAAAAATGCCGGAATAAAAGTCAACCGCGATGATTCTTCCTGTAGGGTAGTTAACCTGGAGAAAGCGAAAAAAGAAAACAGGATCCGTGCTGCATGTAGGGGATTGTGGATCAGTAAGGTGTCGGCAGCCAAGGATCAGCGTTGTATGCGCGTGATCATTTTGGATATCATTTTGCATGATATGGGGTGGAGCGAATCCGCGGATCTGTTAAAAGGGATATTGACCGGAACCAGTTATGGCAGGTGTTGGAGTATTCCGAAGTTGTACGATTTGGGAGACGAAGAAGTCCAGAAACTTATCGTAAAAGTCATATCCAAAAAGTCTGAAGTATTGGACGACAAGGATCTACAATTCCTATGTGATAAGCTTGGTTTTAGTGTGGCCAAGGACTATACGATTACTAAATCTTACCTGCAGGCCATGACCAAGGACCATCTTGTGGCTCTCGCGAAAGAGATCGGCCTGGTGAAGCATTTTGAAAGCAAGGGTATCAGTTGCGCTCATATGGATGCCATAAAGAAGCCGCAGATTATTGGCATCTTCTTGAAGCAGGGGTTTGATCTCAAGGGGAAAGTTCCCAAGGAGCTGCTGAAATGAATATGAAAGAATTATTAAAGCTCAAGCCGGAACAACTTTTAACCCATCCCCGCAACATGCGAAGGTTTTATCCTGCGGATCACGTTCGCGAGATGGCTAATTCGATCCTCGCGGCAAAAGGCGTGATCGAACCGCTTATCGTCACGAAGGAATCCAAGGGAAATAAGTGGATAGTTATTGATGGGAATATGCGTTTGGCCGGCGCGAGGCTTCTTGCTGAAAAGTGTCCTTTATTGGACTGCAAGATTGTTGATCAAAATGAAGCCGACCAACTTCTCTCGATGGTTATCACAAACCAGGTCCATTATAATGTGGATCCTGTGAGCGAAGCGCTTCATTACAAGGCGCTTAAAGATGAGGGATTAAGTATCCGGGATATATCAAAGCGCACCGGCGTCTACGAAGCGCGCATTTGCAATCGTATTGTGTTGGCCGATCTCGATGAACCCATTCAGAAACTCATCGTCGATGGTAAACTCCCAGGGTCTCCGGATGTTGCGCGTGCTCTTCTAAAATTGAAATCGGATATCCGCGTCAGGCTCGCCACACGTCTTTCTGAAAATCCCAACACGAAAATCTCTACCATCCTGAATGCCTGCGAGCGTTTACTTTTTCCTGAAGATAAAACTCCCGGGAAGAAGTTGAAGCGTCCGGCCGTTGAATTATCAGGCGCCCTGCAGAAGAAAGGCGCTTCCAGCGGATCCAGCCTCCGTCAGGCTGCCAAGAAGGTTTGCGAAAAGTGCAATCAACTCGAAGATAAGATATCTGAAGGCGCTGAGCCAGCATGGTCAATGATTGTTCATGCTGCGGATGAAAATTGTAAGTGCTGTGAGCTGAAAGAAATGCAGAGGATCTGCACAATGTGCCCCATTGTGGCGCTTCTTAAGAACCTAATCAATTTGGAAGACAAATGAATCCCTTAGATGCCATAGACGAAGCTGTTATGATCGCTTCGGCCGAGACCGGAATACGCGGAGGCAAGAACAGTATTCCTCTTTGCTTTGTTTCTGATACTAAAAAAAGGCATCGCATATGGACAGAAGAGGAAGAGAATTTCTTGCGGGATAATAATGGCAGGATCAGCGAGAGCCGGATTGCAAGTGCGTTGGGCCGGTCCGAGATAAGCGTGCATCTTCATCGCGAACGCGAGATGCACCTGGCATCCATGTCGAAGGATCCGGATATCTTAACTGCCGAACAGGTTGCCAATGGTCTGGGATTAGACAGCAAATCAGTGCATCTGTTAATGGATACCGGCCGTATGTTCTGCCGGCGACTGCCGAGTATCAGAACCATGCGTGTCATTACCAAGATCATGCTTATGAAATGGATGCTTAATCCAGAGAACTGGCTTTACTTTAAACCGGTTCGCGTGGGATCATTTTTTCGGAAAGGGAGGCGTGGTCTTGGCGAAACATATGACTTCGCATTTTGGGAGAACGCCCGGGTAATCATGTCTAAATCACGTCGTAGATGGGAAAATTACTGGCTGACTCCGGGGCAGGTTGTTGGTATCCTTAAAATAAGACCAAAGGCAACGGCGCGAAGAAAAACCAGCGATAGAATACCCGGGGTGAGGTATGTCAATATGGCCATACGTAAAGGGACGCTTAAAGCCAAGCGCTGGGGAAATTGGTGGATAAGGAAGATCGATCTGCCCGGCAAGGGGAAGACGATCAATTTTAAGGGTGAAATTATAGGCGTTAAGGAGTTGATAGATTGAGAATTGCTCGAGTATTCCCAACTAAAACAAGCATGACGCCCATAGATCAAGACGCCTATTTTGGAGGTCCCGTAATGTTTCCAAAGTATGACGAAGTGCATATTTCGGCAGTGTTCTCCTGGGATATTCACCGGGCGTCAGAGTTAAAAAGACAATGGGAAATGGTTTGCCCGGTAGTTAGATTAGGCGGTCCGGCGTTCGGGGATCCTGGCGGGGAGTTTATCCCGGGAATGTATCTAAAGTCAGGGATAACTATAACCACTCGGGGTTGTATTAGGCATTGCCCTTACTGTTTTGTTCCTAAGCGCGAGGGGGGGGGTACGCGAGCTAAAGATAAAACCTGGGAATATCATTCAAGATAATAATATTTTGGCTTGTTCCGATAAGCACTGGAAGAAAGTTGTGGCCATGTTACGAAAACAAAAACAGATTAGTTTTAAAGGCGGCCTGGATAAATTCTTACTTACCCGGAATCGGTTGGAGGATATTCGCAGTCTTTCGATTGCGGAACTATGGTTTGCCTGTGATCAGCCGGAAGGAATACAGAAACTCCAAGAAATCGGGAAGCGGCTTTTCGCGGCCGGGTTTAAGAGGTCCCATCTTTATTGCTATGTTCTGATCGGGAATGATGCCCGGGAGAATACTCATCGCCTGCATGAGGTTTACAAAACCGGCTTTATGCCTTTTGCTCAGCTACTTAGAAACGCGGAGGATGATATTTATTATTCCAGAAGTTGGAAAAGGTTTCAGTGTAGGTGGTCAAGACCGGCGGCAATAGAGAGTCGGAATCATTGGTTGAGGGAAAAATATAACATTGGGAGGCCTAATAAATGATTAAACTTTTTAAGCGGATATGCGCAGCGCTGGCCAGATGGTGGGAGAATAACGTTTGCACTGAATATCCATACAAGGATCATCTATGAGGCGCTCATTTTGGAGAAGAGGGGTAATGAGATATACCACGGTAAAGAAGCGCGGCAATCCAGAACATCATCTGCAGGCGTGGTTCGATATATGGGCTACAGAAAAGGGATTACTTCATAATGCATCAGTATCAGCTGTGAGGGTTTCACTATTCGTTGCCCGGAAGATGAAAGAAGCGGGTTATAAGAAAGGATTCCCAGACTTTCAGATCTGCGAGCCGCGAGGTAAATACCATGGTCTTTTTATTGAAATGAAAGTAGAGCATTATCCTACACCGGAACAGAAATGGTGGCAGGTTGCCTTAACTCAGCGAGGATATAAGGCAATCATAGTCCCCGGCAAGTTGGATTACCATCAGGCCCAGGTGTGGCTGGTAGAGCAAACAGAGGCATACCTAAGAGGCGAAGCATGAAGCAAGAACTTAATATATTATTAGAAAGCACAATGCGATACACGGATCCTAATAAAGATCGGATGCTATATATCCATGAGATGCCACTACCCAACCTGGATCCAGACCAATTTACAAGCCAAGGAGCGAAATTCTTAGGAGAGATACCGCCGTTTCGTAGGGTCGTAATTATATTAGGCGTAAGCACACATAAGGAGGAATAGATGCGCATGAAAATACGCTGCAAATTTTGTAGAGAACAGCACGATTTTAATCAAAAAAACTTCCCAATAGTATTAAAAGAAGTTAAGGCCATATATGAGGGCCGAGGAAAAAACCGCAAGCTGGCCGCACCTCAGCCAGTGGTTGTTGGATTCTGCTGCAGGAAATGCCTGGGCAAGCACGAACTAAAGAAATTCATCCAGGAGAACAATATAACCCAAGCCCCGGGCCAGAGGCTGATGGATGCCGTCAGAATTAGAATGAAAGGCATGAGAGACGAGCGCTACAAAAAGATGCTGGCCAAAAAGATTGAACCTAAGACAGAGTACAAGAAAGGGTTTATCGCTCGGCTAAGAGATCGATTCCGTAAACCAGGGGAGACAAAATAATGATTACTATATCTATATGCAAGCTGGCGGCTTTAATTGTCATTGCTATAATTGCGTGGGAAGCAGCCAAAGGCATGTTCAAATTGTGGCACGAAGGATTACACAGAGCAGAGGATCATAAATAATACTGCCTATTAAATGACCAGGTGGTAGCGCAGAATGGAGGACATAAATATGGATCCACTTCCCAAAGAAGTAAAAGCAATAAGCGTAATATTTGCAGATGGACGTAACGGGTATGCGCGGCAGGTATTCGAGAATCAGGAATTTAGGGTTCGTCTAACAAGAGAGCGCCAAGGGCGGGGAGAACCATTCATAGACACCTGGACAGCAGAATGTTTCCCCGGGAAAGAATTCAAGACATACAATGCATTAAGAGATGCTTACAACAACCAAAAGGAGGAAGTAAAATGCCAAAACCAAGAGCAATCGGGGAACACGTAATAGTACAGCTTATTGAGAAAGAATCAGGCAAGATCATTATTCCGGATGTCGCCAAAGGGATCAGCGCCGGTAGCGTCTTTCGCGTATACGACGCAGGACCCC
>Ga0265297_10008143_pt1 | contig 14113 bp, 23 predicted proteins | sample Munlanlwell13791_FD_192502 | JGI IMG/M metagenome (GOLD analysis project Ga0265297, IMG submission 192502) | Leachate microbial communities from a municipal landfill in Southern Ontario, Canada - Leachate well 137-91 | ecosystem: Engineered > Solid waste > Landfill > Unclassified | place... | reverse complement strand
TGCTCTTGTGACAACGGTTTGGCGAGCTGGCGGTGGATCGTGGGGGCTGGCAGATCTTGACCGAACGGTCAGGAACCGCGCGGGGGGCGGCCCTTTCGCTGCCCGATCTGGCCGCGGCGGGTAGCCGACCGCAAGTGTGCGGGATGCTGGCAGTTTACATGCCGCGACGGTTGGCCGGACGGGTCGGGGGAAAAACTGATCCGCATAGCTGGCGGCAGGGTGGATCGGGATCTGGCCTCGGATCGTGCCCTGCAAGCGTCACAGGCACGGTTGCCGGGACGGTAGGCATCTACCCTGGCAGGGTGGCGTGTAGGGCGTGGCAGGAGCGTGGGGGCGGGTGCATGTGGGTACGTACGTTCATCGTCTCTACCGTGATCCCCTCCCCGGCAGTTTTCGTCGGCCGCTTTGGGGCGGGTGGCGATCTGGATCTGCTTGCCGGATTGTCTGTCATGCTCCGCCTGTCATGCTCTAGAGCATGACAGCTAGCGGGTTGCGCTTCCGGGGCGGAGCATGACAGCATGATCGGGGCTTGCCGTTGCGAGCATGACAGGTGTTGCCATGGGCGTCGGGTTGCTGTTGGGGGCAGGTAAGGCTTTCAGCGATCGGTTCTGGGGGCGGGTGGATCGATCCGGCGAGTGTTGGGTGTGGCGCGGGGTGGTCAACCGCAAGGGCCGTGGGGTGATGTCGATCGCCGGGCCGACGGTGGACGGGGTGCGTGCACGTACGTCCATGCCTGCACACCGTGTTGCGTGGATCCTGTCTCGTGGCCGTGATCCTGGTGCTGCTGACGTCGTGCAGTCTTGCGGCAATGCACTGTGCTGCCGGCCCAAGCACCTTGCGTTGCGGCAGTAGCTGCCTGGGTTTCCTTGGGCCGCTTTGGGGCGGATGCGGTCAGGCCAGCCCGATCAGCCGCAGGACGATCCAGGCCGGCACCAGCCACGCGATCAGCACCGCAGCCAGCCACGGCAGGGCGAGAACAGCGGTCAGCACGGCGGCCACGGTGTACATCACCGTCTTGGCCGCGACGTACGTCCACTGCGGGCGTCAGCCGTCCGACCCGCGCCCCGTTCCGCCAGCATCCGGTAGACCCGATCGAACACGTCGCGATCGCCTTCAGCCTTCATCAGCTTCGCCATCGTCATCGTCTTCACCCTCGGCAGCCCGCCGCGCGTACGCCGCACGTTCCGCTTCCCGGTAGCCCGCGCGCACGTCTGCAGCCGTGGGCGTCTTCACCCACAGCCCTTCGGCCACGTCGGCAGCCTGCACCAGATCCACCGCGATCTCGCGCGCCGCTTCCGGCGTCAGCCCCACCGCGATCACCTCGCCGCCGTGATCCCACACCGCCAGCTTCACCGTCTTGCCCCGCGACGGGTACACGTCGATCTCCGCTTCGCCAGCCGGCGGCAGCGACACGGGCAGCGGTGGCGGGCTGCTGGTGCGGACAGAGGTCATTGCTTGTTCCACTTCCCGATCCGCAGCCAGATCACCAGCGAATCGTGCGGCAGCCCCGTCACCAGCTCGCACAGCAGCAATGCGATCTTGTCGTCGCACGTCGCCGCCCAGGCCGCAGGGCCGCCCGTCGTCGCGCCCAGGCGCGCCAGCTTGCCCGTGGGCGTCGACAACTCCCGCCGCAGCGTCAACTGCACTTCCAGCGCCCGCCGCAGGCACGCGAGGCACCTGCGCCCGCCGTGAACGCACTCGCCGATCGGCGTTGCCCGGCGCAGGTACATCGATCAGCCCTCCTTGCCGCCGTTCTTGTACGGCTTGCGGGGGAACAGGATCAGCCGGTGCGTCTCCATCATCCGCCAGTCGATCACCACGCCGTCATCCACCTGGATCAGCACCGTCTTGCCGTTGCTGAACCCGGCGCCGACGTTGATCGTCGGGGCCTTGTTGTCGCGCGGATCGGTGCCGGCAGGCGCCTTGCGCTGGATCACGAGGTTGTAGTCAGGTGCCGCCACGATCACCTCCCGCGAGCAATAGCTTCAGATCGCTCAGCCAGATCCTACGCGGGCGGATCCGCTGGTGTACGCGGCGGGTCGATCAGCATTGCGCGCCGCCGATCCAACACCCCCTGCCACCATTTCGCCGTCATGCCGCCCTTCCCTTGCCCGCCTTCCGGGCCCGTGCGCGATCCTTCGCAGCCTCGACCTGGCCGCGGCAGTCGTCGCACAGCCGCCCTTCGCCGCCGAAGCAGTAGCAGGCCACCCGCTTGCACCGCGGGCAGGTGAACACCTGCCCACGCGCCCACGGGCAATCCTTGGCGTCCAGGTGGCCGTGACGCACCTTCACCATCCGGCCGCGGTAGCGCTGGCGGGTCACGGCGCCGCGGGTGTCGTCCGCTGCACCGTCCGCCGCCAGCCGCCCGATCGCTGCGTCAGCCGCGCCTTGCGCGCCCGATCGTCCACCACGTTGTTCAGCCACGATCCCGTGTTCTTGCCCTTCGGCTGGTGCCCCTTCACCCAGGCCAGCCGCAGCGAGATCCCCGCTGCCCTCGCGATCGTTCCGCACCGATCCAGCCACTCGCGGACCAACGGATCGCTGCACCGGCCGTCGAAGGCATCCACCACCGCCTGGCAGTCCGTCTTCACCGTCATGCCCGCCGCCTGGGCGAACATCGGCGCAGCCGTGTGCACCGCCGCAAACACCGCCGCAGCTTCGGCGTGCAGGCTCGATCTCGCCTTGGCCGGCGTCGGCCCCCACCTGCACAACTGCGTGTCGTCGGTCCTGATCCACAGCGCCCACCCTCCCCGCCGATCGCCTTCGTGCCAACTCGCGTCCGTGTAGGCCGTGATCCACGTCCGGTCCGCCCTACCGCCCTGCATCGCCGTCCACCGGGCAGATCTCCTGATCGCAAATCACCAGCGGCTGCGGGATCATCGTCTTGGTCGCGGCGTTGTACTGCCAGATCAGCGCCGTATGCGACCGGACGCACGTGCACGGATCCAGCGACGCGGCCACGATCAGCCAGGCCGCCAGCAAGAACAGCGATCCGAGGCAGCACCACACCGCGACGTCGGCAAGCGATCGCCCCCAGCACCAGTTGACCACCCGATCCCGCAGCTTCATCAGCCCACCTCGACGTGCGAAAGCGCGATGCAGCCCCGGCAGCCTTCGATCCAGACCACGCCAGTGTGACCACCCATCAGCTCGGCCGCATACGTCGTCGGCCCTTCGCCGCTTGGCTGGCCTTCCCGTGCCCCGCGCCAGTAGCGCACCAGCGTACCCACGGGGTGCTTCAGGTTGAAGTTCTCGACCTCGAGCTGCTGCACGCGTTGATCGAGCTGCCGTTCACGTTGCGTCGGCATGCGTCGTCTCCTTCGTCGTCACCTTGATCGGCACGATCGGGCCGTCGGGCAGGGTCCGCAACGTCTCCCAGGCCTTCCGGCGGACCTCGGCGCCGTGCATGCCGACGATCACCACCCGCCTTCGGATCTCGCGGCGGGATGGGAAGCGGAAGCCAAACGTGATCCGCCACGTCTTCCACCGCACCTTGCGGATCGACACGATCCGCACGTGCACCACGATCTTCGGCAACGTCGCCATGCGCCTACTCCCAAGGATCCACCGGCTTGCGCCGTGCCACTTCGGCGTGCAACTTCCGCAGCCGATCCACGTCTTCCGCTGGCCACTGGTGCCGCTTCGCGACCTCGGCCAGCGCAGCTTCGTCCCAGCCGACGATCACGCCGTAGATCCACGCGTCGCGCTTGCCGAGGCTCCAATCCCGTGCGTCGGTGCACATGCACCGGTGCACGCTCGCCAAGGATTCCGTCAGCCGCCGATCCGCTTCGGCCGCCTTCGCGTCCTTGGCGGCGATCTCGGCGGCGTGCTCGTCAGCCTTGCGGTCCAACGTCCGCAGCCGGTGCGCCGCCAGATCGGTCAGCCGTGCGACCTCGGCCGTGAGGCCCGAAACGGTGTTCGTGCGGTCACGGATCATGGCGTCTACGCCGTCCAGCGCCCCGCCGTTGATGGATCCCAGGATCTCCCTGGCGAGATCCTGGCGACCGTGGGCGTACGGGGTGGAATGCGCGGGATCGGGGCGTGGCTTGGCGTTCTCGATCGACTTCTCCCGGAGGTGGCCGATCAAGTCGTTCAGCCGCTTGTTCTCGGCACGCGCGGCTTCCAGTTCGGGACGCATGGTGTCGCACGCCGACTGCAAGCCGTCGGCGTAGGCGCGGGCGTCCAGGATCGCGGTCTGCTGCTGCGCGATCTTGGTGCGGGCCTCGGCCAAGTCGTTTCGGTCCCGCGTCAAGCGCGCGTCCACCATCGCCGGGATCTCGCCCCAGTCGACCGGCGGGGCCCCAAGGTAGTAGCCGATGCCTTGCAGCGCCGACTCCAGCTTGCCGGCTTGCCGCTTCCAGGTCTCGACGTCGGCCAGCGCGTCGTCGCGCTCTTGCTTGCGCTGCGACATACCGATCATGTAGCCGTCCGAGGTCGCCTGCACGTCAGCAAGCTCGGCTTCCAGCCGAGCGACTTCCGCACGCAGCGCGCGTGGCCCCATCGTCGCAGTCATGCTCCCGCTCCCTCGGCCTTCTCGGCCTTCCGGGCAGCCAGCGCGGCTTCGCTTGCCGCCGCCGACGCCGCCAGCCGCTTCGCGATCTCTTGCAGCGCGATCGAGTCCAGCGACTCGATCGTCAGCGTCAAGTGCACCTTCACGCTGTCCGGATCCGCCCGCTTGCACGCAACCTGCCGCAGCACCGCGTCGCTTGGCAGATCCAGGATCAGGATCCGCGAGTCCGGGCTTGCCGCCTGCAACGCCCCCAGCAACTGCCCCAGTTCGTCCGCGCCAGCCATCAGCCCTCCAAAAGCGGCGACTGCCCGCCGCCCTTCGCCGCCTTCGCCGGCTTGGGCAAGCCCCACGCCGCAATGCACGCCAACTGCCGGCCGAGGTCGCCCATGGCGTCCCGGGACGGCCCGGCGAACGTCACCCGCAGCTGATCCAGCCCGTGCTTCTTGACGTCGGCCGGCGTGCTGCCTTCAAGCGTCAGCACCCGCGTTCCAACCGGCACGCGCAGCAGGTGCAGCCCCACGTCGGCCTGCGGGTGCGCGTTGCACTCCGCCAGTAGCCGATCGATCTCGGCCAGGATCTGCTGTCGCTTGCCGTCAGCCACGATCGCCTCCCTACTCGAAATCCGGGTGTGACGCGGCGAACCGCAGCCCGGCGAACTTCACGCCGCCTGGGCAGAACGCCAGCGCGGCCAGGCCTCGCGCCAGCCCGTTGAAGGCCATCGCCGCCGATCCCTTCCGCCCGCCGAACTGCAGATCGTCGCCCTTGGCGGCCACGATGTCCGCCGACTCGTGTGCGATCCGCTCCACTTCCTGCCACGGCATGCGCTGCATCCCGAGAATGTGCAGCGGCACCGCGGCTTCCAGCGCGATCGTCAGCACCGTCGACGGCGCGGACCGATCCGGCGATCGGCAGCCGGCGCACACGCCCGCAGCGTCTTGCGGATGCCTGTCGCTGTCGCAGATCGTGCAGGCGGTCATCGGGTGGCCCTCGACTGCCTGTTGACCCAGGCCATCGTCTCGGCCATCTCGGCCTCGACGTCCGCCACGAACGCCTTGAAGTCCGCTGCCACCTGCTTCGGCCCGTTGTTCGGCCGGAACTCGCGATCCATCGGCGCGATCTCGCCTTCGATCCAGCGGACCTCGATCGTGCGCCGCCATGCAGCCGCCTGGACGCCAAGCAGCATCCCGGTCGAGATCCCGCGGTCGACGTAGACCGCCGTGATCGCTGCCGCCTCGCCCCACAGCAGCCCGGCCTCGATCCCCCGCTTGCGCTGATCCGCGTCGGCGTCGTCCAGCACCTGCGGAAACAGCAGATGCGACGCGTAGGGCGCTTCGCCGCGCCCCAGGCTGTCCAGCATCGCCTTGCGGGCGTAGGCCACGTTCGCCTCGACACCTTCCGGCGTCGGCGCGGCGTATGGGGATTCGACGATCACGCGCAGCATGGAAGCACCTCCGCCAGATCCTACGCGGCAGCCACCGCGCAAGCACCGGATCAGCCGTTGCCTTCCAGCTTGTTCATCAGGTCCAGCCACTTCTGCCCGCGTTCGTCGTGCCAGCGCGCCATGGCTTCGTCGCCTCGCTCGCGAGCCTCCGATCCGCGGTACAGGTGCCGCTGGGCGCGCCAGCGGGCGTCTTCGATCTTGCGGCGAATGGCGTCCGAAGGGACAGCCTTCCCCCCGATCCCGACCAGCCGCACCAGCGGGGCCGCGCCACCGCCGATCAGCGTCGACTCGCCAACCTTCAGCCCGCGGGCCGCGTCGCACACGTCGTCGTCGTCCACGTTCGCTGCCAGGAACTCCGCCAGCGTGCACGTGTCGACCGTCTCGCCGGTAGCGTCGTCGATGATCTGGATCTGGAGCTGCATGGCGGATCCTCCGGGGCAGGGGCGGCTTCAGCCGCCGTTGCCCACAGATCTACGCCAGCCCACGCGTGCTGTCAATACTTATTGCGCCGCGCCAGATCAGCCCGCAGGGATCACTTCGATCCGGATCACGTCCAGGATCGCGGTCGCGTCGGTTTCGTCGTTGTCGCAGATCAGCTCGGACGGGATCTCGTACACCGATCCACCGATCTTGAGCGGGTGCACGCGCAGGCCGGTCAGGCGGCCCGTGCGGATCGTGCCCGACACGGTTTCGTAGCGGACGCGGCGTCCGATCAAGGCCTTGATCGTGCTCAGCGCGTTGGGGATCCGAGGGGCAGCAGTTACAGGAGCGGTCATGACTTCCTTGCAGGCCGAGAGGGGCCTGGATCGATCGCCACCACCCGATCCGGCACCGGGCCGAAGGCGGCAGCATGTTGATCGGCGGTCATCGGCCAGCTGTACGCGTGCCCCCGATGCTGCCGATTGCGCAAGAAGATCCGCGCACGCGTGATCTTCGCCGGATCGGTGCCGCTGTCCAGTACGAACGTCGGAAACGATCGCGCCGTCGGCACGCCCAGGTGCATCGCCCCGCGAGTGAACATCAGCGACAGATACCCTTCCGGATCCCGCCCGCCGAAGTCCGGCGGGATGAACGGAGCGAGGATCGTCGGCCCCCGCAAGGCCTCCAGCAGGGCATGGCGCCGCGGATCCCGGAACGGATCGATCCGCACCCCCAGCGCGATCGTCGCGTCGCCCGCGGCTGCCCGCAGCGCACCCAAGGCGGCCAGCAACGGCCTTGTGTCGGCCTGGGCTTCGGCGATCGTCCGATCTGCGACCCCCAGCACGATCACCGGCGCCCGGGCCACGAACGCCCGCACGTCCGCCGCCACCCGCTGCACCAGATCCGATCGCGTCGGCACCCAGGCGAACCCGACTGGCGGTGGATCCGGCAAGCAGTGTGCCCAACGCACGTCGCAGACCAGGCCTGTCGCAGGCGGCACCGGCGCCGGCTGCATCGATCGTGGCATCTGCACGCGCAGCCCGGCGAACGGCGCGATCTCCGCGTCGTCGCCGTAGCCCAGCCCTGCCTGCGACGCCCGGCGGCGTTCCACTTCGTCTTCCGCGGCGATCTCGGCCACCTTGCGCTGCTCAAGCAACACCCGGAACGTCGTGCGATCGACAACGCCCGTTTCCTCGATGATCCGATCGCGCTGGAATGCCCGCACCGCCTCGACCAAGCGATCGTCGAAGGCTGGAGCGCCGAAGTCCGCCGGGCCCCACCCGTACAAGGCGGAGCTCCGGCGGTTGAGATCGGCGAGGTCTTCCACGCTACTCCGCGTCGGCGAGCGGCAGATCCATCTGCGGATCCCGCAGCGCCAACACGCACTTGTACTGGCCGGCGAGGAACAGCGCCAGCCGGCGCCGGCACAGCACCGCCGCACCGTCGTGCGAAGCGTTCAGCAGATCGTCGAAGTCGGCCGCGACCTTCGTCGCCACGACCATCTGCAGCGTGAACGTGTAGCCGCGCACGCCGGCCTTGCACGATCCGCCTTCGCGCACCAGCTCCACCCGGCCGAGGTCCTCGACGTTCACGTACGGGTTGGCGTAGGGATCGAGGATCTCTTCCCAGCGCGGCCACGGCTCGCCTTCCGCCGGATCCTGCAGCGTCAGCAGCTGCAGATCGTAGACCCCCTCGGCCGCACGGCTGATCCGCCCTTCCTGCGACAGGTAGAGGTCACCCGCCCGCTCCGGCAGATCCTCCGACGCGAACTTGACCGTGATCTCGCCGAAGCCGGCCAGGCCGCCGCCCTTCTGCTCACACCGCCCCAGGAAGTAGATCGTCGGATCCAACTGCTGTCCCTGCATCGCCGTCTCCCCTTGCACTGCAGGCGATGCACCTGACACACCCGTGCCGGATCCGATCGCCCGTTCTACTTGCACCCCGCGATCGGGGCGTGGATGCACCCGGCCGCCTTGTCGCAACTGTCCGTCGTGCACGCGTTCTTGTCGTCGCAGTCCAACTGCGCGCTGACGTTGCACTTGCCGTTCACGCACACGTCGTTCGGGGTGCACGCGCTGCCGTCCGCGTCGCAAGCCTTCCCGTTCACCCCCGGCGAGAACTTGCACCCGGACGCCTTGCACGTGTCGACCGTGCACGGGTTGTTGTCGGTGCAGCCCACAACGACGCACGCGCCTTGCGCGCACCACTTGGTTGTGCACGGGTTGCCGTCGTTGCAGTCCTTCATCGCCCCGGAGCACGCGCCGGCCGCACCGCAAGCGTCATCGGAAGTGCAGGCGTCGCCGTCGTCGCACGCAGTCCCCACGGCCACCGGCGCATTCGTGCACCCCTTCACCGCGTCGCAGGTGTCCGCGGTGCAGGCGTTGCCATCGTCGCAGGCCGCGCCTGCGTCGGCGTGCACGCAGCCCGACTTGGGATCGCAGCTGTCGACCGTGCACACGTTGCCGTCGTCGCACGCAGGCGGGGGCCCGCCCGCGCAGCTGCCGTCCTTGCAAGCATCGCCAACCGTGCACGCGTCGCCGTCGTCGCACGCGCCGGCGGCGGTGGGATCGAACGTGCAGCCGGCCGCGCCGGCGCACGTGTCGACCGTGCAGGCGTTGCCGTCGTCGCAGGTGGCTTCGTCCGTCCCCCCGTCGCAGTCGTTGTCCAGCCCGTCGCAGGCTTCCGGAACCGGCACGCAGGCAGGCGGGCCGTCCAGCGGTGCCACCTCGGCAGGTGCCACCTCGGCAGGTGCCACCTCGGCAGGTGGCAACTCGCCCGCTTCCGCGGTCTCCGGCGGCAGATCGGCGGACTGGGCGTCGCCCACGGTGGCAACGTCATCGGCAGCCACGTCCGCTTCCGCCATGTCCGCCTGCAGATCCACCTGCACGTCTCCCGATCCCACCACCCACTCGTCACCCGGCAGGTCGCTCGCACAGCCCGCCAACACGATCCCCACGATCAACAGCAGTTCGCGCATAGGGCACCTCCTGCGAGGATCCTACGCGCACAATAGCCAAGGTGCATCCGCCAGCTAGGCCGGGTGCCGCCGGGGCGTCACGCCGACGGCGACCGCCCGCGTCTCCTGCACGTCCACCGCCACGTCAACGTTCCACTCGACGCGCACGATCACCACCTGGCCGCGGAACGGGCCGATCTGACCGAACGGCCCGTCGTGGCCGCACGCCTCGTGGATCGACCGCAGCCGGTCCTTCGTTTCCTGCAGCGCCGCTTCCGGCGTGTTGCCCGATCCCATCCAGCGGACCTGGCCTCGCGGGCCGTCCGCCAGCGCCACGTAGCGATCGCCCGACGCCAGCCGATCGAGCAACGGGGTCTCGCGGGTCTCGCGCAGATCGGCACTGCCCGTGATCCCGTTCACGACCCCCGCCGTCTTGTCCTTGCAGCACTCGCCCATCGGTCCAGCCATCGCCCCCATCCTTGCCGGCATCGCCGGCGGTTGTACGCCCCACACCATCACAGCCTCGCGACCTCAGCCCTCGCGCCCCACGCTCCGATCCGCCGCGAACCCTTCCGGGTAGCGGGCTGCCAGCTTGGCGACGTTGGCCTCGAGGCAGGCCGACGGCGCGATGTCGTGCTGCCCCAGCACCGTCATCCAGTCATGCAGCAGATCCGTCAGCCGGTTGCAAAGGACGCCGCGATCCAGCGGATGGCCTTGGGCGACATGCTTCTTGACCACCTCGCAGATCTCCCCAGCGGAGATCATCAACGACCGAGCGAAGTGCAGACGCATGGCGTCAAACTGGCCCACGTTTCGCGCCCGATCTGCCGCCCCATCGTCCAGCCCGGATTCAGACTCGGCCGGGCCCGGCCAGGGCATGGAGATCTCGCGGAGCGCAAGCGCCATGTACCAGGCCAGATCGCCAGCTTCCTTCCGCACCTGAGCCAGATCGCGATCGTCAACCGCTTCGTGCAGCTCGGCCGCCTCGCCGGCCAAGCCAAGCGCGGCCACCACGATCGACGGAACGATCGGGCTGGGGTTCATCGTCCGCATCGCAAGGGTCTGGTATTCCTGCAAGTTCATCGTCGCTCCTGTTGATCGCCGCTACAGCCTCGCGACCGTGTACGATCCGCCCGCCACCCGCACCACGACGTCCGCGCACGCGATCACGTCCGGATCGTGCGCAACGAACAGCACCTGGTGAAAGTCCCCGATCTCCGCCGCCCGCCGAAGCATCTGCACGTACCGCCGCGCGTTCTCCGGCGTCAACGCCCCGCTGGACTCATCCCGGAACAACGTGCGGATCGGGGCTTCGAGCCGGCGGGCCGCGAACATCGCGAGCGCCGTCCGCACCGCTTCGTCCACGATCACCTGTTCTCCGCCCGACAGCGATCCGATCGGCCCGCTGCGGCCCGCCTCGGCGTCCATGACGATGATCTCCAGATCCTCGTCCATGCCATCCTTGGATCGCATCGCCCGCTGCGTCTGGATCTCGACCGTGAACCGCGGGCCGTAGCAGGCCAGCAACAGATCGTTCGCCATGCCGGCTACTTGCGGACCCGCCGCGTCGATCTCGAACGCCTGGATCCCGTCGGGGCCCAGCGCCTTGACCAGCAACTGCAACGCCGGCTGATCCGCCGCGGCGTCCTGCGCCTTGCCGAGCTTGGCTTCGGTCTGATCCGCCTGCCGCCGCAACGCCTGCACCTGCCCGCGGGCGTGCTCGAGATCGCCCGTTGCGCGCGCCACGGCCTTCCCTGCGGCCTCGACGGCGGCGTTCAGGCTGCCCACGTCCACCGCGGGAGCTTCCGGGGCTCCTGGGGCATTCTGGCGCGTCCGGCGGGCAAGGATCGCGCTGGCCGCAGCCGCCCGGTACAACGCGTCAGCCGTGGCGATCGCGGTCGCGTGCTTGGCGAACGCCTGCCGGGCCGCCTGCCACGTGCGCACCGCCTGATCCGCGGCCTGCACCGCCGCCTGCAGTGCGGCTACGTCGGGCACGTTGGCAGCCGCAGCCTGGGCTTCCCGGGACGCCTTCACCGCCGCGGCCTTGGCCGTCGCCTCCGCCGCACGAAGCCCGTCCAGCTGCCCACGCGAAGCCACCGCGTCTTGCAGGAACTGGCATCCGTCGTACGCGCCGACGCCGCCGCACGGCACGTTCGCCAGCAAGCCAGCCGATCGTGACGCGCGATCCGCGTCCCGTCCCGCCTGCGACGCGGCATCGTTCAGCCGCCGCGCCTCCGCCTGCAAGGCTTCCAGCTTGCGCTGTGCTTCCCGGGCCGCGTCCAGTGCCTTGCGGACGATCGCCGGATCGGCCGGCGCGGGGCCCGGATCCACCGGGGCGCGGGCCTTGACCAGATCCAGATCGGCCAGCTTGCCCTTCGCGTCGGCCGTCGTGCGATCGACCTCGCCGTCCAGCCGCCGGATCTCGCGCAACGCCGCTTCCCGCCGTTCAACCAGCGTGATCGCTTCCGCCGCAGCTTCCCGGGCGACCTTGGCCGCGGTGGCGTCGGCTTGGGCCTCGGCCAGCACGGCCTGCAGATCCGGCAGGCTGGCGTCCAGCGTGGTCACGTCGTCGCGGATCCGCTGCAGTTCGATCGCCAGCCGATCCACTTCCTTGCCGTCGAGCAACGCCAGCCGCTTGGCTGCCTGATCCCGCAGCTTGGCGATCCGATCCAGGCCGAGGAACCATCGGAAGATCGCCTTGCGGTCGCCGACGGTCAGGCTCGCGACCTTGCCGCCACCGCCCTGCAGCCCGAACACGCTTGCGTAGAACGCCGCCGACGTGCCGATCAACTTGCCGATCTGCTGATCGAACTCGCGCACCTTGCCCGACACGATCGCTTCGCCGTTGCGCGTCAGGTAGGCCGCCTGGGCGCCTTTCTTGTCCACCTCGACGCGGGACTGGTAGCTGTCGGCGCCCATGTCGAAGTCCAGCTGCACCCAGCCGCCACCCGGGCGGGTGTGGGCGTGCAGCGGCTTCGGATCGCGGCTCGGCATTTCACGGAAGAGGGCGGCGCCGCCGCAACTCTCGAGAATGCTCGTCTTTCCCTCGCCGTTGCCCCCGGCAAAGGCGATCACGCCCGGACCCAGCGCCTCGAAGTCGAGATCCACCTGGGTGTCGAAGCGGGTGATCCCGCACAGGGACAGTCGGCGCAGGATCATCGGGTGGCCTCCGCGGTAGCTTCAGCGACAGCCCGCACCCCGGCTTCGCGCAGCGCCTTGCATCTGTCGCCCAGCACTTGGCGCTTGGCGGCCTTGGCGTCGGCGTCCAGGCTGGGGTCGTACAGCACGGCCAGCCCCATGAGGCTCAGGTGCAGGAACGTCTCCGCGTCCGTCTTGCTGGCGAACGGGTGCGGTTCCTTGCGGGCGGTAAAGGTCGCCCGGAGATCGGGCGCGTGGATGTCGGCGGACAGCTTCGCGGTCCACGGCCAAGGCCTGAGCTTCTTGGGCTTTGTCTGCGGCATGGATCGCCTCCCTTTCGTGGCCCCCACCGGATCGCCCATGGATCCCGCGCCGGTGGGCCCGCGGGCACGGTTGCCGGGCTGCGCATGGGCCGATCGCTTGGTGAGCTGGCCGTACGCTGGGGCGGATCCGCCGATCCGGGATCGGGGCCGAAGCCCCGCCGATACCCCATCCCCTGGATCCCCGGAACACCCGGGGACCGTTCCTTCGTTCGGGCGCGGCGGGGGATCGGCAGCCCCCTACCCGCGCAACGCCAACCGCTGCCGCGATCCGGCGGTCTGGCATCCGCCACCGGTCGGTGCCCCTTGCGGGCTTTGCTCTCGGGCATCCTGCAACGATCCACAGCGGACCGCTTCGATCGGGCGCGAGGGCCGATCGCCCTTCATGGCCGCACGCCCTGGGGAGTGAAGCTCCAGGCGACAGCCCTCGCGCACTTACCGCCTGTTGAGCACCCCGTCCCCCGGCGGCCCGGGTTCGGGTTCTCACGCCGTCTCTAGCCGTAGAGTGCGGCCCGACGTGATCTGCCTGGTCAGCGATCGCGCAGATCGCCTCGGCGGAGAGAACAGGATTCGAACCTGTGGAGGCTGTTACGCCCCTGCGGTTCTCGGGACCGCCGCCATCAGCCACTCGGCCATCTCCCCGGCACCACCTGTGGATCGCTTCCCTTCGGCCCGGTGGCCCGGCCGACGGCGTCTGGCAGGCGGGCGCGCAGCCCGCCGCGTCTGCTACTCGGCGCCGGCCGGGACGATCTGCGCCCGCAGCGCCTTGGCGTCCTTCGACAGCTGCATCAGCGCCTGGCGCACGCGCGTCGTCGCCGACTTGTTGCCCTTGTCCGCCTTCGCCGCGTCGGCCAGCAGGCCTTCGTTCGTCAGCAGCTTCTTGACCTGATCCTGAAGCGTCTCTCCCATGGTCCTTGCTCCTTCGCCCTCTTGCGGCCGGGTCCAGCCAGCTGTCACGTCCGGGGCGGGTTGACGTACCGCCTGTCAGCCCCGCGCGGAAACCGCGCCAGGGCAACGCCCGCGGCAGCTACGCCGCACCGGTCACGCCCCGGCGAAGTGCCGCCCGTACTGCTGGCCCAGCCCACGCGGACGGTTGTGCGCGCCCAGCGCGCCCCAGCGAGCCAGTTGCGCACGCCGCGTCCGATCCAGCCGCCGCTGCGCACGATCCAGCGATCGCTGATCCTCGCGCACTTCACGCGCGGCCTTGGCCTTGTTGAAGGCGTCCCGCCGCGGATCCAGCCCACGCGGTGGCTTCGGAGGCGCCCGGCGATCCGGCACCAGCACACCGAACCGCACGCCGCAGTGCACGCAGCGATCGAACATCACCT
>Ga0265297_10008142_pt1 | contig 14114 bp, 11 predicted proteins | sample Munlanlwell13791_FD_192502 | JGI IMG/M metagenome (GOLD analysis project Ga0265297, IMG submission 192502) | Leachate microbial communities from a municipal landfill in Southern Ontario, Canada - Leachate well 137-91 | ecosystem: Engineered > Solid waste > Landfill > Unclassified | place... | reverse complement strand
AAAAATAAAGAAAAATAATTCCAAGACAGTTGCGATAGTCGGCGACGGGTCGCTCACCGGAGGCATGTGCTTTGAAGCGCTTAATTCCTGCGGGCACTCCCAGAGCGATTGCCTGATTATTTTAAACCATAACGAAATGAGCATTTCACCCTCGGTGGGGGCGCTCAGCAATTATCTTGTCAAAATTATCTCAACGCCTGTTTACAACCGAATAAAAAATGAGCTGGAATTTTTTCTGGATCATTTCGCTATTACGAAAAAACTAGCCGGTAAAGCAAAGAAATTTGAAGAAGCGCTCAAGGGCTTGATTGTCCCCGGAATATTTTTTGAAGAACTTGGGTTCAGGTATTTCGGGCCTATTGACGGCCACGATTTCAATAAACTTATCCCCACGCTTAAAAACGTCTTGTCCTTAAACGGGCCAAGGATCCTGCATGTTATTACCAAGAAAGGGAAAGGCTATAAATTTTCAGAAAATAATCCGGAAGATTTCCATAGCGCGGCGAAATTTGATGAAGCTACAGGTTTGTCCACGAAAGAAAGCAAAGACGGTTTCGGGGAAGTTTTTTCAAAAAAACTTATTGAACTCGCCAAAAAGGATAGAAGAATTGTTGCCGTAACCGCAGCCATGCCTAAGGGAACAGGGCTTCATTTATTCAAAGAGCAATTTCCCGACAGGCTTTATGATGTGGGAATTGCCGAGGCGCACGCAGTCGGCTTTGCCAGTGGCCTTGCCAAGGGAGGGATTAAGCCCGTAGTTGCACTTTATTCCACATTTCTTCAAAGGTCATTTGACCAGATAATACACGATGTGGCATTGCAGAATTTAGGCGTAGTTTTTGCTATAGACCGCGCAGGAGTAGTTGGCGAAGACGGCCCCACGCATCACGGCGTTTTTGATGTCGGCTATTTAAGAATGATTCCTAACATGGTTTGTATGGCGCCCAAAGACAGCCGCGAGCTTCAAGACAGTTTGGAATTTGCTTTTTCCCTGAATACGCCCTGCAGCATACGTTACCCAAAGGGGGAAGCCTATTCTTTGGGGTTTGATGAAAAAATTTCCCTGGGAAAATCACAAATTATCTGCGAAGGAAAAGATGTATGTATTATTGCGCTAGGCTCCATGGTAAAAAATGCCTTAGATTGCGTTTCTTTGCTTAAGGAAGAAGGCGTAAGCGCGTTTTTAGTAAATGCCAGATTTGTAAAGCCTCTGGATGAGGCCTTGCTTAAATATATCGGAAATAATTTTAAAGTAATAGTTACGCTTGAAGAGGCAAGCCTTGCCTGCGGTTTCGGCAGCGCTGTCGCGGAGTTTTTTGAGAAAGTGGGCATTTTTGAAAAAGGTAAATTAATCCGAGCGGGCTTTCCGGACGAGTTTGTTACTTTTGCAAAACGAGAAGAATTATTTGAAATATACGGGCTGGATAGTCACTCTTTGGCAAACCGCATCAAACGCGTCTTAACGAGTGAGATTCTTCTTCAAAAATGAACGCTCCAATTGTTATTTCTATAGCGAAAGATAAATGTAAAGGCTGCCAGCTTTGCGTTTTCTTTTGCCCTTCAAAAAATCTTATCCTGTCGCAGGACCTAAACAAAAAAGGAATAAAATATGCCAAGGTTAAAGACGCGGCTAAGTGCACCGGCTGCGGTATGTGTTTTTTGGTATGCCCGGATTGTTGTATAGAGATAAGAGAGGAATAGCTATCAGGCGTCAGCTTTCAGAGCTGAAAGCTGATATCTGAAAGCCGAAAGCAAATTTAATAAATGAAAACAAAAAATACAATAAGAATACTGATGAGCGGCAACGAGGCAATGGCAGAAGCTGCCATAAAAGCAGGCTGCAATTTTTACGCAGGATACCCCATAACTCCGCAAAATGAAATTCCAGCCTACATGGCAAGAAGAATGAAAGAAGAAAAGAGAGTATTTATCCAGGCGGAAAGCGAGTTGGCTGCCATAAATATGGTCTTCGGTGCATCCTCAACAGGCGCGCGTGCTCTCACAAGCTCATCAAGCCCAGGAATATCCCTTAAGCAGGAGGGTATTTCCTATATTGCAGGGGCAGAGCTGCCCGCAGTCATAATAAATGTTATGCGCGGAGGCCCGGGCCTGGGGAATATCTCATCAAGCCAAAGTGATTATTATCAGGCAACCCGCGGCGGAGGCCATGGCGATTATTTTACTCCGGTCCTTGCCCCCTTTAGCGCGGAAGAAGCAGCAGAGCTTGTTATGCTTTCTTTTGACCTGGCAGATTATTACAGGACGCCGGTTTTAGTTTTAGCGGATGCAATAATAGGGCAAATGATGGAGCCGGTTAAGCTGCCTTTTAAAAGCAGCTTTAAAAAGAAACTACCGCAAAAACCATGGGCTCTCTCAGGCGCAAGCAAAAGACGCCCCAATATAGTAAAATCTTTTTTTCTCAGAGAAGGCGGGCTTGAAATGCACAATCAAAAACTTAAAGATAAATGGGAAGAAATAAAAAACAATGAACAGCGTTTTTCTTCATATAAAGCGGATGACGCAAAATATTTAATAGTAGCGTATGGGTCAGAGGCGCGTATTGCCTGGGAAGCAGTTGACGCGCTTCGCGGCGAAAATTTAAAAGCAGGCCTGTTTCGGCCAATAAGCCTTTGGCCGTATCCGGACGCGGGCTTACAAAAGTGTGCCAGGAATGTAAAAAAAATATTCGTAATTGAACAATCTCTCGGCCAAATGGTTGATGATGTAAAACTTGCTTTGTCCGGTAAAGATATTAAATTTCTGGGAAAAACCGGAGGTGGCATACCTTCGGCTTCGGAAATTATAAAATTTGTAAAGAAGGCACCATGAGCAGAAATTTTATAAGGCCAGTTTCGTTAAGAGATGTTGCAACCCACTATTGTTCCGGTTGCGGCCATGGAATTTTGCACAGATTAGTCGCTGAAGTAATAGATGAGCTTAACCTTCGTGAAAAGACAATAGGAGTTGCTCCTGTTGGCTGCGCTGTCGTTGCGTATGATTATTGGGATTTTGATGTTTGCGAAGCCGCGCACGGACGAGCGCTTGCAGTCGCAACAGGGATAAAAAGATGCAAGCCCGAGCAGTTTGTTTTTACATATCAGGGCGACGGAGATTTGGTTTCAATAGGCATGGCTGAAACTTTTCATACTGCAAACCGAGGAGAAAACCTCAGCTGTATTTTTATAAATAATGCCTGTTATGGTATGACCGGAGGCCAAATGGCGCCCACAACGCTTACCGGGCAAGCAACAACAACCACCCCCTGGGGAAGAGATCCTAAAAGCGGAGAGGGCTGGCCTATAAAATTTAGCGAAATTTTAGCCGGATTAGAGGGGGTTAATTTTTCAGTGCGTTGCTCTGTTTCCAGCCCCAAAGAAATAATAAAAACCCGTGCATACATTAAAAAAGCTTTTACAAATCAGCTGGAAAATAAAGGTTTTTCAATAGTTGAAGTCTTAAGCCCGTGCCCTACTGGTTGGCAGAAAAAGCCTATTGATGCAGTTAAATGGATAGATGAGGAGATGGTAAAAACATTTCCGTTGGGAATTATTAAGGATAGATGTATTTAAAATCACAATTTACAATACACAAATTACAAACAAATCACAATACCAAATATACAATAAACAAACATATTTTTTGTGATTTTGGAATTGTTTATTGTATATTATTTGTGATTTGTACATTGTGCATTGGAATTTAGCAATGAAGATAGATATACTATTATCCGGCGCAGGTGGACAAGGCTTGATGAGCCTTGGTAAGGTGATTGCAGCCGCAGCAATAAAAGAAAATAAATTTGCAACGTATTTTCCTTCTTATGGTCCGGAAGTAAGAGGAGGAACCGCGTATTGTTACATAAAAATTTCAGATGCGCCTATCGCCTCTCCGCTTGTTGAAAATCCAGATGTTGCAATAATATTAAACCAGCAATCACTGGATAAATTCAGAAACCAATTGGATAGAGAATGTGTCTTAATATCAAATTCAGACCTCATACAAAATAAACCAAGTTTAACAGCTAAAAAGATAATTTATCTTCCGTTAAGTAGGTTTGCCCTGGAATGCGGAGATGTAAAATGCGCAAATGTAGTTGCTTTAGGCGTGCTTATTTGCTTAAAGCCCGAGACGCTTAAGCAGGAAACGATTATTGGAATTTTAAAAGAAATTTTCAGCACCAACAACTCCATGCTGAATATTAACATCAAAGCATTGTCTAAAGGGCAGGAAGCAGCCAGGAATTTATAAAAACTATCCAAAAACATAAATGCGCAATAAAGCAATTGCTTTTTTAAAGTTCCCGGTTTTTTTTGTCTTTTTCGCATTTTTGGTTTTATGCGTTTCATACAACTTAAATGATGCGGATTATCTTTTTCATACTAAATCCGGAGAATATATCGTCACCCACAAAAATATTCCCGGTAAAGACATATTTTCTTTCTCAAAAGAAGGCGAGCCATGGACTAACCACGAATGGCTTTATCAGGTTTTAATCTATTCGCTTTATAAAAATTGGTCAATTGACGGTTTTTTTCTTCTGCGGACAGCAGTCTTTTGTCTATCTTTCTTTCTACTTGCGGTTTTTGCCCTTAAGGCTGACTGGATGTTTAGTTTCCCCCTTCTTTTTTGCGGGCTTTATGCATCATTCGGCCGGTTTACCTTGCGCCCGGACAATTTTAGTTTTCTTTTTCTGATTTTATTCCTGTTGCCTTTTGTTTTTAAAAAAAAGCGGCTGCTTTTTTTCCTTCCGTTAATCCAGATTCTTTGGGTGAATATCCACGGATTTTTCTTTTTGGGCCCGGCTGTTTTATTCCTTTATCTTTTGCTGGGAAAAATAAATAATAAAGAAATTGACTTAAATTTTTACAAGACAGTAAAAATAGTTTTTGCGCTGACCTTGCTTGCCTGTTTTGTAAATCCTCAGCCTCTTTCTACAATCAAATATCCTTTAAAAATTCTAATGGACATTGCGTTGGGAAACCAAAAAATCTTCTATAAATACATTCAGGAATTACAAAGCCCATTTTCTGATTTGTATGGCAACCGTTTTTTCTTCGGCATTGTTTTGGCCGGCTTAGCGTGCCTTGCTTTTACAAAGAAACTGAATTTATTTTATGCCGGCTTAGCTTTGGCTTTTGCGGCATTTTCTTTAAATTCTCTGCGTAATATGTATTTTTTTGTTCCGATTGCAATAGTTATATTCGCTGACAGGTATCAATACATAAAAGAGTTTCTGCTTAAAAATATTTTTAAAGAAAAAGGCTTTGAAACGTTAAAATTTCTCTTTGTCCTTTTGGCCGTAATTCTTTCCGTGACAACCCTTAAAGAGCTTAAAACTTTTCCGAATCAGGCGGTAGCGTTAATTACCAAAAATCAGGAGTTAAATATAAAATCGGGATTTTTGGGCATAGACCCTTTAGAATATCCTGGCGGTATGATTGATTTCATAAAAGGGCACGAGCTTCCCGCAAGGATGTTTAATACATTTAATATGGGCGCCCACTTAATATTTAATTTTTTCCCGCAGCGAAAGGTATTTATTGACGGCCGGGCTGATTTCTACGGTCCGGAATTCTTCCGTATGTATACACAAGTAACCGAAGGCGACCGCTCTGCTCTAAAGCATGTAATAAAAAAATATAATTTAGACGGTTTTATCATGTGCTATTTCCTGGACGTTCCCTCGCCGGCCATAAAGTATATAATTGAAAAAGGGTTTAAATGCGTATATTTCGGCTGGGACGGAATAATTTTTGTCAAAGAAGATTTTATGATTAAAAATCCCTCACTGGCGCACCTTGTTGTTGATTTTAATTCTTTAGGGCCCGTAAATTTAGATTTAATTAAAAACATCAAACTAAAAAAGCCTGTCATGAAAGGTTACCTTGATAAAGCAAAAGTTTTATACTTTTTGGGTTATTACGAAAAAAGCAAAGAGTATTTAGATGAAATACTAAAGGTTTATCCAAATAACGAAGAAGCCTACCTGCTCCTTGCAAAAATTTATTACAGGCAGGGCAATTACAAAAAGGCTTTTCGCAATTGCCGCGATGCTTTATTTTTTAATTTTTCACTTAACGAAGCGCACGCGCTTTTAGCAAAAATATACGTAAAAACAGGTTATAGCGCAGATGCGCGCAAAGAAACAGAAAAATTTAAAATAGACTTTAACAAATTTTTGGAGGGGATGAAAAATGAAAAGTTCTGATGAAACAATAGTGAGATTTGCGCCATCGCCAACAGGGTATTTACACATAGGCGGAGCGCGCACCTGTCTTTTTAACTGGCTTTACGCCCGCCACACAAAAGGAAAATTCATTTTACGCATAGAAGACACTGATCTTGCGCGTTCAAAGCAGGAATATCTGGATGAAATTCTGGAAAGTATAAAGTGGCTCGGTATGGACTTTGATGAAATATATTACCAGTCAAAGAGGTTTGGCCTTTATCGCGATTACGCGCAAAAGCTTGTAGATTGCGGCCGCGCCTACAAAAAAGACGATGCAATATTTTTTAAATATGATTTTTCCAATGTGGAAATTGACGACTTAATCCGCGGTAAAATTGTTTTTAATGAATTACCCAAAGAGGAAGAAGTTATCATTAAAAAGGACGGCACTCCCACGTATAATTTTAGCTGCTGTATAGATGACGCGCTTATGAAAATGTCGCTTGTTATAAGGGGAGAAGACCATATTTCCAATACCCCGAAACAAATTCTGATGTATAAGGCCCTTGGATTTAAGGTGCCGCAATATGCGCATGTCCCTTTGATTCTGTCCGAAGAAGGCGGAAGAATGTCCAAGCGCTTTGGCGCGACTTCCATAAGGGAATATAAAGAGGAAGGCTATCTCGCGGAGGCAATTGCCAATTACCTTTTACTTTTGAGCTGGTCTCCCGGAGGAAACCGCGAAATAATCACGCTCGTCGAAGCCAAAGATATTTTTGAGATAAAAAGAGTGAATAAAACCGCTGCAAGCTTTTCTATGGATAAATTAAACTGGATAAATTCTGAATATATAAAGAAAAAAAACACGGAAGAGTATTTATCGTTGGTGGAAGCATACCTTAAAGATAAAAACTTTTTACCGGCAGATAGCGACAAGGAATATGTTCAAAAAGTATTGTTGCTTTTTAAAGACAGGCTTTCTAAGTTATCTGATTTATTTGTTCGCGCCAGATTCTGTTTTTACGATGATTATACTTATGATGAAGATACCAAAGAAATCCTCCAGCGCAATTTATCAAAAGAGATAAATGTACTGGCAGAAAAATTTTCCGCCCTCACAAATTTTAATCACGAAGAAGTAGAAAAAGAATTTCGGCTTGTTGCAGCCACATTAGGCCTTAAAACCAAAGAATTGGTTCATCCTGTAAGGGTTGCTCTTTCCGGGAAAAAAGTAGGTCCCAGCTTATTTGAAACTATGGAAGTGTTGGGTAAAGAAAGAGTTGTAGCCATGTTAAAACGGCTGATTGATTATTGGAATAAAGGCACGTCTGCAAACGGATGAGCGCGCCAGCCTCGCCTGAAAGTTCAGATTTAATTCGGCTAGGCGGGGATGTAACTAGATAGCTACATTGAGGTGTTCCGTATGAAACCTAACTTCGTTACCGAAATTATTGACGAGCATAATAACTCTGGCCGTTTCGGGCAAAGAGTCCACACGCGCTTTCCTCCAGAGCCAAACGGCTATTTGCATATCGGCCACGCCAAAGCTATTTATTTGAATTACTCTATAGCCAAACAATACAACGGAAAATTCAATCTTCGTTTTGACGATACCAACCCCTGCAAGGAAGAGCAGGAATACGTTGACTCAATAATTGAAGATGTTAAATGGCTGGGCGCTGATTACGAAGGCCGCCTTTTTTATGCCTCAGATTATTTTGAGCAGATGTATGAATATGCAGGTGCGCTGATTAAGAAGGGCCACGCCTACGTTTGCGACTTAAATGCAGATGAAATCCGTGCCTCGCGCGGCACCTTAACAACGCCTGGGAAAGATAGCCCTTATAGAAACCGCAGCGTAGAAGAAAATCTTGATTTATTCACTAAAATGCGTAGTGGAGAGTTTCCCGATGGAAGCAAGACTTTACGCGCAAAAATAGACATGGCGCACCCTAATTTAAATATGCGCGATCCCATAATGTATCGCATACTGCATTCAACCCATCATCGCACGAAAGATGCCTGGTGTATTTATCCTACCTATGACTGGGCGCACGGCCTGGAAGATTCAATAGAAAACATAACACATTCAATATGCACGCTTGAATTTGAAAATCACAGGCCTTTGTATGACTGGTTTCTTGATAAATTAGGGATATTCCACCCGCAGCAAATTGAATTTGCCCGTTTAAATATTACCTATACAGTATTAAGCAAACGTAAACTTCTTGAACTAGTTGAGGGTAATTTTGTAAGCGGTTGGGATGACCCGCGCATGCCAACGCTCGCGGGGTTGCGCCGTCGCGGTTATCCCAAAGAGGCGCTTCATAATTTCTGCGAAGAGATAGGGGTTGCCAAATTTAACAGCACAATTGATGTAGGCGTGCTTGAGGAATCCGTGCGCGGCATATTAAATAAAACAGCTGAGCGCAGGATGGCAGTGCTTAGGCCGCTTAAGTTGACTCTCGTAAATTATCCTGAAGGAAAAACTGAAGAGCTTGAGGCAGTAAATAATCCGGAAGATGCCTCTATGGGGAGCCGGAAAATAGTTTTTTCCCGCGAGCTTTATATTGAGCAGGATGATTTTCGCGAAAATCCTCCCAAAGAATTTTTCCGTCTTTCTCCCGGACGCGAAGTGCGTTTGCGTTACGCCTATTTTATTAAATGCGAAGAGGTTATCAAGGATAAAAACGGAAATATCGCCGAATTACGTTGCAGCGTAGACCTTAAAACCCGCGGCGGAAACGCCCCTGATGGCCGCAAGGTAAAGGCGACCATTCACTGGGTGTCAGCCGCAAACAGTTTTAGTGCGCAAGTTAACCTTTATGACAGGCTTTTCAACAACCCCAATCCCGATGATGCTGCCGAGAGCAAGGATTTTAAATCCAATATAAACCCGAATTCACTGGGAATAATTAAAAACGCGAAACTGGAGCCGTCTTTAAAGGCTGCAATAGCCAGCCAGCGTTTTCAATTTGAACGCCTTGGCTATTTTTGTCTTGATAAAAATACTAGCGGGCAAAATTTAGTTTTTAACCGTATCTCTACCTTGCGTGATACCTGGGCGAAGATAGAGCAGAAGCTGAATAAACACACAGATAAAAATCACAGATGATCGCAGATTTGAAAAAATATCACGCAACACGCAACAGTTAACACGTCTGTTAAAGCGTGATACTTAATCTGTGCTAATCTGTGTTTAAAAAAGAGGAGGTGCAAATGCGTAAAGTATTTTTACTTGCGGCCGTTTCAGTATTTGTTTCTCTTTTAAGCGGCTGTGAAACAACGAAAAACACCGCATACGGCATACATCGCATTGCCGCAGGTGTAGCTGACGATGTTTACAATACCGGCAGGAATTTAAAAAAAGCAGACAACTGGATGGAGGATAATGTCTGGTAGAAGTTACAGGCTGTAAGGCGCAGGCTTTCTTTTAATAATTTATAAACTGCACCATACAACCCGTAACTTGTATCTTACGGCAAACAATTAATTATCTTTCAAAACGGCCGCCTCTCCTGTATGCTGAATAATATCTTGGCCTTTTCTCAAAATGCCCGGGCACCCAAGCGTAGCCTCTGCGATAGTCCATACACTGCCAATGTCCTGGCACCCAGATAGCCCCGTTGTTTCTTGCAAAATTTACCCTAATACCTAATGACGGCAAGTTTACGCTTATCTTCGGCCCTGTCTTTATTATTACCTTACTATCGCGGGAATCCCTGTCATGGCTATAGGCTGCGCCTGCACCAAGCGTGATAAACAAAAGCCCTACGCTTAAACCAACAATTACCTTTTTCATACACCCTCCTTTTTAATGAACACATTTCATTTCATTCGCTAAGGACCGGCCCTGAGCGAAGTAGAACGGGTCAGCCTAATATTTTTCCTGTTCCACCTGCCCCCATAGCAGTCAAGTTTGGAAAAATATTGACTTCATTTAATTAGACGAATAATACATTCAAAAAGTCTACAATATTGATGCGGGCAAAAGAGTAGAAAAATAGAGGCTTATCGGTTACGCAGGCTAAAAATAAGAATTCCACGGCGCGTGCCCGTGGAATCTTAAGAAGAAGAGGGGGCGATATTTTAACCCTAAGTACTTAACTCAAGCATCTAGGACTTGATCGCCCCCTGGGGTTAGTTTATTAAAAACCCCAAATGTTGGCCTGGATGCCGCATTGAGAAAGTTTACGCTTAGGGCAATTAAGATATAGCACATCGTATTAAAGTTTTCAAGGTAAAATCACAATTCTAGTGATAAAAATCGCCGCTTGCCGGCGGGCACAGCCTTTAAGCTGCGCCTGTGTAAACCGGAGTAAGGCCGGCCTTGAATGAAAAATTTCTGCCTTCCATTTTTGATGCTTGGTGGTAAAATAAAATCACAATGCCAGGCTCCCTACTTATCCTTATATTATTCGTAGTTTTAACAGCGCCTATACTTTTTATTCTTATATTCCACGCCGGCAGCCCTTTTAGAGAGCAAAAAAGTAGCTCAAAAGTCCACCTTAAGAAAAACGAAACCCTGAAGGTAAACATAAAAAACGGAAGATGGTGGTGCCCTTCCTGCGGCGATACCAACCTTGAAGCCAAAGAAGACTGCGGCAGCTGCGGCCAGAGAGTAGATAAGACTAAATAGGGGCTTAATTCCAGCCTATTTTAAAAAAAATAAATGCGACACAGTAACTTTTTAAGGATATTTTTTTTACTGCTATTCTGCGTAGCCTTTGCCTGCCCGGCCTACAGCGAAACCATACGCCTTAAATCAGGAAAGACTATTGAAGGCAAAATAATTGAAAAAACCGATAAACACATAAAGGTTGATATCGGCGGAATAACGGTTACATATTATGCCGACCAAATATTAACCGGCAGCCCGTTACCGGAAGCTGATAATACAAAAAATAAACAAAATAAAAAGCGCATAAAATATGAAATAACCGAAAAATTTTACCTCCAAGGAATTGCTGATACCCATTTTCTTAAATTTTGCATGGTGGTTCCGCGCAATGACATGCCCGGGCAAACATTGAGCAATATAGAAATTTTTCCAAAGCCGAATTCAACATTTATTGATGTAGACGGTAACGAAATAGCCGTTTATCACAGCTCCCTGCTTAAGGCGGGCGATAAATTAATAATAGGCTTCAAGTATATTTTTGAACGGGAGATAACGCCTCCTGATATTAAGCCTGAATCAATTTCTGACGCGTATTCTTTCAACGAGGATTCAATGAAAAAATATCTATCTGCCGAAGGAGAGATTAATCCCAAGGAGCCGTCAATTGAGGCAAAAGCCGCAAGCTTAACAGACGGCATTACCAATCCTTATAAAAAAGCAAAAGAGATATACAACTTTATTACCAACAATTTCAGGTATGACTATGCGCTCCTTCAGCGATTTCAGGCTGATTCGTATGCTTATCGTTCGTATTCTCCCCAGGATACTCTGGCGCGCCACAAGGGAATATGTTATGATTTTGCAAAGTTATTTGTGGCGCTGGCGCGTTCAAGCGGTTTGCCGGCAAGAGTTGTAAGAGGTTTTGCTTTTGATTTTAGCGAAGATAAAGACTGTTATGTAGAAAATTACGGCCACGCCTGGGCAGAGTTCTATTTGCCTGATTATGGCTGGGTGGCGGTAGACCCTACATACGGGCTTCTCAAGAAAGATAAATTTTTCTGTTTTACTTATAGCTCGCATATTCCGCAGGAATACGGCCTTTCAGAGGTAAAAGATTTTGGTTCGCTTGAAAAAGGCTGGCATTTACAATTTCGCTCGCAAACCAAGCCGACAAGGCCGCCTGTTGAAGTAAAAATAGAAGCAAAGTTGGTTAAATCCGTAAACTAAATTCCCGGCCATCCCCCAAAATTTAGGGGTATCTTTGAGCAGCGATTTGTAAACCAGTTGGTAAGGAAAAGGGGGGATTTAATGACGGATGTCACGGATTATAGCGGATAAAAACCATGTAATTATCCGTATGAATCCGTAACCATCCGCCTGAATCCGTGCTTAAGATTTAAAAAATGGGGAAACTCCAGACTAAATTCCCCTTGCCATAATCTTTTGTAAATATTACAATAATTGGCAACTTGCCCGGTAGTGTAATTGTAAATGAGACTTGCGCTTTTTAAGGCGCAAAAAAGCGCTTAGTCGAATTTATCCCGAGGAGCTCGGTGGAGCGACGAGGGAGTAACACAAAAAGTTCTTTAGAATAATTTACTTGCCCGGTAGTGTAATTGGTAACACGACAGACTCTGGATCTGTTATTCATGGTTCGACTCCATGCCGGGCAGCCATTCTTCGCCCAGCGCTAATTTTAATCTGCTGGTAGGGCTTCGAAGCAACTAAGCCGCTACGAAGCCTGAGCTGTATTTTATTTTTTTGAAAGGCGAAGCAGGACAGCCACATATTTCTCTCAAAATCCAGACCGAGAGATGAATGAAATTTTCCTGTTAAACCTCTTGCCAATTTCTTTCCGAATTCAGATAAATTTTTTTTGAGCTGTAAATGGTGAGTTCTTGCCTGTATTTATGCAAGAAGGTATAATAGGTTAATTTTAAGCCAAGTTGTAATAGATGTTAACGCTAATAAGAACGCATTTTAAATTATAAAATTTAAATATGAATTAATAATTATAGAAACAAATTAACGGGATTCTCGCGAAAATATCATAGATATTTCTCGTAATGATAAATTCATTATTCCAAATGGCTCTACTATGACAGAGGGGGGAGGATGTTTTTTAGCACTTGCTAATCAACGCGATTTCACTGTATTGCACAATATCTTTTTGCGGCTTTCCCAATAATATTAAAAGAGGAGCAGGAGTTGAGAATTTTATTAGTTGAAGATGAAACGAGGATGGCCAGTTTTATTGAACGTGGCTTAAAAGAAGAAGATTATATCGTTGATGTGGCAAATGATGGTGAAAAGGCGCTATTTATGGCCGAAATTAATCCATACGACCTCATAATACTTGATGTCATATTGCCCATTAAAGATGGTATCACCGTGTGCAGGGAACTTAGAATTAAAAAAATAAATGTCCCGATTTTGATGCTTACTTCAAAAGATAAAGTAAGGGATAAAGTTTTGGGATTGAATTCCGGTGCCGATGATTATTTGGCTAAACCCTTTGCTTTTGAGGAACTGTTGGCCAGAATCAGCGCTTTATTACGAAGAAACAAAGCCGATAAAACCGGTATTCTTAAAATTGCCGATTTAGAAGTAGATCAGATTAAGCACAAGGTTACGAGGGCCGGGGAAGAGATTATACTAACCAGTAAAGAGTTTGCTCTTTTGGAATATCTCATGCTTAATGCCACTCATGTTGTCACCAGGACAATGATTTCTGAACATGTATGGCATGAAGATTTCGATAGCTTCACAAATGTTATTGACGTATATATGAATTTTTTACGCAACAAGATTGATAAAGGATACAAAAAACAGCTTATCCATACCATTCATGGCAAGGGCTATGTTTTAAGAGAATAAAATGAACGCCAAAACTACTAAATTTAAGGTAAGCGTATTATATGCATCCATATTGGGGATTTTATTATCTTTGTATGTTGGTTTCCTGTTTATCATTCCATCAAATTTGTTGCAGACAAATAAATTGTTTTTTATATTAGTCCCGATTCCTTTAACCTTATTATTTGGATATATTGTCGGCCAGATGATCGTAGAAAAAATCCTAAAACCAATCAAAGAAATTACCGATACCGCTAATAATATTACTCACGAAGATTTAAACTTAAGGGTAAAAGCAGAGAATGTTGATGAAGAGCTGCGTTGTTTGATAGAGGCGTTTAATGGAATGGTTTCGCGATTAGGGGAGTCATTTGAGTATATAACAGACTCCAGCTCCTATATCGCCCATGAACTGAAAACACCCATTGCCATTATCCGGGGAGAATCTGAATTCGCTCTAAAAAAAGA
>Ga0265297_10008139_pt1 | contig 14127 bp, 12 predicted proteins | sample Munlanlwell13791_FD_192502 | JGI IMG/M metagenome (GOLD analysis project Ga0265297, IMG submission 192502) | Leachate microbial communities from a municipal landfill in Southern Ontario, Canada - Leachate well 137-91 | ecosystem: Engineered > Solid waste > Landfill > Unclassified | place... | reverse complement strand
AACGCTTCTTTATTCATATAACCCAGCATCAGCACTTCCTGGCTCCGATAATCCTGGATTATTGCCGGAAGCAAACCATTTTTATCAAATTTGAAATCATTCAACTTTACTTTAGTTTTTTTAATCATAACCTTACCGGTATCCCCTTCTCCTTTAAATATTCTTTTACCTGCTTTACAGTAAGCTCTCCGTAATGAAAAAGCGAAGCAGCCAGGGCTGCCTGGCAGCCTGTCCGGGCAAAACAATCATAAAAATTTTCCAGCTTTCCCGCTCCGCCGGAGGCAATGACCGGGATATTCACGACCTTGCAGATCGTTTCGGTTAACTCCAGGTCATAGCCGTCTTTAGTGCCGTCATAATCCATGCTTGTTAAGAGGATTTCGCCTGCGCCAAGTTGAGCGCCTTTCTTGGCCCACTCAACAGCGTCTAAACCTGTCGGCGTCCTGCCTCCGTTAATAAAAACTTCCCAGTTTTCTTGCGTCTTTTTGGCATCAATAGCTAAAACAATGCATTGGCTGCCGAATTTTTTAGAGGCGTCCTGGATCAGTTCCGGGAACTTCACTGCCTGGGTATTGACCGAAACCTTCTCTGCGCCGGCATTCAGGAGATTCCTTATATCCGCCAGATCAGCTATCCCGCCGCCGACAGTAAAGGGCATAAATATATTCTGGGCTATCCGCTCAACCAGTTCAATCAGGGTCTTACGTTTCTCAACGCTGGCTGTAATATCCAGAAAGGTCAGCTCATCCGCCTGTTGAGCGTCATAGAGCTTGGCTACGCTGACCGGGTCGCCCGCGTCCTTGAGCCCCAGGAACTTTACTCCCTTGACCACTCTGCCGTCTTTAATATCCAGGCAGGGTATAATGCGTTTAGCAAGCATAGATACTATTTGGTCTTCATATTCAGGTATTCCATTAAGGCAGCCCGGGTTCTTTTATTAAGCTTACCGTCAGCCTTCAGGTTATTCGCTTTCTGGAATGCCTTGATCGCTTCACGTGTCTGTCTACCTATCCGGCCGTCGATATTACCCTGGTAAAAACCGGCGTTCTTTAAAGCAACCTGGATATCTTTCAAGCTGGAAAATCTTTTTTCTGTCCCGGATTGAACCATTGCGGGTTTAGCCTGCTCATCCGCCTTAGCCAGCGCTTCCCTGAGATTATTGATCTCCTGGTCCTTACTCTGAGACTGGGTCTCTAAAGCCGAAACCTGGTTTCTTAATCCCTGGATCTCCAGGTCCTTCTGTTTAACCGTGCTCATTGAAGCGCATCCAACTAAAGATACTGCGAATACCACTAAAAGCGATAAGACAAAAACCTTTCTAAACATATTCTCCTCCCTTTAAGAAAATTTTAAGGCTTGAGGCAAAGTAAATTTTCCCTCATATAAAGCCTTGCCTACGATCACGCCGCTTATTCCGCTCTTTTCCAGAGCTTTTAGTTTATGTAAGTCCTCCAAGCTGGAGATACCTCCTGAGGCAATAATTTTTAATCCGGTCAATTTTAGCAGTCTCTTGATCTCTTTAATGTTCGGCCCGGTCAGCGTTCCGTCCTTTAAAGTATCCGTATAGATCAACTCGTTAAACCCGATTTTTTTCAGGTAAAGGCTAAAATCCAGGGCATCCGTATTCTTATGCCCGGATTTCCAACCCCGGACCATGACCTTGCCTTCTTTAGCGTCTACTCCGACTATGATCTTATTCTTGAATTTCTTGAAGGCTTTCTCCAAAAAATCTTTGTCCTCAACAGCCCGGGTGCCTAAGACAACCCTGGCTGCTCCGGCGCTGAGCACCTCACTGATAGTCTCCAGTTTTCTTAATCCTCCGCCGAATTCTACCGGTATATTTATCTGCTTAGCGATCTCCTTAACTACCGCCAGGTTCTTCGGAACGCCGGTAAACGCGCCGTCCAGATCCACAAGGTGCAGGAATTTCGCTCCCTGCTTAACCCAATGCTTGGCAGTTTTGAGCGGGTCCCGGGAATAAATTCTCTTATTCAACTTACCCTGCACAAACCTTACTACGCATCCGTCCTGCAGATCAATAGCTGGAATGATTAACATAGATTAACAAAGTTTTCTAACATTTTTAGGCCCACTGCCTGGCTTTTTTCAGGGTGGAATTGCGCGCCATAAACATTATCCTGCCAGAGTATTGAAGCAAAATCCATCCCGTAGCCGGTAGACGCGGCAACTGCCTGGCCGTCCTTTGGCTGCGGATAATACGAATGACAGAAATAAACGTAAGAATTGTCTGGAATATCCTTGAGCAGCAAACACTCGCCCTTAACTTTCCTTAACTGGTTCCAGCCCATATGCGGGACCTTTAAATCCGAAACAGGGAATTTCTTGACTTCTCCCTTAATAACCCCCAGGCCTTTGCACTTCGGCGCCTCTTCGCTTTTTTCAAGCAAAAGCTGCATCCCCAGGCAGATCCCCAGGAATGGTTTTTTATTTCTTATTTCGTCTTTGATCAGAGTAACTAGGCCCTGCTTTTCTAATTCCTGCATGGCATCTCCGAACGCGCCCACTCCCGGTAGAACCAGTTTTGCGCAGGAAGAGATCTCTCCGGGATCATTACTTACTTTAATTTTAGCGCCGTAAAGTTCCAGCGCTTTTTTTACGCTATGGATATTACCCATACCGTAGTCAATTATGGCAATCATTAATCAATAACTCCCTTAGTTGAAGGAATTCCCTTTCTGCGCGGGTCGATTTGTGTCGCTATATCCAGAGCCTTGCCCAGGGCCTTAAACACAGGCTCCAGAGTAGCGTGTAAATCCGGATTAGGATTATCTATTTTGACGTTCAGGTTCATCCCTAGCTGTTTAGCAAATGCCTCAAAAAAATGCTCTGCGTACTCCATTTTATATTTTTCTTCGCCCTGAGCCAAAGGATAGGCTACTGCCTTACCCAATAAATCCAGCTTAAATGAACCCCTGCCGCTAATATCAATAGCAACATTAGCAGTCACATCTTCCATCGGCACGGACATAGAACCAAGACGGTTAATACCCGCCTTATCTCCTAACCCCTCCTTAAAAACCTGGCCTAATACAATCCCTAAGTCTTCGTTAGTGTGATGAATATCTACTTTTAAGTCAGCTCTATTAGTTGTAATTTCCAGATCAAAATGCCCCCAGAAAGCGAATAATTCCAGCATGTGATCCAGGAAACCTATACCCGAATTAATCTTGGACTCTCCGGAGCCATCGATATTCAGTTTAATAAATATCTCTGTTTCGCTTGTTTTGCGTGTCTTTTCCGCTATTCTCTGAGCCATTCTTTCTCCTGCGTTTTCCCTACATACTATATGCTACCTACTATCTACTAGAGGAACCTCGCTTTTACTGAATCAATGTGCTTGCCCAAGCCTTCGATTCCGGCAATTTTTTCCAGGGGCTCGCGCATTTTTTCCAGGGCTTTCCTGGAATAACTGATAATGTGGTTACTCTTCATAAAATCACAGACAGATAATCCTGAAAAAAATCTGGCACTCCCGCCTGTAGGTAAAACATGGCTTGGCCCGGCAACATAATCGCCGACTGCAGTCGGGCTGTATGGCCCCAAAAATATTGCGCCGGCATTTTTTATACCCTTAAGCAAACGCCGGGGATTCTGTACCAGGACTTCAAGATGTTCAGGCGCGATCCTGTTGCTTACCTCAACCGCCTGCTCTAAATTCTTGGTTAAAATAATAAAGCCTTCCTGACCGGCAGCCTGCAACTTAACCTGCTGAGCTAAAGCCTTGGAATTAGTGATCAGTATGGCCAGCCCCTTAGAGTGTTCTTTCTGGGCAGCTAAATCCGCGATGATAAATTTCGGGTCGCTGAAACGGTTAGCAATAATCACCAGTTCCGTAGGCCCGGCAATCATATCAATATCTACCTGGCCAAAAACCTGCCGCTTGGCTTCGCTGACATAAACATTCCCCGGGCCAACGATCTTATCAACCGCGGGGATCGTTTTTGTGCCATAAGCCAGGGCAGCTATCCCTTGAGCTCCGCCAACCCGGTAAACCTCATCTACCTTTAATAAATCCGCCATAACCAGGATGTGCGGATTAATATAGCCATTTTTATTCGGCGGGCTGATCAGGGCGATCCTCTTTACTCCCGCTATTTGTGCCGGAAGCACGCTCATGTAAACCGTAGAAACTAATGGCGCGGTCCCCGCAGGAATATAGACGCCTACCCGCTCCAAAGGAGTATAATTTTCGCCCAGGACGACCCCGTCGGCATCCTTGATCCTCCAGGATTTTTTAATCGCTTTACGGTAAAAGCGGTTTATGTTATCTATTATTGTCTTTAGGCTGGAGATAAAATTCGGGGTAATATTCTGATACGCTCCGCTGATCTCGATTTCGGAAACCCTTATTTGCCGCGGCATCAGTTTCACGCCGTCAAACTTCCGGGTATATTTCAGCAAAGCCTCATCGCCCAACGAACGCACGTCGTCAATAATCTTTTTTACTTTCTCTTCGACCCTGGTCTTCTTGAATGCTCCACGGTTGTAGATCTTCTCTAATTGTTTACTGCCGTAACGGATTATCTTCATGGGTTAATGGCCTTTCTTAATTCCTCCAGGGCTGCTTCCAAATTTTCAGGCTTTGACCCTCCTGCCTGCGCAAAATCCGGCCTTCCTCCTCCTGAGCCTCCGATAAGCGGAGCGATCTGGCGGATCAATTTGCCCGCGTCCAAACCTTTAGCTAATAGATCCTGGGTAACCGCGATAACCAGATAAGCTTTTTTTTGCGCGTTATCCTGCGAGCCTAAAGCGATCACTCCCTGCTTTAACTCCAATTTTACCTTATCCGCCAGAATACGCAAGGCGTTCATATCTAAATCCGCCTCCAGCGAAGATACCAGGTTTACGCCATTTATTTTTATCCCCTTATTTATCAATCTCGGGACAGCGTCTTTCAAGCTGTTATTTACTTCTAAACTGCGTCTTTTCTCCTGCTTTTTCTGCTCCTTTAGTTGCTCTATTCTCTTAGCTTCTTCAATAGCTTTCTGTTCTTCCTCCCGGATAAACTGTTCGGCAAAACCGGCAGTGGTTCCTTCGATCCTTCTTATACCGCTGGCTACCGAACCCTCGCTGATTATTTTTATCCGGCCGATCCCGCTGATATTATCAAGATGTGTTCCTCCGCACAACTCTTTAGAAATGTCTCCGATACTCACTACGCGCACGCACTCACCGTATTTCTCCTCGAAGAATGCCAGCGCCCCTTCTTTCTTGGCCTCTTTTAAGGGCATCTCCTTACAGCTTACTGACTGGTGCTTATAAATATATTCGTTAGCTACTTCTTCAACCCGGGCAATTTCTTCTTTAGATAGGCCCTTAAAATGCGTAAAGTCAAAACGGAATTTTTCTGCACCAACCAATGAACCCTGCTGCTGCACATGTGTGCCCAAAACTTTCCTTAAGGCTGCCTGTAAAATATGCGTCGCCGTGTGATTGCGGGCAATATTCAACCTGCGCTCAATATTTATCTCGGCAGATACTTTATCCCCATTTTTAAAGCTGCCGGAAATAACCTTGCCGATATGTAAAATAACATTGTCAATTTTCTGCGTATCTGAAACTTCAAAAATATTTTCTCCGTTGATTAATTTACCGGTATCTCCTACCTGGCCTCCGGATTCCGCGTAAAATGGCGTCTGGTCCAGGATAATTTCACCGTCTTTTAATATAGCCAGGATTTCAGCCTTTACCGAATTATCCTGATAACCGACAAACTTACTTTCTTTAAGCTTTATATCCAGGCCCTTAGCGCCAAACACATCGCCTTTCATCGCACTCTGTTGACGCGAACGATCTTTCTGGCCTTTAAGCTCCTGGTCAAATGCCTGCCGGCTGAATTGTATTCCTTGAGAATCCAGCCAGGATTTGGTCAATTCTAAAGGTACCCCATAAGTATCATGAAGCTGAAAAGCGATTTTCCCTGCTTTCTCCGGGTCCTGCTTTTCTTTGAGGCGATTGAATTTATCTTTAAATAAATCATTACTGGAGTCCAGGGTGCGGATAAAATTGTTCTCCTCATTCAGAATAACCAAAGCAATATTTTCCTGCCTGTCTTTTAGATCCGGATAAGGAACCCGCATGACCTGGGCAATCAAAGGGACCAATTTATTCAATAACGGCTCGTTTATCCCCAGAGCCTTTAAGTGCAAGACGCTCTTACGGATTATTTTTCTGACAACATAACCCCTTCCCTCATTCGAAGGCAGGACTCCGTCATAGATACAAAAAACTACGGCCCGGATATGATCGGTTATAGCATAAACAAATTCTTTTTCCGAAGCTGTTTTAACCGTAACGCGTTTTTTTATCTCTTTGACTATCGGCTCAAACAGGTCAGTTTCAAAATTACTCTGCTTACCCTCCATTACCGAAGCTAACCTCTCCAGGCCCATTCCCGTATCAATATTCTTATTGGGCAGGGGCGTTAAAGAACCGTCTTCCTGGCGGTTAAATTGGGTAAAAACCAGATTCCAGATCTCCACGAACCTTCCGCAGCTGCAGGCAGGCGAGCAACCCGGTTTACCGCAGCCGATATCAGCCCCGAAATCATAGAATATTTCAGAACATGGGCCGCAAGGCCCGTTCGGGCCCTTGGTCTTTGCCTCAGCCGGCCAAAAATTATCTTTATCGCCAAGCTTAATAATCTTCTCAGCCGGTACCTTTATTTTATCTTTCCAGATCTTATAAGCCTCGTCGTCATCCTGATAAACCGAAACCCAAAGCTTATCCCCGCTGATCTTTAATTCCTTAGTCAGGAACTCCCAGGCCCAGCTAATCGCTTCATCCTTAAAATAATCGCCAAAGGAGAAATTCCCCAGCATCTCAAAAAAAGTGTGGTGGCTGCTGGTCTTGCCAACCTTATCCAGGTCATCAGTACGCAGGCAGCGCTGGCTCGTAGCCGCGCGCTTAAATCCGGAATCAAACCCCAAAAATTCTTTTTTAAACTGGTTCATCCCTGCCGGAGTAAATAATACCGTAGGGTCATCCTTAGGCACCAATGAATCGCTTTCCACGATTTTGTGTTTTTTGGATTTGAAAAACTCGAGGAACTTTTCTCTTAAAAAATCTGCCTGCACACAACACTTCCTTTTCTAGAAAGCACCCCGTCCCCTTAGGTATGCCGGGTGCATAGTTGATTTAATGTATCGATGACCACTTCAGGAGAGAAACCGCGGCGCAGCAAAAACGCGTAAACCCGCCTTTTGGCGCTAGCCTGGTCAATCCCTTTTAATCTATTTAATCTACCTTCAGCTAAATCTAGAACTGTCTTTGCCTCTGAATAATCCTCTAACCGGGCTGTTTGCGCCTCGATTATTTCTTTATCCACCCCTTTTTGCCTCAACTCCTGCTTGATCCTTCTTAATCCTAAGGGCTTTTTTAAACGGGAGTTGATCCAGGCCCTGGCAAAAACATTATCATCAATAAATCTCTTCTCTTTCAGAAAAGAGACCACTTCCTTGATCGTCTCTGCGGGGATTTTCTTAAGCTTTAGCCGGCCGGCAAGCTCATTTTCGCTGCGCAACCTGAATTTCAGCAAAAAGAAGGCGTAATCCCGGGCTTTAGCAAAGGACTCTGTCCGTTTATTCAACGCTCAATTTCTTCCTGACTTCTTTTTCTATTTGCTCCTGCAATTTGGGATTTTCTTTTAAGCCTTTGATTGCCGCATCCCTGCCTTGGCCAAGCTTCTCATTATTAAACGAAAGCCAGGTCCCGGATTTGGTAATTACTTCCATATTCAGGCCGGCATCGATCACTGCTCCGGTCTTGGCAATCCCCTCGTTATGCAGGATATCGAATTCAGCCTCACGAAAAGGAGGAGCGATTTTATTCTTCACCACTCTTACCCGGACATGATTACCGATGACCCTGTCCCCTTCTTTTAAGTAAGCTATCCTGCGCACATCTAATCTTACCGACGAATAAAATTTCAGCGCCCGGCCGCCAGGGGTAGTTTCCGGAGAGCCGAACATTACGCCGATCTTTTCCCTTAACTGATTAATGAAAATTACAGTGGTCCGCGATTTACTGATAGCGCTGGTCAATTTGCGTAAAGCCTGCGACATCAGACGCGCCTGAAGCCCCATATGCGAATCTCCCATCTCGCCTTCGATCTCAGCCCGCGGGGTAAGCGCGGCAACCGAATCAATAACCACCAGGTCCACGGCGTTTGAACGCACCAGGGTTTCGGCGATCTCCAGAGCCTGCTCGCCGGTATCCGGTTGGGAAATCAGGAGGTCGTCCAGATTTACGCCGATCAGCTTGGCATAAGTAGAATCAAAGGCGTGTTCTGCGTCGATAAACGCGGCAACTCCGCCTTTCTTCTGGTTCTCCCTTATTGCGGTTAAGGTTAAGGTAGTCTTTCCGGAAGCTTCCGGACCAAATATCTCAACCACCCTTCCGCGGGGAAGTCCGCCAACGCCTAAAGCAACGTCTAAAGTAAGCGCGCCCGTGGAAATAGTCTCCACATTCGCCTTGGTATGGCTCCCAAGCTTCATTATGGAGCCTTTGCCAAACTGCTTCTCGATCTGGGCTAAAGCCAGCTCAAGCGCCTTAGTCCGGTCAGAAATATTGCTGGTCTCTTCTTTTTTCTCTTTGGTAACCATAACTGCCTCCGATTTTATGAGTTTTAGATTAAATATTATATCCTGCCCCCGCCCCACTGTCAAACAAATAATACCCTCCTTTCTAATCTTAATAGACGCGTGAGTTGCTGAAACCTAACCTAAATTTAACAGGGCCGATCAAGACCGTTCATTAAAAAATTGTAATCTCTGCCAGCCTGTGCTAATATAAAATAAGATGAGCCATAGAAAGAAACCTGCCTGCCGGCAGACAGGGAAAGCCTTCACCCTCATTGAACTGATTATTGTCGTCGTAATTATCGGTATCCTCGCGCTTGTCGCTATACCACGCTATTTTGCTAACGTAGCCAAAGCCGAAAAATCGCATGCCTTTGCTAACCTGGATGCCATAAAACGAGCGCAGTTGGCTTACTATGCAGTTTATGGTGTTTATACCAGCGATTTCCCTATTACTGTGGTTGTTGACGGAGAAACCATTGTAAACCTCAGTTATCCAGGCAGCACGATCTATTCCTACGCTATGAGCCAATCGGGAACGGCGCCTTGTGCCCCCAGTTGGGCCCTGTGCGCCTATAAACGGTCAAACGGCTGTAGCTACTGTATCTGCATAGCTACAGCAGGAGATTGGTACTCTTCTTGTACCCCATAATCACATACTACAGGGTAGCGGGGTTGACAGCAGGGCTAAAATATGCTATCTTTATCCTCTATGGAAGAGATTAACAAGCTAAAACAGGAACTTGAGCGCGCAAAAACCGAGCTGGGGATACTCTATGAGATCTCTAACGCCATGCGCACTACCTTAAAACTGGATGAGATCCTTTATATCATCCTTACGGGTGTAACTGCGCATATCGGCCTGGGCTTTAACCGGGCTCTCCTTTTCCTGATCAATGAAAAAGACGGCTTAATTGAAGGCAAGATGGGTATCGGCCCGCATTCCGGAGAAGAAGCTAACCGCATCTGGAGCCAGATCGAAGGCGAAAAAATGGACCTGGATGACCTGATCAACGCCTATAAATTTTCGTCCAATACCGAGAATGGATTTGAATCCGGGTTTAACAAACAAATACGCAGCCTGAAAGTCGCGCTGGGAGCTAAAAATGAAAACCTCTTGAGCATGGTAGCGCTAGAGGGTATGCCGCTGCACCTGACTAAAGAAACAATTGAAAATTACCGCAATACCCCGCTTCTGCAGATATTAAAAAGTGAAGAACTGGTTCTAATACCTCTCAAAGCTAAAGATAAAATCAATGGAATAATCGTGGCGGATAATTTTATCACCCGTGAGCCCATCAGCAAAGACGACCTGCATATGCTGGCCATGTTAGCCAACCAGGCAGGACTGGCCATTGAAAATTCCCAGCTTTATGAAAAAACCGTTATGCAGGCCAATCTGGACTCGCTGACTGAACTCTGGAATCACGGATATTTTCAGTATCTTTTGCTCTCAGAGTTAGAAAGCAGCCGGGCCATCAAGTCGCCTTTAAGCCTGATCATGCTGGATATAGACCATTTTAAGGTTTATAACGACAACCTGGGCCACCAGGCAGGAGATAAGATCCTGCGGGAATTAGCTGCCCTGCTCAAGAACCAATCGCGGAAAATGGATTTTGTCTGCCGTTACGGCGGCGAGGAATTCGCCATGATCCTGCCCCAAACCGACAAAAAAGAAGCGTTCATGATCTCCGAACGCTTAAGGATGGACATTGAAAAACATAATTTTACTCACGAAGATATCTTCCCGACCAAAAAACTTACCGTAAGTATCGGGGTCTCTTCCTTCCCCGAAGACGGGTTACTCCCTGCCGAACTCATTTCCGCTTCGGATAAAAACTTGTACCAAGCCAAAAATAAAGGCCGCAACAATACCTGCTGTTAAGCCGGGCTGGTTACTGCCTCAGGCTCTGTTTCCTTCTTTTCAGCAAACTTGACCGAAACAATTTTGGATATCCCGGAATGTTCCATAGTGATCCCGTACATTACATTGGCGTTAACAATAGTCTTCTTGTTATGGGTGATCACGATGAATTGCGAACCTTTGGCAAATTCCTGCAATACCCTGGAGAAGCGGTCAACATTGGCTTCGTCCAGCGCCGCATCTATCTCATCCAGGATACAGAACGGTGACGGCTTGACTTTGAATATGGCGAAGATCAGCGCGATCGCCGACATGGATTTCTCGCCGCCCGATAATAAAAGCACGTTTTGCAGCTTCTTTCCCGGAGGCCGGCAGATGATCTCGATACCCGACTCTAATGGATCTTGCTCGTCGATTAAATAGACCTGCGCGTCGCCGCCGTTAAAAAGCAGGCGGAAATAATTCCGGAACTCTCCGCGCACCTTCTCAAATGTCTCCATAAACATCTGCTTGGTCGTGCGGTTGATCTTCAGGATCGCCTGGTGCAGCGACTCTTTGGCCGTGACCAGGTCAGTCTGCTGCTGGACCAGGAAGTCATAACGTTTTTTCAGCTCGTCGTATTCTTCGATCGCTACCAGGTTCACCGTGCCGTAAGAATCCAGCCTGCGCTTTAATTCCGCGATTTCCCGGGATAATGCATCCGGATCAATCCCTTCCAGAGTAGCTTCAATTGTTTCCAGGTCCGTTTTGTAGGCCTGCAGCATCCTCTCTTTTATAGCCGCATATTTATAATCATTATCCTTATCCTGCATCTGCAATTCATAAAGCTTATTTTTAATATTATCCAGCTCCTGCCTGTCTGTCTCAATCTTAGCCGTTACATCGCTTGAGCCTTCGGAAACCCTGCCGTAGGCTGCTTGCGCTTCTTCCAATAAAACAGTTTTAGCTTCAATAGCCTTGGCTGAGTCACTGACTTTCAGTTCACACTCTTTGATCTCTACATCCAGCGAACAGATCTTCTGGCAGGCGTCTTCAGCCTGTTTGGTCGTATTTTCCAGATTTGTTTTGTCGCGGTTGTAGGTGTCTTCCAAAAGGTTGAGCGTAGCTTCATCGGAAACAATGCGCTTATTTAAAGATTCCAGTTCAGTCTTGACCTGGGTGATCGCCACTAATAGCTCTTCTCTTAATTTACTATTCGCTGAGACCCCTTCTTCTTCCTTAAGAATGGTATCTTCGGCAAGGCGTTGGCCATTACTCAATCCGTTTAAGGTATCTTTAGCCGATTGAATATTTGACTCCAGGACAGCCAGTTCTTTCTGGGTATCGGTAAGCTCAAGGACAATGATATCTTCTTCCTCTTTTACCTTATTGAACTGCTCTAAGGTAGCCAGGCGCGAAGTCTCCTTATTGGCCAGGCAGATCTCCTGGCTGCGTAAAGCCTCCTGCAGGGTAAGAATATTCTTATTCAATTCCTCCATACCCGCTTCTTTGGCCTGTTTTGTATTTTTCAAGCTGGCCAGTTGTTCCTCGATCCGGGCGATCTTCTCGTCGATTTTCTGGGTATCTAATTCAATCGGCTTAGCTTCTCCGGTAAGCTTAAAGTTAGCCGGGAGGTAGGCTTTATCTTCGTCGCTTAAACTGCTGAAATCGCTTACCTTGATCACCAGGCCGCTGGTTTTTTCCGTCGGTAGTTTATCCAGGTAGACGACCGCGTTCATTGTTTCGCTTATATCCAGGTATTTTGCTTTAAGTTTCTCTAAAAATTCTTTATGCGAGCCCAGGGTCAGCCTTTCCCGCTCAAGATTCTCGATTTCTTTGTTCATATCGCCCAAAGATAGCTTTTCCTTTTCCAGCTCGGCCTTTACCCCGTTAATTTTTTGCAGCAATTCTTCCACGGCTGCCTTTAGCGCATCCGCTTCCTGGGTGATCTTATTTAAACTCTCTTCAGCTATGGCTTTTTCTTCGTAAACTTTGGCCTTATCGATCTCCAGCCTTTTTTTCCTTGCCAGGTATACCTGCTCCTGGGAAGCAAATTCGGAGATCTGGTTCCGGGCAGCTGAAATTTTGACCACCAGGTCCATGATCTCTTTTTTAAGATTAACGATCTTGCTTAGAGCATTCTTGATATTTAATGAGAGTAAATTGATCTGCTCTTCTTTTTCGGCCAGAACCAGGGATTTAGATTCAATAACGCTCTTTAAACCCAGGTATTCTTCTTTGACCTTGTTCAGCTTCTCTTCATCAAAGCCAAGCTTGGCCTTGATCTCTTCAGCCTGTTTCTCCAGGTAAGTACTGGCTGCCCCCAATTCTTTGATTTTCTCTTTATTAAAATTTATATGCTCGTTGTTCCGGACCACCTGGTTTTCCAGGGCCATAAGCTCATTTTTAACGGACAACATATTGTCTTCCAGGGCCTTTAATTCGCTGGAACGGCTGGCAATCTTAGCCTCCTGCTCATGAATTACCTTAAGCAGGCTTTCCTCATCCGATTGCAGTTCCTTTAATTTGTTTATAATTTCTTCTTTCTGGCCCAAAAACTCTCGCCTGGATAGAACCGCTTGATTGACCTCTTTACCTTTAAGCTCTTCAAAAGCCTCGCGGTATTTACGCGCCTTATTCGCCTGGCGCTCAAGGCTGCCTATCTGGCGCTTGACCTCGGTGACAATATCATTGACCCGCAGGAGGTTCTGCTCGGTTTCCTCTAACTTGCGCGTGGTCTCCCTTTTCTGGGCTTTATATTTTGTAATACCCGAGGCCTCATCAAAAACCAGGCGCCTGTCTTCGGGACGGGAACTCAATACCAGGTCAATTTTTCCTTGGGCAATTATAGAATAACTTTCTGCGCCCACACCCGTGCCTAAAAGCAGGTCCAGGATGTCTTTTAGACGCACCTGGTTCTTATTTAAGAGATACTCGCTCTCCCCCGAACGGAATAATCTGCGGGTGATCGCGACCTCGTCATTGTCAAAATTAAAAAAACGCGCCTGATTATCAAAAGTCAAGGTAACTTCAGCCATGCCTAACGCTTCTTTGGTATCTGTGCCGTTAAAGATAACATCCAGCATCTCTGAGCCGCGCAAGGACTTGGCTGACTGTTCTCCGAGGACCCAGCGGATAGAATCAAAGATATTGGACTTACCGCAGCCGTTCGGCCCGACAACAGCGGTGATACCGGGCTCAAAATGCAGAGTTGTCTTGTTACAGAATGACTTAAAACCTACAAGTTCAAGTTTTTTAAAATACATGGCCTCTCCTTAGTGGTATTGGGACTGATTCTCCAACCACGCGTCAATTTTATCTTTTTTAAAACGCCACTGGCCAACCAGCTTAAGCGCCGGTATCTTATTATGCTTAAGCCAGTCGTAAATAGTGCGCCGCGTGACTTTCAGGTAATCCGCTAAATCTTCAATAGTCATTAAACCGCTGTTGATCATCTATTCTCCTTGAAAAAACATTAGTTGCATTATAAAGAAAAAAAGAGATTTTGTCAAGGAAAATCTTTACATTCTTTAACATATAGTTACTAAGATGATAATTATGGTGCTAAAGGATGAGAAGATAAGTAAAAGTTACTTTTTGCAGATAAAGGGGACGGTTCTATTTTTTAGGTACTAAACCTTAAAAAAAATAGAACCGTCCCCTTTATTTTGATTATTTACGTAA
>Ga0265297_10008138_pt1 | contig 14128 bp, 19 predicted proteins | sample Munlanlwell13791_FD_192502 | JGI IMG/M metagenome (GOLD analysis project Ga0265297, IMG submission 192502) | Leachate microbial communities from a municipal landfill in Southern Ontario, Canada - Leachate well 137-91 | ecosystem: Engineered > Solid waste > Landfill > Unclassified | place... | reverse complement strand
CGTCATTTCAACTTGAGTGCATTTAGTGGATAAACAACGGTATTTTGTGTAGGATGACCTGATTTAACAAAAGGGTAAAAAATGGCAGGACAGTCAAAATTGGACAAATGGGGCAAGAAAATTGATGAGTCGGAGCACGTGTGGATTGTCACGAACTTCGTGTTTCAGAACATGCCGGACGCCAAGATCGTCAGGCAGATGCAGGACCGTTACGGTTTCAAGGTCAGTATTCCCAGCTTAATGGCCTTTAAGCGCAATTACTACCCTCAAAGACTGGCCTCGCTCAAGAAGGAGACCATCAAGTTTAAGCAGGAACAGTCTGGGCAGATTCAGACGTTCATAGACGAGTCGCTCGTGCAGTCGGATGCTCTTAAGTCTGAAATTCAGGGCCTGGCCCGGCAGCTCCAGCTGGTTACCCGCCAACTGGAATTCGTACGTAAATTTGAGAACCTGTTCCAAACCGCCGTTGAGCGGTATGTTGAGAATTTTGATCCCGCGGCCCCTCAGACGTTCGTGGACACGGATAACCCGTCGTCACAGGCTCAGGCCGCCCTGTGCTCCATCGTCGCTCAGATGGGTCCGGAAGGCCGCAACGCCCTAACCACCTACATCGAGACTCACAATCCGTCTTCGTTGGTTAAGCTGGCTACCCTTTTGACGTCCAAACTGAAGGACCTTCGGTGCTCGGTCACCGACATTCATAAGGATATTTTCAAATCCTATCGTAACCTCTCGATTTCCCAGGAAATGACTATTATTTTCGAACGTTACAACGGAATCATCATCGAGGAGTTTTTTCCCGACAAACAGGCGGTAGACGCCCCGAAATTCGCCAGAGTTAACCAGAAGATCCGGGCGTTATTTGACGAACTCAACACCCGTTATCAGGGAGTGGAGACGCCGTCCGATCAGGGAAAGAACCCGACTGAGGCCCAGTTCACCAACCTGCCGAAGGACCTGACTATCCCCCCGGTGGTCGATATTGAGGCGCCGGTTTTAAAGGTTAAAAAGGGCCGCCAGCCCGCGAAGTCCACGGTCATCGCCCGAGAACGGGCGGCCCAGGCAGCCCAAGCCGCTAAATCAGCCGATGAAGTGGAGCTGCCCCAAATAACCGAGCAAGAGGCTCAATCTATCCTGGAGGACGTCGAACGCCAACAACAGAATCCAACACCCGATCCTTTTAAGGCCGTGGTGTCCGAACTATCTGAACTCCCAACCTCCCTACCGGTAGAAGGACACGCATGACCGCCGTTATTAAGGCCCTATTTTACTTCTGGTCTGGAGTAGCGGTCTTAACCTGCCTGTTCCTGGCCTACCAGGCTGGGCGCTCGTGGATACGCCGTAAAACCCAGATAAAACCCCTGGACGTGGCCTTCGATACCGACCCTCAGGATGATAACCTGGATATCCAGCACCTCCATAATCTGCTGATGGACAGTTTGAAGATACCGTCCCATATGCTTAAAGCCCAAGACAAACCCATTGTGAGGCAGACGGCGGTAGGCGCCAGTATGGTGGGAGTACCTGGAGGTGCGGCGGTTGCCCGTCAGGTGGAAACCCTCGGAGGCCCGACCGATGGTCAGGCAGTAATACCCGGAGGCGCCCACGAGCATGTCCGTCAGGTGGAAACCCCCGGAGGCGGATTTAATGCGGAAGAACACGCCGTTATCTCGGGCTGCCGGGTAACTCGGGCGGCGGATAAAGATAAAGTGCTGGGTTCTTCCATACTTTTTGAAATCTTAAAATTGCGTTTTAAACAGGAAAATATTAAAAAAAGTCTATATGCTTTTAAAAAACGCCATTTTATGACTACCTGTAGTTATTTAGTTTTCTTTTTAACCCTTATAGTGCAATCTTGTGGAATTTTATGAAATTGTTACTTGATTTTAGTTATTTTACGCAATTATTAAGGTCTGGTCGACTTGTCCTGCATTTATCCACAATTTTTTACCTAACCTTCTTTGTGGTTGTCAACATTTTGTTGATTTATTTAACCCTATCAAACAGTCCGCTTACTAACAAGTTGTCCACAATCAGCAGGTCCCAGACTTTTTTACTTATCCATCAGGTGGGCTAGATGTTGATAACCTTGCCATCCATGTGCGGCATGCAGTCCCATCCCAATATCATGGCCAAGGTCACGCGGGCCGTGGCCAATAAGGATTTTCCTATTGACCTGGACTGCTCTGCCACGTCCTTCACTACCAGTATGTTTTGCCCGTTTCTTGTCCGGGTAAATAAGGCAGTAACCAAAGCCGGAGGCCGGGTCCGGCTACTTAACACCAACGAGACGATGTACGACGGCCTGGTTGCCACCGGATTGGCCGATGTCGTCGAGATAACCCGGCTATCCAAACCGGGTAAAACCAGAAAGGCTAGATCATGACTGACACCGCCGCCGACCGATCATCCGAGATGTCCGTACCGTTATCCGTGCTGGATAAGTTCCTTAAGCTGTCCCAGGAGAATCACGAGGCTTATAGTGCCATGGTCTCGGCTGTGGACAGCATGTCGAGTAAGATGTTGGATCTCACCGACCAGATGGAGGAGGTCAAAGGAACAATAGATAAAGAGCAGTTGGCCAAGGTTGTTACGGAGGCCATGCAGGCCATGCGTAATGACCTGGCTATCCTACGCACCGTTCGTGATGAGTTCGGCGCCCTGAAGTCCAAGCAGGACGAACTGCCCTCACTACTACTGGATGTAGCGAAATGTAATGGAAATCCACAATATAATGTGTTGCTTACATTATCTGAGAATTTGGAATTTGAGCAATATGATAAAAAAGATGTTCAGGCTCTGGCCGCTGCTCTGGAGACCCTGCTGTCCATCGTGGCATATCTTAAAGAGCGGCAGAAGTTGTTCATCTTTTTGGCCGGAATTGTGTTGGTTATGATCCTGGGTACGGCTGGGGAAGGCGCGAAGACCGTAATTAAGTTCATAATGTCTCTGCTTTAACAAGGGGGCGGCATGATAAAAACTCATGCGCAAGATTTCGATTCCATATCTTATCAGTTCGATAGCCTGATTATGGCCGTGCATGACCGACGTAAGCAAGTGGAGGGCGTGGTGAGGCGGCTTGAACTCGGAATAAAACCAAAAGAAAAAGAACAAGAAGAATGTAAAGATAATAAAAAATATAAATAAGGAGCGCGTATGCATTTAAGACGTAGGTCTTATCTAGATGTGGCGTATCTTCCGATAGAAGCCATGAAAAGCAAGGGTATGGTTATGGTGGCCTGTAATGACCAGGATGAGCCGATTGGACATCTGGTGGCCTCTGTTAAGGGTAGTGAGGCTATTATTGACCGGACTGAGGTTTCTTCCTGGGCCAGTTTGCATGACGCTCTGCCTGCCACTCAAGAGAGTCAGTTGGCCGCTGCTGGGGCGCTGCTTATGGAATTTGTTAGGGCTAACGCTGGGCATCCGATTAAGCTCGGAACGACCAAGGTATCGCCCAAGGTCACGTCTATCTTGGGAAGTTTGGGGTTTACCCTCACAACATCCGGGTGGGTGCGTCATCCGACCAGGAAACTCACGAGCAAGACCGCCGGGGCCGAGCCGTTCGCGGTGTTTGCGGCGGATAATAAAAAAGGGTTCGTGACTGACATTGAGAAAGACACAACAGAGAACACGGACTTTCGGCGCGTGCTCTACACAGGTGCCCATCTTCAGCTGGTGCTGATGTCGTTAAAACCTAATGAGGATATTGGGGTGGAGACGCACTCGGATGTTGACCAGTTTTTCCGCGTGGACGACGGGTCGGGCGTGGCGACCATCGGCGGTAAAGATCACAAGATTAAGAACGGATCGGCCTTCATAATCCCCGCCGGTACGGAGCATAATGTTACCGCCGGTGAAGAGGGGTTAAAGATTTATTCCTTATACAGTCCGCCGAATCACGCGGATGGTACGGTGCACCAGACCAAGGGTCAGGCTGAGAAGTCGAGGGAGAAGTTCGACGGCCAGACTACGGAATAACCAAAGAAAGTAGGAAATATGGAAACACAAAAAGATTACCTGAACACCCAGGTTCCCCGGACACTTAATGCCCGCCCGGAGGCCCCGCGTAACATCTATGACCTGGCGGATAAACAGCAGCAGGTTACGGATTTCACATTGGGTGATGAATCTGGTCTCACGCCGACCATGAATGTTCCGGATGACCGGATACCTCAGATCCGTCAGTCGGAGGCCCCGCGTAACCGGTTCGTCGACAAGATGGAAGATCAGTTTGACCTGGAGCGCGCGGATGCCCAGTTATTGGAAGGCGCCGACGCGCATGACAATGAGCCGAAGGTCGAGCAGCATCCGGAAGGCCAGCCTCAGCCTGACGCTGAGAGCGGTAAGACCCATCATGGTAGCCTTAAGATTGCCGGGTTTGCCCGGTCGGTTCTTAAGTCAACTAAACATGATATTCGACATATCGGTCGGGTTATAAATTATGATGACGGTATCAACCAGGTGGCGAGGCATTGATGATTCCTATAGAAGAACGTTTAAGACGGATGCACGAACGCCGGGGAGAGAATCCGGACGGTACAATTAATACCGGACTGCTGGGTAATCTTGACCGGGATTCTGCGTATAAAGTTTCAAACTCTACAGAACTTACTTCATGGTTTGGTAAAAGCGTGGTGGTGGATGCTCAGGGTAAGCCGCTGGTTGTTTACCACGGTACTGAGGTTAAAGACCTGACCAAATTTGATACGGTTAAAGAAGAGAACGCGGAAGAACGCGGAACATTCTTTTCCGAGAGCAGGCAGGCCGCCGCCGAATACGGGTCAGAGGTGTATCCGTGCTATTTGAGATTGGTCAATCCTTATGAAGTCACGGCGGATCAGTGGGCTAACGCCGAAGGACTATCCCCGGTTGAGGCAGCGGAGGCCGGTTTTGACGGGTATATTATTCGTCAGCTCGATGGCCCCGGAGGAGATGCTTTCATGGCTTTTGAACCCAGCCAGATAAAGCAGGTTACACAGGGTGTTAAACAAGTTGTAGCCGTGTATGATGAATCCGGTTGGATTTCTCCCACAGGAGAGTTCCACGAGGTGCCGGTGCAGGGTCACGAGTTGTTCGCCATTCGGATACTCCGGAATATTCCCGAGTACGCCGAGCGCTTTGCTTCCGGTGAGCTTGATGAGTATACGGGAGATGACGTGTACAAGCTGATGTACGACCAGGGGTGGGCGCGCGTGACTGGCCGGATTGCCGGTAAGACCGTGGATGTCAGTTTCCGGTTGCTGAGTGCGGAGGCTGCGTCGGCGGTCATCAACCTCATTACTTTTGATTTTAAATCCGGGGCGGCCATCAACGTCGGTTTCGGTAGAGGGGATTATATGGACGTTAGGTCAGAAGATAAATCGGCTTTTAGGGAGCTGGTGAGCCGGATACGCCAGGTCGGCGGGTTGGAAGTGCAGGCGGCGGTGACCGACCGCATTAATAAGTTCTGGATAACCCCTGAGGGGCGGGTTGTGGATGTTCCTACTGGAGACGAACACATCACGGAGGCCGTGCGCCAGGGGTGGGTTGACGAACCAGATGGCTTGCAGTTTTTACGAGAAGAGGATCCGGACTTTGACTTATCCAACATAGACTGGCCAGAAGTTTATCCGGACTTTGTGGCCGGTGCGTGGTCGGAATTAATGTCCAAGGGGTACATCCGTGGCGGTCGGCAGTCTATGAATGCGTACTTTATGAGCTATCACCCAGCATCTTATGCGGCAAGAGATCAGATGGTCAGCCTGGTGAGAGATTTTCTGGACCAGGATGTGGCCGTGGAGGTCACGCTAGATGACCAGTCATGGAGTATTAGTAATAAAATGAAACTCGGGGAGTTTTTAAGAGATACGCAAATGACCGCAGGGTCGGCTAAGCATAATCAGTTTAATGTTGTTGGAGGTCTAATGAACGCTAATGAATCCCTTGTCTCGTTGCTTAACCCCGAACCGATTTATGGTAAGTACGTTGATAGGGTTCGTTCTTGCTTGATAAATATTATGCAGGATCAGAATCGAGTTTCTGAAAAAGACTTCGCGCGCATGAGTGCCCTGATGACCCAGGCGGATGCTCTTTGCTCTGACCCAATGTTTATCAAGGTATGCTTGGACTTTGAGGCCAACGGTAATCGGCCTGAGATGTGCGCCGAGGCCATAGTGGCCTCCGGTAACTCCAAACACGGGTTGCGTATTATTGCCGGTAAGAAGTTTGATGAAGAGGATATTCGGGAGATAATAGAAGAGGCGGACGCACGCGGGGTGTTTGCTGAGGACGCTACGGATGCCGATAAGCGGGAAATGGCTATCGCGTTCCTTGATGATACGGCTGACGAGGAAATAACCGCAGCATCAGTGTCAAATGAATTACCCGCCGAAGGCCTGGCTCCACGTTATAAGCAGTCGGCGCTGGCCCGCCGGGTCATCAGCGGCAGCCCGAAGGACGTGTTCAATCCCCTGGCTGATCAGGACAATGTTGGTGTGTTGGCCACCGAGTCGGCGGCGTTCCTGCACACGGCAGAAGGGTTCGTCAAGGACATGGGTGTCATTCCTCAAGATGAACTAAAGGCCCTGGCCGTACCGAAGGGCACGGCGGCATTTAAATCTGAAAAATAAGGATGCACTAATATGAGATATTTATTTATTTTATTATTGTTTTCTGGTTGTGCAACAACGCAGTCCGTGGATATGTTGAAGAACGAACTCGATGGCCTGCGTTATGACGTGCGTCAATTACGGAGCGCCGTTGACTCCTTGAAGCACGATGCGGGTCCGACGTGGGAAATTAGGTAGTGTTTTAGGCTGAACTTTTAACAGGAGGATGATCTGTGACTAACGCAATGTTAAAAACCACGTTAGAAACCATGTGGGACAAGGCGCGAAAGGCACCTAATCCACAGGAAGCTACTTTTCTCTTGTTACGAAAGCTTGCGGCGGCAACCGTCTATCCGCTACGTACGGAGGTTCGTAAGTTCTCTACGGCCAGGAATACCTTTCGGGTAGCGCACATACGCACCGGAAGCCCGGTAGTAATTCCTAGTAAGCCGGGCATGCAGTGGGCGGTTATATCAGGTAATCATAAGCCCGTGTTATACACCGAAACCCACACCAAATTATTTCCCTATGATATTGAGCTGGCGACCCAGGTGGCGGTCAGGCGTAGTAACCTTCACCGGATCTTCCATACTCTGGCGGATTGGATGATAGTTAGAGAGAACGAGCTGACCAGCAAGTTACTCCGTAAGGCCGGTCATACGCCTGCCAGTTGCAAGGCCACGGCGGGCAGCAAGCGCGGGGTTCTTGCCATACGCAGGGATATCGATTGTATACCGGTATATCATAAAAACACTAATAGGTGGGGCATCATGGCCTGGGAGTCGTTCGCCATGTGTTTGCCTTGTAAGGAAGGGTTTTAGGCTGAACTTTTAATAGGAGAGTTGACAATGAACGATCGATCATTAGATCAGTTGTGGGTTAAGGCGCAAGAAGATTTCAATAATCGAGGAATTCATCTGGCTTTACTTGGCGAGGCGTGCGTTAGTCAGGTAAGGGCACAAGTCGAGGCCTTCTCTGTTGCCAGACGGTTATTGAGAGTCAAGAGGTTTAAAGCCGGGTATCCTGTAGTAATACCTAATACCCCATCAAAAAATTGGGTTTTAATATCAAGCGATCAGCGGCCTGTTAGTCATTTGGAAATGAGTTCCATGTTGTTTCCTTATAATGTAGAATTGTCGGTCAAGGTTCGGATGACGCGAAAGATTTTGCCGAATTTGTCTACCCTGTTGGCTAAGAAACTCATTAGAAAGGAAACACAATTGTTTACCCAGTTGCTTAGGTGTGCGGGACACACTTTAGGAACGTGTGGGGCCTTAACCGGTAATCGACGCGGATTTATTGCCGTACGAACTGCCATTTATGTTATTCCTCTATTTGACAGTTCCAGTAAGCTGCTGCACATGTTGGCTTTTGAGAATATGAGTATGGGCATTCCGGATCGGAGGGTTAAATAATGAATCACCAACGAATTCTCATTGTTTGTGACGACCCGAGCCTCAACACCGGTTACGCCCGTGTCGGGCGGTTCGTCGGCCAGACATTGCACGAGGCTGGTTATAAGGTTAGATACCTGCCTTGTAATGCTACTTATCCGGACGTCGATCGTACGCAGTGGGGTTTTGAGCTGGATGCCTATAATCCAGTCGATCGTTACAATAACCACGCTATCGCTCCGGTCATCACGACCTACAAGCCGTCGTTGGTTTTGGTGTTTGGGGAGTTCGTGTATATGGGGTACATTGGAAACGTCTGCCGCCAGTATGGCATTCAGTCGATGTACTACATGCCGGTAGAAGGCGAGGCCTATCCTCCGGCGGTGGTGTACATGGGCGGCGGCCACATCGATTTCAAGCTGACGCTTCAGAAGTTCAATTACATTGTGGCTTACAGCCAGTTCGGGGCTGACAACATTAACCGCCTGTTGCCCGGCATCGTTACCGGCATCGTGCCTCACCAGGTAGATACCACGGTATTCAGGCCGCTGGATCGCCGCCAGTGCCTTCAGACGTTCTTCCCGCAGTTTATTGAGGACGGGCTGGATAAGGTGTTTATTGTCGGAGGTGTGGGGCGCAATCAGTGTCGGAAGGGCACGGACCTGCTTGTACAGGGGTTCGCACATTTCATTAAGCGAGTATCCGAGGATTCGACTTGTACGCCTTATCTGTTCTTAACCACCGACCCGAAAGACAACCACGGTTATAACCTGTACTCCATGGTCGACGAACTGGGCTTGCGCGGGCACGTCATCATCAATCCTGTAGTCGGTGGTAAGCAGGGTCCGGCGGATAACCAGTTATGTGAAATTTATAACACGTTTGACGTGCATGCGTCGATACATCGGGCGGAGGGTTTCGGCCTGGCGCCGTTAGAGAGCTTGGCCTGCGGCATTCGCACGCTTACCACTAATTATGCTACGCCAGCCATCTTCGGTAAAGGGGTGTGTGACTTTGTGCCCGTATCGTGGATGGAGACCCGAGAGTCTACCAATACCAAATGGGCGGTGGTTGACCCGGTTCATGTCGGGGCTGCTCTTTATCGGGTTTACGGTAAGCGCCAGACCACCAAGCAGGTCTATCAGCCGGGCGTAGATCGGGCGGCCCAGTACGACACTAAAATAGTCGGTAAGCAGTGGGTGAAGCTGTTGTCCGACTTGCGGCTACCGGACATGGCGCCCGTAGAGGAACCGCCGGTAGTTGATGACTCGGTGACCGGCGTGGTCACCGATTACCTTAACCAGGCGGGATATTGATTGACCTTATGTTTAAGAAGCTGTATGCTAAAATTTTATGTTGGGTCACCCGTACGGAATATTGCACCAGTCGCATCACTATCAACGGTAGTCTGCGATATGTTGTGGAACGGGTTAACAAAGGAGGTGCCAATTAAAGCATTCATAGCCCACCTATTGTCGTTCTTTGGATCTTGCGGAAACGCCAGGTCTCTGAGAGGCGGCGTGTGTATTAGACATCGATTTCATTGGGGTAAACATCAGTCTTTTAACGGGGAGCAGTGGTAATGGAAAAACCGGTAGTCGAAACGTTGTTCGATAACGAGAACCTCAGCCTGATGATCGCAGATGATTGGTTTGTCTACGGACACCTATCACGTGCTCAAGACGGTGAGGGCGTGGCGGTGCTGGTGTATAAGATGGGGGCCGACGGGCTGGTCAGCCACATGTTGGGCCGATACGAGGTAAACCCGGCGCATGCAGATGGGATGATGATCACGTCCATTACCGGTGGAATAGACCACGGGATGACGCCCGAGCAGGCGGTCGAGCAGGAACTTCTGGAGGAGGCGGGCATCGATATCAAGAACCAACGTGGGTGGACGATGCAGAGCCTTGGAACGTGCATGCCTTCGAAATTTTTAGACATGAAGTATCATTTGTTTTCTTTGGATTGCACCAACATGTCGGCGGCTCTGGATGATGCGAAGGCCGTTGGCGACGGAACCCGTGGTGAGCAGGGTGCGTACTGTAAATGGGATTATCCGCATGTGGTTGTGGGTTGTAAGTGTCCGTTGGTGGCCCTGATGGCCATGCGGGCTGGTTTGTTGAATAAGATTTGAGATATTTAAAAGAAAGGATGATCTGTGACTATTAACAAGTGTGTTGATTTTTTAGCTAGGGCATTTGCTGTTATTGAAGGAGCGGAGCAGGCAGTAAAAGAAGTGGTTGTTCCGCCTTCTGAGTTTGATTGGTTAGTACGGGAAAAAATTATTTCAGAGCCTGTACTGTGGGGTGCACGGGTTACGTCTTATCTCGCTGCCACCGATATCACAGTATACGGGCCATCAGATACTTTGTGGGTAAAGTTGCCTTGTTTGAGTAGACTTACTACAAAGGAAGGTTAATCATGTGTGTATTAACTGTTGAGAAGGCTACCAAGAAGCCTATTAAAATATTATTTGTAACTACGTGGGATTGCGCCTGTGGGATTTTTACTTATAGTTCTAATTTAATTAAACATCTGGAGCGCCAGGGTGTGGATGTCCAGGTGTGCGCCACGACCGCCGACTACCTTAGCTTGGTAAAATTGGCACGTGAATGTGAGGCCGACATCGTTCATTTTCAACACGAGTATGGCATCAGCGTGCCGACCGACGCCCTGATGTCCATCATCGGTAAAATAAAATCCAAAGGCCATAAGGTGGTTCTTACCACTCACACGGAAGATGATGGGTTTAATATCATGCTCGACGGGTTGCCCGATGGGGTGGTGCTGCACAATGATCCAAAGGACCTGGCGGGCAGGCGGATGTTCAGCCGGTTCGTTAAAATACCTCATGGTATTCCCGAGCTGACCTTCACCGAATCAAAGGCTTTTTACCGTAGAAAGTACAACATACCAGAGGACGCTTTCGTCATCGGTACCTGCGGGTTTATGTCATCAGACCGAGGGCAGATGCTGGAGACCTTCATGACCAGCTTTATATCCCTGGATAAGGATAAGCTGGCGCGGGATAAGCTGAAGCCCTATTTTAATTTTGTGATGTCGGCCCACCGTAGCGACGCCGGGGGCCAGTTCTCCCGGATGATCCGTGAATCGCTCACAAAGGTCGCCGAACAACACGGGTTGTCCGACTATCTGTATGTTAATGTGGACTTCCTGCCTAATGATGAATTCCGTGAGCGCATAAGGACGTTCGATGTCGGGTTCTCTTACGCCAAGCCCAAGGTCAATAGCAACAGTGGATCGGCGGCGGACATCATCAGCTGTGGTATTCCGCTGGTTGTTAATGACGCGCAGCACTTCAATCACCTCCGCTCGTACTGCGATGTGGCGGAGGGTGATGTTCCAGATATCGCCAAGGTGGTTTATCAGCACTATATGGGTTGCGCGACGGGCGCCACCGGGATTTTGGAGTACATGGGTAAGCAGGCGGCGGAGGCCGTGGCCGACCTCGGGTACTCTAAGGCCGCCGCCCGACATATCCAGCTTTATAAGGATTTGCTGTATGGCACCGATGATGGCGCGCGGTTGGTTAACCACGCCCCGGTGTTGAGCAAGGACACGCCGATATCGGTGTGCGTGCCCAATAGCCTGTGGCAGGTCCTGGTGTTGTGGACCCGCCTCCAGAGTTTGGTTGAGGACGGCTACAAAATAAAGCTGGTGGTTCAAAATGGGATGATGAACGATATTCATATTCTGAAGTACGTGTTGAAGGGCCTGGCGGAGGTTACGTACGCCGAGGTCGGGCTGAAGCCCGATAAGCGGATGGTCCGTTTTCAATCTAAATCTCTGGCCCAGCTTATGTCCTTTGACGTCGAGCGTTGGTTGACCGACGGTAACTCTTATTTGAATTTTTCGGATTTCCTGCCTTTGGCGGGCATTGAGGCCAGGCTGGGTGATCAGCCGGAGCAACAGGCGCTCAAGTTTGAGGATTCTACCCTAGTAATAGTGGCCTCGGAACTGGTGGCAAATAAGTGGGATAAGTGGAATCAGTTAGTGACCGTTTATCTTAATCCTCGTATATTAATTTTGGGTAACCCGTTAACCCAGAATTGGGTAGATGAGATAGTACATAGATTTGATTCATATACTAATAACATATCCTCTGTTGTTGAGGATACTCGGATGTGTCTGGCTATCTGTAAGAAGGCAGCACACGTTGTGACGGCCCTAGGTAGTGAGGCCGTTATGTCCGCCATGGCCGGTGCCGCCGTAACGTTGGTGGCCGAGCCTGAAGATCTGTCTTGGCAGCAACAACTGCTGCAAGATCTGAGTGTTCCGGGGTTGAGGAATTAACAGGATGAACAGGAGGATCTGATGGAAATTACAAAAGAACAGCACGCGGTACTTAAAGACCTGCTTGCCCAGATATGGACAGAGCCGGTACCTAAGTCTGAGTTTATGGCCGCTCAAGTACAGACCATTGTGAGTTCGGATACGGAAAAGATTATGAACAGCCCATCCCAGGGTAAGCGCAAGCTCATTCTCCAGAACCCGCACTCACCGGGTGACATCATCATGATGGCCACGGCTATCCGGGATCTCCACGCCACCTATCCCGGAGAGTATCAGACGGATGTTGATTGTCCGTGTCCGGAGATATATGAGGGTAATCCCTACATCACGAAGCTGGATCCGCATGCGCCGGACGTGGCGGTCATGCGCGCGCACTACCCGCTTATCCAGGAATCCAATCAGGGGTGCCACCACTTCATCCACGCTTACCGCATGCATCTCCAGGAACTGATAGGCAGGCCAATCAAGCAGGGTTATTTCAAGGGCGACATCCATATTCGGGATGAGGAAAAAGGCTGGATATCGGCGGTGGAGGAGATCACAAAAGACCAGCGTCCGTTCTGGCTTATCGACGCCGGTTACAAGCCGGACTTCACGGCCAAGGCCTGGAGTTTCCAGCGCTATCAGGCGGTGGTTGACCACTTTAAAAACAAGATTCAGTTTGTGCAGGTTGGACACGCCAGCCACTTTCACCCCAAGCTCAAGGGCGTGATCAACATGGTGGGTCAGACGGACCTGCGGCAGCTTATCCGCCTGGTGTATCATTCCATAGGAGTTCTCACGCCGGTATCTATGCCCATGGTGTTGGCGGCCAGCGTGCCGATGAAGCTGCCGTTCCCGAAGCAGCGGGCGTGCGTTGTCTTGTCGGGTGGACGTGAGCCGGTGCAGTGGCAGTGTTGGCCGGACCAGCAGTTCATCCACACCTGTGGAACCATGGATTGCTGTGATTACGGTGGGTGCTGGAAGTCCCGCGTGGTTCCGCTGGGCGACGGGGATGAGAAGGATAAGAACAATCTGTGCGTCCACCCGGTTAAGGTTGGAGATCAGTGGCTTGGTCAGTGCATGGCCAATATTTCGGTTCGGGACGTCACCAGGGCCATCGAGAGGTATTATGAAGCCAATGGGGTGTTCAAGTACGGTAATTGGAAGACCGTTGAAACGGCCTATAAGAACCGGGATGCCGTTAAGGTGAACACCTATAATGACCTGGCACTCGATAAGGTGGGGTCGGAGACCTCCATGACGTCATCCGAGACTTCTTCTACAATGGAAAATCCACACGCTTGTCCGGCGTGTGATAAAACAGAATAAGGAACACCGTGCAATATTATCGTTGTAAATGTGGTAAGTCTAAGGCCTGGGGTTTTATCGGGCCTAGTCCTTGCACCGGTTGCCCGAGTTGCGGTACGACGTTGGATCAAAGTCCTATGGATCACACTTTACCTTTGCCGCACACTTTTATAACCAAGTATGATGAAGACACAGGAAAACCTTATGAGCTTTGTGGAATATGTTTAAGAACCAAGGCTGAGCTGGAGCAGCGAGAACTGGTGGCTGAAGAAGTTTAAACCTATTCACAGGAGGACGTTAATGCCTAAAAAGTCATACACTCTGATCTTGAGTCATAATTTGGTAAGCGGAAGGTACACTACAGAGGCCTCGACTGAGCGGCAGGCCATTAAGAACGTGGTGTTTAGGGAGTTGGGTCGGCGTAACCGATCATCGACCGACATCCGGCCTAAGGCTCTGGTTCTGGCCGACGCGATATTTGAGCGCCACATGTATAAGGTGGAGAACGTAAGTGCCATGTTGCCTGAAGGTGTGTCT